>MDTA01086752.1_pt1 | contig 13351 bp, 21 predicted proteins | sample 811151 | NCBI WGS metagenome assembly MDTA01 (sample SAMN05326648, study PRJNA326480) | marine metagenome | isolation source: seawater | place: Indian Ocean: South | collected 2010 | reverse complement strand
GTGATGTACACATCTTGGGCACCGACCGATACGAGGTCAATCAAAGCAGCTGACATATTTTACTAATATAGTATATTAAAAAAATCGAGCGATAACGTAATAAGAAAAATGGTCGTTTTTCAAGCTCTTACCTGGGAAACTGAAGATGACGATGAGTGTCATTTAATACACATTTTTGGTAAGACACAAGATGGTCGCTCTGTTTGTGTAACAACAGAATTTCAACCGTACTTTTTTGTTAAATTACCCCGTGATAATGTAAAAAATAAAGCTACTATTTGGTTTAATAAAATGTGTGACGCGTGTCCCGATCTCATATTATCGTATAATCTTGTAAAATATAAGGACGTCTGGGGATTTCAGAATAACGAGGAATTTTATTATATGAAAATAGACTGTCAAACACTTGCCGATCGTAGGAAAATTGTAAATAAATTAAGACACAAATTACCCGATGAATTGCGTAAATTGAAGGTATTTGAGTCCAATTTAGACCCTGTCCTGAGACTTATGCATAGAACTGGTATTCAATCGACTGGTTGGATGGATACGGGTGATTTGTGCACGGATAATGATATTGCTAACGTTGATATTGATTTGGTGTGCCCTGATTGGAAACAACTGAAACCCGTTGATAAACCTGAAACTGCACCTTTTGTAGTTGCATCTATTGATATTGAGTGTAATAGTTCTACTGGTAAATTTCCTGATGCTGATATCGAAGGTGATGCGTGTTTTCAGATTGCTGTTTCCCTTTGTACGTTTGGGACTGATGTTCCTTATGATAAAACGTGTTTTTGTTATAAAAATACGGATCCGAATTTAGACGGGTGTTCTATTTTAAGCTACGATACGGAAAGGGATATGCTTAATGCGTTTAGTAAATATATGAGGGATATGGATATAGATATCATAACGGGTTGGAATATATTTGGTTTTGATATGGAGTATCTTATGAAACGTGCTCAAATGAATGCATGTGGTTTATCTTTTTTTGATTTGAGTAAAATAAAAAAACATCGGTGTCACATGGTTTATAAAAAGTTATCTTCGAGTGCGCTTGGTGATAATGACTTAAAATTACTTCCCATACCTGGTCGTTTTTTATTTGATTTGTTTCACGAGGTTAAGAAAGGGTATAAACTTGATTCCTATAAACTCGATAATGTTTCTAAATTGTATCTTGGAGACCAAAAAATAGACATGCCTGCGAAGGAAATGTTTGCGCGTTTTATTGAAGAAGACCCTGTTAAACTTCGTGAGGTCGCTGAGTATTGTATTAAGGATACTTTGTTACCGCATAGACTTTTATCAAAGTTGTGTACGCTTATTAACCTTTTGGAAATGGCAAAGGCGACATGGGTACCTCTTACGTATCTCGTGGAGAGAGGGCAACAGATTAAAGTGTTTAGTCAGCTTACTAAGAAAGCGCGTGAAATGGGGTATCTTGTTCCTACGATTGCCTGGGGAGAAGGTATGGTCGAAGGGTATGAAGGAGCAACTGTTTTAGAAGCACAGAAGGGTGCTTATTATACACCAATTACGGCACTTGATTTTGAGGCCCTGTATCCATCAATTATGATGGCGCATAATTTGTGTTATTCGACACTCATAATGGATCCGAAATACGAAAATAAAGATCGGTATCCGAATTTAGAGATCGAGACGTTTGGGCAGTTTAAGTTTGTTCAGAATGTACCGAGTCTTTTACCGAGTATCCTTATGGAATTAAAACAGTTTAGAAAACAGGCTAAGAAAGATATGGCAAATTCGACGGGATCTTTAAAACAAATGTATAATGGTAAGCAATTGGCGTATAAAGTTTCTATGAACTCTGTTTATGGTTTCACTGGTGCGTCTAAGGGTATGTTACCGTGCGTACCAATTGCATCATCTGTAACACGTAAAGGAAGAATGATGATTGATGATACTAAGAAATATGTAGAGGAGAATTTTCCGGGTGCAAAGGTAAGGTATGGCGACACTGATAGTGTAATGGTTGAATTTGATGTTGGCGAACGTAAAGGTGAGGAAGCTATTAAGTATAGTTGGGAACTTGGCGAGCGTGCTGCTGAGGAGTGTACGCACCTGTTTAAGAAACCAAACAATTTAGAACTCGAGAAAGTGTATTGTCCGTATTTTTTATATTCAAAGAAAAGGTATGCGGCGAAACTTTGGACACAAGGTAAGGACGGGGGTATGAATATGGATTATATAGATGTTAAGGGATTACAACTTGTTAGGAGAGATAATACACCACACATGAGAGAAGTGTGTAAAGAATTACTTGATGTTGTTTTGGAAAGTAGTGATACTGGTCCTCCAAAAGCTTTAGCTTTACAACGCGCTATAGAATTACTTGAGGGTGAGGTTCCTCACGAAAAGTTAATACTTTCGCAACAATTGGGTGATTCGTATAAATCTGATAACTTATCACATGTTCAGGTTCGTAATAAAATGCGTGAAAGACAACCAGGTTCAGAACCGCAATCCGGTGATAGGGTACCTTATATTCTTTTAAAAACGCACGATCCTAGAGCAAAAGCTTATGAAAAAGCGGAAGATCCTAAGTATGCGGAAGAAAATAATTTACCCGTTGATTATCCGTACTATTTTTTGAATAAATTTTTAAACCCTGTATGTGATCTTATTGAACCATTGTTTGATGATCCTAAAGAGGAAATATTTGGTGAGCTTATAACACGCGCAAAACCAAATAGACGTAAGAAAATAGTAGATGATCCAAATCAAAGAAAAATTAGTGATTTTTTCAAGACTTAAAAAAATAGTACAATATTGATGTATGGAAAAGATATATCTAGAGTGTGGTAGATATGCTTGTAGTGTAGAATTGACGAATAGAATTTTACCTGATATGCGTGAGAAAGAAAAGCGTTTAAAAAATTTGAATATGTTTATACCTTTACGTGATTATTTAAATGTACAAAAACCTGACATGTACGATATATTAACAGATACCTTAAATTCACGATTAAAAATAGAAAAAATGCGCGATAGGATTCTTAGATTACAGGTTACACCTATTCTTTCAAATTGTACGTATAAAAGTCCGGATAGAGTAGCTGAATTTTTTGAATATATACACGGTGATTATTGTCATGTCACGACAAAAAATGGACAATTGTGTATGAATCGTCAGTGTTCGGGTAAGAAATGTAATAACCATAAAAATTGTAAATTACCTACAAAATCTATTCGGATGTTACCACCACCACCCCGTACGGATAGTGTAGAATTTGATGATATGACAATACATGAGTGTATTCGAAGTAAATAATACTAGCTTAAAAAAATGAGTGTATTAGTTTTTAAATGAATAAATCAAATATTCTTTTAAATTCTATTGATTCTTTTTATGAAATAGACGAAAATAGAACAATTCTTAAACAAATACTTAACAAATCGGGTGGTATATCGTTACGTAATCTTGAGTGGTTTATAACAAATTATTCTAAGAAAAACAATTTATCGTATAAAACGGGTGATGGTAAAATATTTAGCGTACACTGTGCGTATAAATCGAGTTTAGATGGGTATAGTAAAAAGTTGTTCGATCCGTTTTGTCGTTCTTCAAAGATTAATTATGTAATACCGGGTACATCTGATGAAATTCATACGACTGTTGCACAGTTAAATTTTATCAGATGGTGCATAAAAAATAATATAATCGAGTATATAAAAGAACATAAATCCAAATTGTTTAATAAGCGAGAGACATAGTTCCATTTTCGAATGTAAATGTTTGGTATCCTACGTAATATAAGTGTAATGTATAATCACTTGTAAGACCTTGTGTCATTTTAACGTCTAATATTGTTCTATTTGATTGCAATTGACTAAAATCCAGACTTCCCGATGATTCCACATTAATCGGATTCATCGAGAAAGCGTACGTGTATATATTCCTGAAAGGCCTAGATAAACGACTCGAAAAGGGTACAACATATTTATAATATTTGTGATCGCTATCTTGCATATTTGGTATATCTTCACCGTTTACGAATATTTTAGCCGATATCATAGGTGCATTATAGAATTCGTTTATGATTGAATAGGAAGCACCTGTTGAAAAGTTATATCTATTTGCAAATGCATTTTCTTTTATTGTACTTCCACCCCCGGTCGTATTTTCGTCTTCAAAAGCGGTTTGTCTAAAGAACCAGTTTATAGTTTTAACCGGGGTTTTAGGGACAAGTTCCAATTTGGCGACTTGTTCTCCACTTTTTATTTCTAACGTAGGGTGTTTTTTTACTATATCCGTTATGAACGTGTATTTAGTATTTTTAAGGTACGTACGTTCGGGATTTTCAATGGTTATTTCTTCGGTTACGATATCGAAACTGTCGAGGGAATAATTTCCTGTCGCGTTTGTAAAAAATGTTTTAGGGAAAAATTCAATTTCGAAAATCATTTTTTGTTTATGAATAGCACACGTTGGGAAATATGGTCGGTTAGGTTTATTTGTTTCGTATTCATCACTTTCATATTTTCTTGAAAAGAAAAGCGGTATGGGTATAAATACTTTTGAGTTTTTTTGATCGAGAAAGGTGTGATTATTAGATATAAAAGACGTGTCTTCTGCTAAATTCCTGTTTATAGTGTATCTTTTCGTTCTCTTTTCGGATTCGTCGAGGTAAAGTTCGTCGTATATTATCCCCCAATCTGCGTGAAACTTTTCGACTATCATTTCATCTACACGCATGGTAACTGATTTAATTAAATGCCTACCTATTTGGTCGGCGTAGTAATCTGTTCCAGCTGGTAAAGGTGGTAAATTTATTGATATGTACATATTAGATAAGAGATCACCCATACTTCTTGGATTGAATGTTACTTTAATTGTTTCGCCAAATGGCCAATTTACGTTTGCGTCACCTGGTTTTGTTATATTTGTACTTTTATGAAATTTTCTAAAACCGGCATGTTTTTTTGGTTCATATTTGAATAATGAGTGTTCGGGGTCGGGGTTTAATAGATATTTATCCTGCTTACCTATTGCATTTAAAGAGATGATAGCCCCTGTATCTGGACCTGTGGCGTCGCACATACTACTTAATATAAACAATTTTTTAAATATCATTATACACGAGTATTTCTCGATTATGAAAATTTTTTGATACGTAACTTTCTAATCCTATGTACCAGAGTAATATATCTTCTTTTGTTAATGAATATGATATGTATTGGTTTCCTTTTCCTATTTCACGTCCTTTTAATTCACTTATTGATGGTTTTTTAAAGTTTTTAAAACAATAATTGCAAACATTTTTTACTTTTAGACCGAAAAATTTGTAATATTTATAGTTATTATGTAACCATATAGGCCTGATTTTTCTATATTTTCTTATAAGTTCTTTTGTTTCGTAGTTACGACATTTTACGAATATGTCTAAAGGATTTTGACAAACGTGACATAGACCTTTACAATAAATGTACATAAAAGATATAGTAGTTATTTTTTTATGTCCCTTGCATATTATAATCATGTAATAAATCCAGACGGTGTATCTGTATTGGGTATAAATAATAGCGTTGAAAAACCATCACCTTTACCAGAACCAGAGCCTCAAAACCAAACCGAAACATCAGAAATTGAAAATAGACGTGCAATAACAGTTGAAATACGTTCAGTCTATAAATTATTATCAACTTTAATGTTCTCCTTGACATTTTCTTACTTTTTATTATTTCCTTTTGGGTACGTAAATACAGTAGATATGATAATGTCTATAGTTTCTCATTATCACATGTTTAAAAACGATGTTAAGTTTTTATCGATTCACACGATATATCTTATTATAAGATTTGGTATAGCTATATATTTAAAGTTTATTGAATATTTATGGTATTATTTTGTATATTCTTTTATAAATACATGTACAATTATAACCTTAGTCGCTGATCATAATAATATTATTAGATCACAATTTCAAAGAAGACTTGATAATGTTGTATTACCAAAAAGATTTGGAAATAGCTAAGGGTTTGTATAAAACCCAAGAGGAAAAATGCGAACGGTTTGCGAGAAGTATTCATAAACTTAGACAATCTCGCAAAGAGTACGATGATAGACGTGAAAATCGAAAAATTAAAATTATTGAAAATGTACCAGAAAAGAATCATGAAAAAAGATACGTTACGAATATGTGTCAGGCTATTACAACGTCTGGAAAAAGGTGCACTTTTAAGGCATCGTGTGGAAATTTTTGTAGAAAACATGCAATGAAAAAATAAATGTAGTATTATATTAAATGTTAGACCAGGAAACTCTTAGACCTGTTATAATAGCGATGGCGCTTTATCTCGCAATTTCACAAATTCTTCCAGAAATTCTTAAAAAACCAACCAATATAAAATTTATTGATGATATCGTTGCAATGCTTATAGCCCAGAAAGGTTCGCTTACATCAGGAACTATTCTCACCGGCTTGATTGTTATTCTTACCAATTACATTAACGACGAATTCTTGTAAAACGTTTTCTTTAGACGTTAGCATTCGAGTTTTTGAATGATCCATGTATCGTATTTTTTTATTATAGGCATCTTCCATGAACTCCATAAGTTGTTCCATATTTGGTTTTCCCCATTGCATACCCGCTTTGTAAAGAAAATCATCTCTAGGCAATTTCTGAAGCTCACACTTAATTGTATAGGGTGTTTTTATATATTCAGTTGCACCTCCATAGTCTGTTATAATAACGGCTTTGTTTCTAATTGCAGCTTCTACTGCACCCATACCTACACCTTCAGACGAAGAAAAGCTTACGTAACAATCTGATTTCGCGTGTATTTCTTCCATAATTTCATCAGAAACGAGTTCGTTTATTACGGTTACGTTTGGTATATTTATTTTGACAGGTTGATTACATGTTGCCTTAACTATAAGTTTAGCATCTGGTTTGTTTAACCTTAAAAATGCTTCTAGAATTTTATTAAAGTTTTTTCTTGGATCGTATACGTTTCCTATATGGTAAAATGTATAAGGTCGTTTATCTGGTATGTGTGCATGTATAACATAGAAGTGTGTATTTGGAAATTGTCTTTTAAAAATTTTTTTACAATATTCGCTCGGGACGGCAATTTTATCAAACAGTTTAAATAATTTTCCATAATCTTCATGGACGGTTTCGGTTTCACAAACTGTCATACACGTTACATTTTTAATTTTACGTTTGATTTCTGGTATTTTGTCAAGCCAATATGGTATTGGGAGTGCAAATATAAATGCACTATCACTTTCTGGTATATCTTCGTGTATTTGTATATATTTGGTGTATCCTACTTCTGGAAAAAGATTCATATATTTTATACAGTGCTGACCAATTCCACTCAGGAGAGTTGGACCGATGAATAACATTTAGTATAAAGATAATCTTTCTTTTATATATATTACGCGATGGACTCTGTCAGAGAACAAATTATAAATGAACAAGCTAGATCAAAAGTTCGTACCGAAGAGCTTTATAATATTATTAAACAGATTGCTGATCACATTGATCCACCAAAAGCTGTTCCACCAGCTCCAGCCCGTTCTGCACCAAAAACTCCAGCCCCAACTCCAGCCCCAACTCCAGTTCCAGCTCCAGCTCCAACTCCAGCTCCAGCTCCAGCTCCAGCTCCTAAGAAAGTTACTAGAGCACGAAAACCCGCTGCTAAAAAGTAAATTTACATAGGCATGTGTGGCATGGGTGGTACAGGTGGTCTAGTTTTATTACTTATAAAATAGAATCCACCTCCCACAAGAGCTATAAAGATAATAAGATAATATAAAGGGTATTTCTTCTTTTTTTCTTTTTCCATTTTTTCGATATCATGTTTATCCGGAAGTTTTTCAACATTTATGTTGAGTTCATCTATCTTCCCGATAAGTTTGTGTAAAGCCTCGAGAATTTGTACTTCTTTGTTTATTGGTTTTTCTTTAACATCAACCGAAGTAACTTCTAGGGTCATAAACCATTCTGCATCCGATTGTAATGTTGTGTATGTATTATCTGCTCTTAATTCGTATAGTTCGAAATTGAGTTTTTGTATGGATATAGGATTAAATAAATTGGTTTTTCTATTAAAACCACGCCACTGTTTGTCATGTTGTTTATAATTATTTGAACCATCGAATTGGCGTTCAAGTGCTACACGTGCAAATACTTGCCCTTTACGTTCATCAAGCATTTGTGCGGGTTTTGGTATGTCTTCGCAAATTATATCGATGTATTTAGCACCACTACCTGTTCCACCACTGGTTGTACCAACTTGTGTAACATAAAAATCGACTAATTTTAAACCACATACTTTACTCATGTCTGCAACATGAGTATTTGAACTAAGGTTAAGGTCTAATGTGAATTTATTATTTGTACCCGTAATAAAGTTGGAGTCTATTGTTATGTACTGTATTTTTTTAGGTAATTCCTGGAGTGAAACCATCTTGTATTTACTATATAAAAAAATAAATATAAATATAAGCAGTTAAAATGTATACATTTTATTCTAGTGTATGTCGAATGTTGAAACCATATAATAGTCGTAGTCGTGATTCGAGTAAAGAATTTAAGGAATCAAAATCTAAGTCTAATTCTAGTTCGAGAAAGTCTTCTCATGAATCACTCCCCGATGTTTTACATTTATCTAATGCATATAAAACTATAATAGCTTTAGATGAACAAGGGGAAAAAATTGTTTTAGAAGTGGAAGTGTTTGATCCATTATTTGCAAGATATAGATAACCTAAGTTAATAAATATAAATAAAGATTTAACATTCTTAATAAATAAATGAAATGGATTACATATACTTACACACCTACGATTACAAACTCGCTTTCTGTCAAGCGACAAATGAACTCTGTGAGGATGTTCAAAGGATTATATGGGAAAAATCTCAAAAATACGACTATGAAAATCTCGTGTGTCCAGGAGCCCCACGAAAAGGAAGAAGAAATCCACGATTCGCAGAGGAAAGACTCCAAACGTTGGTCGGAAAGTGGAGAGAAAGATGGGGTGAGCCAACTTTATAAACGTATGAAATTACTAGCTTATCAAGAGTTTCAATTTCGTGATTTCAAACGTGATGAATATGATTCATATTGTCTGATTTTATATAAAACAATGATGAATGAGATAGAATATGAAAGACTTAATTTAAAGTACAGAGCCATGTTCGGTGATAAATGGAGTAATTTATCAAAAGAAAATGATGAAATTTTATATGAATACGAATTAAATAAAATTCAGATTCGTATAAATGAGTCGATCAATAGATGTGAAGAATTTAAAAATAAAGAACGTGCTTTTAAGGAAAAGTTTTTTCAAGATCCTAATTATTTAATCAAGGGTATAGATACACTTTAAAAATAATAAGTACCCACTGAAACATGCACTAAGTGTTGTAGAAATAGCCATGTGTAATATATTATTATACCACGCGTAAGTTGAATACATTAATAAACCTGTCATATTTATTACTATAAAAGTTGTACTAATATCTTCAACTTTTTTAGTAGCACGAATTTTACAAATTTGTGGTATTATGTTTATAGTTAATAATGTACATCCTATCCATCCTAGAGTGTCAATGATGTACATATTATTTTAAATGCATATTTTTTATAAAAAATATTTATTTTTTTTATAAATTATAGTAATGTTGAGTATCATAAACCCTGGTTCTAGAACACTTAGAATATCGTGTCCTACAAAAAGGAAGGAAGGTATAAAAGAGTATGAACATATAAAGAATAAAATAAAAAAATCAACTTTAAGGTACGGTGCTGCAGTTTCTACGTATCATTTTATTTTTCATACACCAATAGACGGTATATCTGCGAGTTTAGGGACTATTGCTTCTTATGTTTATGTAGATTCACTTTCGTCATACGTCGATAATATAGAAAAATCGTTTGGCTTGAATAAAAGGTTATTGGTACCAACGTGTCTTGCATCATTTGAGTCTATATGGAATTCACACGATTTACCTTTTGATTTTAATATGGGAGCTACACTTTTTTGGTTTTTGGTATATAAAATGGCTTTTTATCAGATTTTAGCTGAGGAAATTTTAATGAATAATGAAGACCTAAGTCGTCTAGATGAAATATAAAAAATAAAAGTAAATATTCTAAAATGTCGGTTTTTTACGAATTATTAAGAAAAAACACAAGTCTTGAACAAGTTGAAGAAATGAATGATCTCATTTCTACTGTTGTGAGTAATGGTCAGCTTGATATGGAATTATGGGGACTTAGACCTGACAACAATTTTCCAAGTGAATGCAACCCCATGGATTTTGACTACCTTGGTTTTATTGGTTTAAGTAAGCCCGAAGGAAAGGAAAGTATTCGGTTTGTTGAATTTGTTCATGAAAATAAAGGGTGTGAAGGTATTATGAAACCCTTTCTTGAAAGGCTTGTTAAACACTTGTCTAAAGATGATAAGAAAGACATGTTATTGATTCCGCGTGTCATTCGTTCTAAGTCTAAAGAATTTTGGAAGGAATATTTACATAAATATTTTACTAACATTCAAGACGGTGAAAATTTTATTATTAAGAAAAAAATTCCAGACGTTTTGAATTGGGAAGAACTGACCAAGTTTATTCCTTCTAAGCCATTAGAAGATGAATGTTTTTCCTATAATAATTAATAATCTTACTTAAACAAATAGAATTATAAGTTGTTATACATATAAAATACAATGCCATATCTTACACACGAATTATTAAAAAACTGTACTTCCCTCGTAAAACTTGAACACTTAAACGATCTGTGTTCGAATCTTTGTGGTTTTTCGTCCGATGTTTATGGATTACGCGCCGAATTTGGATATCCATCACATCTTATGTCTAGGACTAATAAAAACTTTATAGCGTATATTGGTATTCATAAAAATAAATTAGAAACGAGTTATGGTCAAGCGCACTTTATTACTTTTTATCACGAACCTAAATCTATTACATACGGAACCGAATTGGGTATTTTGAATTACATGTATGATATTTATATGGATAATATTCACGACGAACTTTCGGAAAATGGGTATAAAGAAAATGAAAATTTTTCGGTTGAACTTTTTCCGTATAGGATAAATTCTAAGAATTGTGAATATTGGAGAACGGTTATCGAAGGTGATTGGGGAGTATGCGATAAAATTTCCCTCGAAGATTTAATTGATGATTATGAATTGAGAAGTAAGGTTAATTGGGATGAACTTTATAACATATTACCGGAAAACATCGACGACATGTACGATGATGACGAATTAAGTGATGATGAGGGATCTTTTATTGATGAAGAAGAAACTGACGATGAACTTGAAGAAGGTGAGATTTTAATGAGTGATTCGGATGCCTAAGTGAATAAAAAATAAAAAATAAAAAATAAAAAATAAAAAATAAAATGCGTCCAAACTGTCCTTACGAGAATTGTTATTGCAGAGCTGGTAAGAACGGATTCTGTTTAAAACACAAGGAGATTGGTGAAGCTGTAGAAGCTTTACTTTTACTTTCTAAAGGAGTTAAAAAAATAAAAACTTGTAATAATTAGTAATGTCTAATGATACTACACTTCAAAAAATATTGACACTTATAGATAATCATTCAGAAGAGATACCGGAAGGTGATTATTTAGATATGTGTAATAAACTTCGTGATATTTATAGAGAACAACAACCCCGCCGCGTTCGTACGCTTCCTAATACTTTACGCATTAATCCAATGGATACGATTTTTCAAAGGTGTATGGTTTTAGTTAGAAGACGTAAAGAATTAAAAAAAAGTTTGTATTTTACTAAACCTCGAATTAGAATTACTCAACGTTTAAAAAAAGAAGCGATCGATGCATACTGTGGTGCTATGGATTTACCTGAGTGTGATACTTTGGAAGAATTATACGCGTTGGGTCACGATCCACTCGATAATTTTTTTGAAGAGTATTTACAATTAACTAATCAACATAGACGACGTGAAAGAGAAAGATATATACAAAAATTAGATGAAATTGAAAATGAAGTTAATAATGTTTGTGATTTTATTACGGCGATACAACGTTTAACGAGTGCGTTTTATGCAGTTCAAGTTGGTGTTGCAGGTATTAATGATTGATTTTGTGTAAATAAAATAAACCTAAGTTAGTTTATATTAATAAAAAAAATAAGTTACTAAAAATGGAAGCACTTACCAGTTTAATGTCTAAAATTGACCTCAATTCCAAGGTTATTTCCGAAGGTGATTATCTTGAAATGTGTAATTCAATTAAGGAAGTTCATAAGGTTTTAAAATATTGTCCGGCAAATATCAATGATTATTCATCATCGGACGATGAAGATTTTAATATAGTACCTGTAATTTCCCCGGTTACACCACCCTTCTCAACTGTAGATAGAAGAAATAACAGGAATAGGTATTATGAAGAAGACGATTTAGCTAATGCAGATGCAGATGCAGATGCAGATGCAGATGATGACAATGTTATTACAACCGATCCAGATGAAAGAGAAGAGTTATTAAATTATATTAACTCGGTACGATTACACGAGAACGATGTTGTTAGAAGAGTATTACCACGTCTTGTGATACCTAATGAGACTATGTATGATGAACGTGGTCCGTTTATTAATGAATTGTCACAAGAAGAACCACGGGGTGAGTTCGATGCATATATGCAGGAAGAATTGGATAAATTGGATGAAGAAATAACAACGAAACTGAAAGAAAGAGATAAATTGAAACCGCGCCAAAGAATTACGGCGGTTGTTCGTAAAGAAGCTGTGAAAAGACGCGCTGGAGAACTCGGTTTTCGATTATCGAGATATACTGTCGGTGCTCTTTTGGATAAGGGACACGATGTAGGAGATATAAGAAATTTTTACAGATCCTACCTCGAGGATTATAACTATGAAATTGAATGTAGAATAAACGATTTAGATGATGAATTGGATATACTCCGAAGAGATAGAGATGAACTTTTTACTGCAATGAATATTGAAATATAGAAGTTTTTAATTAAATATGATTTTACACCATTTTTCATTAATATTTCCGAAAGGTGAATATTCAAACAATAAATGTATTAACGCACCTGATATAATGAGTACCCATGCACCCTTGTATATAAATTTTTTAATACCCATCACTAAAATATGTAATAAAATTCCGATGAAAAGTGCTTCGAGAATGACTGTAGTAACAGGCCGCATATTTTATATTATGTTATAAGATTATTTTTAAAAATATTATCTCGTGATATATAAAATGATACTTGTTGTTATCATTCTATTTATCATATTATTGATACTTGGAATACGTCGTAATTCTCGGAGTGAATCTTATACAGTTGATT
>MDTA01168580.1_pt1 | contig 13354 bp, 12 predicted proteins | sample 811151 | NCBI WGS metagenome assembly MDTA01 (sample SAMN05326648, study PRJNA326480) | marine metagenome | isolation source: seawater | place: Indian Ocean: South | collected 2010 | reverse complement strand
TTGATAAATTTCAGGCAACCAATCTTTTTTATCAATAAATTTTGGATTATCTTTTGGTATCGATCCATCTAAATTTATTCTTATAATACTTCCAGGATGCTTAGTATGATCTTGAGCGATCATTCCCTGTCCTCTCTCTCCAGCAGATATATATAAATGTTTTTTTTTAATTACTAGTCTTGATCCAAAATGATATCCAGAATTTATAGGGGGGTGGGCTTGAAAAATATTTTTAAAATTAAGATTTTCAGAATTAAATTCTGCTACAGCAACTGAGGTACTAGACAATCCATTTGATCTATTTTCAGAGTATGAAACATAAATATTATTATCATGGTGTAATATATCTAATAATCCTCCTTGGCCATCCTCTAAAACTTTGAGATTATGATTTAAATCTCTAATTGTTTTTTCTTTTAATTTTACAAATTTTATATTTCCAGGTTTTTCAGTTAACAACAAATTTCGACTGTCTATAAATGTCAAGCTCCAAGGGCGATCAAATCCTTCGATAATTCTTTCAAGTTTAAAATCAGCAGCTCTTAAATTTGTAAATAATAATAGAAAAATAATTAGTAATTTTTTCATTTTGCTAGAATAAACATTTTATTTTTATTTGCGTATTTAACACTTTGTTTTTTATTTAAAAAAATATTCAATTTATGTTTTAAAACTATACCTTTAAGTCCAGCTTTTTTACATTGTTTAAGAGTTTCTAATCCTATTGTTGGAAGATCAATTCTCAAATCTTGTCTTTTTTTTGGAAATTTTAAAAGAACACCGCTGGGAAATTTTTTGATTTTACTAACTTTTTGAATCATTTTTTTGGTTCCTCCAATTCCCTCTAATGCAACAATATTATTATTTCTACAAACTGCGCCTTGAACGAATGAAAAATTTCCAGCCTTCTTAAGTGCTTTTTCTCCGCATCTAATATCTTTTTTATCAAAGGCATTTGGTTTGATTATTGTATAATTTCCTTTTGTTAAGCTTATTTCAGGAGTAAATTTGTTTGAACTTATAGTTTTAATTTTCTCTTTTCTCAAAATATTTATAATTTGTTTTAAAATTGCTGCATCCCCTAATTTAGAACTTTTAATAATTTTAGGCATATAGTAGATCCCCTTTAAGTCTAATTTCACAGATTTGAAGTTTGGTTTAGCTACCCTTCCAGCAAATAGAACTTTTTTACAATTCTTTGATTTTAATATAGATATAATTTTTCCAAATTGACCAATTGATACTGAGTGAGAATTTTTATCTTTTTTGTAAATCTTTTTTTTTGTTAAATCTATTATTAAGTATTTCTCTTTTTTTTTAATTTTTTTTAAAATATATTTTGGAAAGTCTGTTTCTCCGAAAATTAACCCTATCATAAATTTTTAATTCTCCGGCGAGCAAATTGGTCTTTTTTTATCTTTTTCTATAAATTTTATAACTTCACCTACAAGTTCATTATCTTTAAATTCACCGTTAATTTTACTTAAATTTTCATGTAGGTTTTTAGACGAGAATATATCTTTATAAGCTTTATCTAATCCTATTATTTTATGATTTTCATACTTATGTCTTCTTAAGCCTATTAAATTCAAACCTTGTAAAAAATTCCTGTTTCCAATTGATAAACCAAAAGGAATAACATCCTTTAAGACACCCGTCATTCCACCAATCATAGCTAGTCTACCAATTCTAGTGAACTGTTGTACTGCTGAATTTCCACCAATTACAACTGAGTCTTCAATTGTTACATGTCCGCCCAACGGAACATTGTTTGCTATGATTACATTGTTTCCTATTTTACAGTCATGAGCTATGTGAGAAGAGATCATTAATAAACAATTATTGCCAATTATTGTTTTCGAGCCTCCGCCCTCCGTCCCTGGATTTATAGTTACATACTCTCTGATTAAATTATTTTCTCCGATATTTATAAAGTTTTTTTCACCTTTATATTTTAAATCTTGGGGCTCTGTGCCGATACTAGCAAAAGGAAAAATTCTTGTCCCTTTACCAACTTTAGTGTTTCCATCTATATGGACGTTTGAAACTAATTCAACATTTTCAGCTAGCTCTACATTTGGTCCTACAGAACAAAAAGGTCCTATTTTAACATTTTTATCAATTTTAGCTTTCTTATCTATTACACTTGAATTATGTATCATTTTCTATCTACAATAGTTGCAGACCATTCTGCATCTGCCATCCTTTTTCCGTCGACTTTAGCTGTTCCTTTGTATTTCCAGACTCTTCCGTGAGATCTAATAGCCTCTATCTCTAAATGTAATTCACAATCTGGAATTATTGGACTCCTAAATCTAGCTTTTTCAACACTCATTAAATATACTAATTTATTTTCATACTCTTTTGGATCAATGCCTAAAGCTGTTAAAGCTGCAGCTGCTTGACCGAATGCTTCAACAATTAATACTCCTGGCATTACAGGTTGATTTGGAAAATGGCCCTGAACATAAAATCCATTTTTTCTAACATACATTATTGCTGTAGCTGACTTTAAGTGAACTATTTTTGTTAGTTTATCGATTAGCAACATTGGTTCTCTGTGAGGCAGCAAACTCTCAATTTTCTTTTTATCTATTTGAGTAATATTCATGATTTTTTATTTTTTTTTAAAAATTCCTTAAGAGGAACGGCTGGGTATCCCATTAATATTTGGTTATCATCCACATCCTTAACTACTCCACTGCCGCCTCCGATTTTCACATTGCTACCTATTTTTAAATGACCAGATATTCCAGCTTGTCCACCTATCGAGACTTTGTTACCAATCACTGTGCTACCTGCAAATCCTACTTGTCCTGCGATCATACAATTTGATCCAATCTTAACATTATGAGCCACGTGGACCTGATTATCTAAATAAGTATTTTTTCCAATGGTAGTATCATCGATTGATCCTCTGTCTATAGTACAACCGGATGCAATTTCAACATCGCTATCAATTACAACTTTACCAACATGAGGAAATTTCAAATTTTTATCTTTTAGTGGAATAAATCCAAATCCTTTTTGACCTATTTTACAATTATCTTGAATCACAACCCTGTCCCTTATTAAAGAATTTTTTAAAATTACGCCTGAGCCAATAACACAGTTTTTCCCAATTTCTACGCCTTTCTCAATAATAGTATTTGAGCCTACTGTACTATTTTTACCGATTTTAACATTTTTACCAATTAAAACATTGTTACTAAATTTAACAAGTTTATATTTTTTTTTATTAGGTTTTTGTAAAGAAAAATCTGGATGATCAATATCAGCATCTGGATAAATTTTTTTTAGAATCCTAGCTAATTCAAACAATACATTTTTTACTAAAATAATTTGTGTCTTTTTCGAAATAAACTTTTCTAGACTACTGGTTGTTATGCAGGCACTTCCAATAGTATCGATTGCATCTGATTTGTATTTAATAGAGTCAAAAAAGGTCAAATCACCTTTTTTGGCTAACTTTAATGGTTTTACATCTTTAATTATAAAATCATTTTTAATTCCACCAAATAAGCTACTTAATTTTATATTTTTTTTTTTAAAAAAAAAATTTGAACTCATTCAAATTTAATTCAATTTTATTGATTTAAGTTTTTTATTTAAAATTGCCATAATGTCTTTTGTAATATCTAGAGTCTCATCAGCTAATAAAACATTTTTTTTATCAACTACCATTCTTATTTTTTTTTCATTCATGTAATCTTTTATTATTGGATTCAAATTATTAAGTAGTTCCTTTTTAGCTTTTGCTCTTTGTTTTGCTACTGACTCAAGAAGTGTTTTTCTTTCTTTTTGAAGCGCAGATACTTTATCCCTTAATGCTTTTACTTTTTTTTTGTACTCATCAGAAGATATTACTTTTTTTTGATCTGTTATCTTTTTTTCCTCTTGTTGAATTTTAGATCTTTTTTCTCCGAGATTTTTAATACCTGTTTCCAACTTATTTTTTAAAAATGTCTGGGCTTTTTTCCCTGCATCACTCTCATTTAAAATCAGTTTAAAATCCAAAAAATAAGGGACATCCGAGCTAACATTATTCCCAAAATTTAAAAAAATAAATAATATGATTATTTGTTTAAATAATCTCATTTTTAAAAAGTTGTTCCTAAGTTAAAGCTAAATGACTCTGTTTCATCAGTATCTGCTTTGGATAAATTTTGAGAAAAAACAAATGTCATTGGGCCTAAAGGAGATAACCAGCTTGCCGTCACACCAGTTGAAGAACGTATTTTGTTACTTTCGTCAATTGAGTCATCATAATCTACTCCCCAAACATTACCAAAGTCTAAAAATAACCCTACATCCATATTAGTGTTTTCTGGAAGTAAATTTGGAAGGTTAGTTTCAAGATTTACAGCTGCTGCGTAGTTTCCTCTAATATGATCTTTGCCATCAACGGGGCCGACCTTATTTTTTTCAAATCCTCTTAATCTCCTGCTACTTAAACCTCTTCTTTTGCTGAGTCTAACATCATCATTATTTAATCCATTTATCGCTGATAAATATAATTTTCCTGATCCGACCACATCTTCACTAAAAGACCTGTAGGAACTTAATGAAAAAGTATTAGCGATAAATGATTTATCTGCGTAAACCGGCACTTCTTGATTAAAACTTAGAATCGCTCCAGATGTAGGCATAAAAACTCTATCTCTTTTATCAAAACTAAATCCATAATTTACAGCTAATTCATTAAAAGTACCGGCTTGCTTTTTTAAAGAAGAAGAAGCTGAACTTTCAGTTTTTAAATCGTCATAACTAGCATTAACTCCAAGTCTCGCTTTAACATCTCGAAATTGCTCGAAAGATGTTCCTATACCAGCAGAAATTATTGAATTTTCATAACCTTGATCTGGCTTATCATTTTTCTCACTTGAAATAGAATAATTTAGTGAGTTTCCCAAAAAATCATAATTAGGATTTGAATAAGTTAAATTACCAACTAAAGACTCTTCATCGATCTCTAAAGCAAGTCCTATTGAATTTCCTTTACCAAGCCAGTTATTCTCTTTAATGTTAAATGCCAAAGTTCCTCCAGATGTACCAATACCTGCTCCTGCACTTATCTCTCCAGTTGGCTGTTCTTCAACATTAATATTTATAACCTTAAGATTTTTTTTACTTCCGTTAAGCACTTCATATGTAACATTTTTGAATATTCTTCTGGCATTGATTTCTGCTATTGATTTTTCTAAGTTCAATTTTATGAATGGGTCTCCCTCATCTAAAATTAGTTCACCACGTATTACTTCTTCGTTAGTAATTGTATTTCCTGTAATATTAATTCTCTCAACTAAATTTTTCTCTCCTTCAAAAATATTAAAAACTATATTAATGGAGTCCTGGTTTATTACTTCTTGGACATTGTGTTCTACAAATTGAAGATTATTGTTTTCAATTAGTTGATCAATTTCTTGTAAAAGTTTTTTAACTTTAAATGGAGAATAATAATCTCCAATATATTCTTTAAAAACTTTATTTAAAGGAAAAAATAAATTTTTATCGAAAACATCATCAACTTTAGTTGAAATTTTATTAATTGTATACCTTATACCTTCATCTATTGTATAAATAAGATTTGCATTTCCTGAGGCACTTATTTCAACTAAGTTTGAACTAATCTTAATATCGTAATATCCAATAGATTTATAATAATTTATTAATAACCTTTTATCTAATTCTATTAAACTTTCACTTAAATTAGTATTTTTAGAAATTATTTTCCAAAATTTACTTTCTTCACTAGCTATAATATCTTTTAATCTTTTTGATCTTATATTTTTATTACCTATAAAATTAATAGAAGAAATTTTAGTCTGTTCACCTCGGCTAACTTCAATCATTAAATCTAAATTATCTTGATCTACTTTTTTAATTTTTGCTTCTACTTTTGCAAAATTATAACCAAGTGAAGAATATAATTTTTTAATAATCTCTATATCTTTCGAAAGATAAGCTTTTACAAAAGCTTTTTTTTCTTTCAATTGAATAAGTTTCTTAATTTGCTCTACATAGCTTTTACGTTTTTCACCTACTATAACTAATTGGTTAATTATAGGATATTCTACCAAATTGATTTTAAGTATATTGTTTTTAAAATTTATTTCTACATTTTCAAAAAAATTTGTTGAATATAAATTATTTAGAATTTGGTTAATTTGATTTTCGGAGAAGTCACTATCTTTTTTTATTTCTCCATATATTATTATTGTTTCATCTGATACACGTTTATTTCCCTCAATAATTATTTCTTTAATTACATCTGCTTTTAAAGATGAAAACAAAAATAAACAAATTGTTAAATATATAAATTTTTTAAACATTGTTTCCTAACTTATTCAAAATACAATTTCTTGCCCACATGTCGATAATATTTATATCTTTGATATTTTTAGGCTTTTTTATAGCATAATTTTTATAATTTCTATCTTTTAAGATGGTCATTATGATTTTAGAAATACTTGAAAATGGTATCTTTTTTCTTAAAAATTGATCAACTAATATTTCATTTACCGCATTTAGAATTATAGAGGTCGAAGAGTATTCATTCGCTCTTTTTTTTATCTTTATTATTGGAAAAATTTTTTTATCAACCTTTTTAAAAATAAGTTTTTCCGCCAAAGCATTGTTTTTTTTATTTTTATAAAATTCATCGATATTAATTTTTTCATCAAAAATCGCATTTGCCAAAGGCACTATCATCGAAGTTGGATGGTAAATAAATTTAGTCAAACCATTTTTAAGTTCTACTATTGCATGAACCAAAGAATTTGGATGAATAATAATGTCAAGTTTGTTCTCGGGAATTGCAAATAATTTTTGTGCTTCAATTAATTCTAAAATTTTGTTCATCATGGTAGAAGAGTCTACAGATATTTTTTTTCCCATTTTCCATTTTGGATGTCTTGTGGCATGATGTGGTCTTACATTTTTAAGTTGACTGACATTATAATTTAAAAAAGGCCCCCCGGACGCTGTAAGATAAATTTTCTTTATTTCATTAAGTTTGTGATTTTTTAATAAATTCATTATTGAAAAATGTTCAGAGTCGATCGGGATAACATCGGTATTATATTTTTTTAAATTTTTTTTAATTAAATTCCATCCACAGATAATTGACTCTTTATTCGCAATTAAAATTTTTTTACTTTTTTTAATCATAGATATTGTTGGTATTAATCCTGCAATACCTGGAATAGCGCTAATTGTAATATCTGATTTCTTTATAAGAGTAAGCGATTCAAAGTTATTTAATATTTTAATTTTTTTATTTTTGTACTTTTGTTTAACTCTATTATAAATTTTAAAATCATTAATCACAAAATATTTTGGCTTGTACTTTTTAATTTGATTGCATATTGAGTTATAGTTTTTATTTGAAGCAAGCAGATAAATTGTAAAAAAATTTTTTTTTTTATTTATGATATTTAAAGAACTTAGTCCTATCGAGCCTGTTGATCCTAGGATTGAAATATTTTTTTTCATTTTATAATAAATAATGTTGTTAAAATTCCTATTGGAATACCAAAAAGAATTCCATCAAGTCTATCAAGAATTCCACCATGTCCTGGTAAAAAATTTCCAGTATCTTTTAACTTAGCTTTCCTTTTTAACAAAGAAATAAATAAATCCCCTGTTTGACATGCTATGGAAGTAGTAATACCTATAATTATTATTTTTAAACTAAAGCTCTTAGAATAATAATAATAATGTAATGAAATAAATGTAGCTGAAAAAACTAGCGAGCCAATAGCTCCAGAGAAAGTTTTGTTAGGACTAATTTTAGTCAGCTTAGGTCCTTTAAATAATTTTCCAATTACGTAACCTCCAATATCTGAAGCAATGCATGCAATTAGAAGAGAAATCAAAAGTATTTTTGATACGTTATTATTAGAAAAAATAAAAAAAGTGTAACTTACGATAATAACAATAAAAACAAAGAATGAATTTAATAAAATTTTAAAAAATTTATTTTTAAAAATTTTTTGAGTTAGGTTTAAAAATTCAATAATAGAAAACACTGATAGGACTATTAAAGAGTAAAGCAGAAAAAAACTTGAATTAAAAATTATAAAAGCTAAAAAAATTAATGCTAATGAGGTGAATATTCTATTTTTAAAATTATTTGACATCAAATTCCTCCAAAATTACGTTTAATTTTTTTATATTCATTTAACACCCTTTTTAAATCCCCAGAATTAAAGTCTGGCCATAATTTATTTAAAAAAAATAATTCAGCATACGCTAATTGCCAAAGCATAAAGTTGCTTAACCTTTTATGTCCTCCAGTCCTAATTAAAATATCAGGATGAGGTATATTAGCTGTATAAAGGTGTTTCTCAAAATTTTTATAAAAATTAGCTTTTTTTGTTTTTTTTGCTGCTTGAATTAATTCTTGCTTAGAACCGTAATTTATAGCTAAATTTACGGTTATCTTTTTATTTTTTTTAGTTAGTGTTTCGGTTTTTTTTAAAATCAGTCTTAAGTTTTTAGGTAATTTATTTAAATCTCCAAGAATTTTTATCTTTATCCCTTGAGATAAAACACTTTGAATCTCTTTTGAAAAATAATTTTCAATTAATTTGAATAAAAATATTATTTCAGACCTCGGTCTCTTCCAATTTTCGGAAGAAAAAACATAAAAAGTTACTATTGGAATTTTGTATTTTACAGAACTTTTTACAACCTTTTTAACGACTTCAACTCCTTTAAGGTGTCCAAAATTTCGCCCTTTACCGTTCTTTTTTCCCCACCTCCCATTGCCATCCATTATAAAGGCAATATGGTTGAGTTTGTTCATATCTGGCTTATCTCTTTTTCTTTTTCAATTAATATTTTTTCGATTTTTTCTATATTTTGATCAGTAATTTTTTGAATACTTTTCTCAAAACTTTTGTTTTGATCTTCTGAAATATCTTTATTTTTCAATTTTTTTTTTAAATCCTCATTAGCTTCTCTTCTTATATTTCTAATCGCTACTCTAGATTTTTCGCACATACTTTTTAAAATTTTAATAAGATCATTTCTTCTTTCCTCAGTTAAATCAGGTATTCTCAGTCTTATTATTTGCCCATCAATTTGAGGATTAATACCCAGGTCAGATTTCTGTATTGCAGACTCGATAAGAGTTATGTTTGCTTTGTCCCAAACTTGAACTGAAATCAACCTAGCTTCTGGTACACTAACGGTAGCTAATTGTTCAATTGGCATTTGTTGTCCATAAACATCTACCTTGATAGTATCAAGCATATTGGTATTAGCTCTTCCAGTCCTTAAAGTTGATATATCTTTTTTTAAGGATTGGATGCTTTTCTCCATTTTTATCGAATAGTTGTTTTCTTCAAACTCTGCGCTCAATTTTAAACTCCTTCTCCAACTTTATATCTTATAAAATCTACTATTTTTATCTCTTCATTTGTTGAGTTTTCTTTAAGTATATCTGATACTTTTTTTTTAGGATCCATTATCCATATTTGATTCAGTAGTGAGTTGTCATTTATAAATTTCCCAATTTTTCCTTTAGATATTTTTTCAACCATTTGAGATGGCTTTCCAGAATTTGTTATTTCGGCTTTGATAATTTCAAGTTCTTTGTCAACAATGTCTTTGCTAATACCATCTTTATCTATTGATAAAGGATTGGAAGCAGCGACATGCATTGCAATTTTGTTTCCTAATTCATCGTTTTTACCCTCAATAATTCCTTCTAATTTTACTATAGAAACTATTTTCCCTATATTTTTTTCCAAAGCTGAGTGAACATAAAAGAAATTTTTACCTTGTTTGCTGTCAAAAAAATTTGCGCGTCTTATAGTTATCTTTTCTCCTATCTTAGATATAAGATTTAATAAATTGTCTTTTACTATTTGTCCATTAGACATTTTTGAATTATTTAATACATCTAAATTCGCTTTTGAAATAAAATTTATTTCAGATAATTCTTTGCAAAATTTTATAAAGTTATCATTTTTTGCCACAAAGTCAGTTTCGCTATTGATTTCAATAATTGATATTTCGCCTTTAACTGCTTTAACCAAAGCTAAACCTTCAGAAGCAGTTCTACTCATTTTCTTTGAGGCTTTCGCTATACCTTTTTTTCTTAAGAATTCTATTGATTTTTCAATATCGCCTGAATTTTCGTCAAGCGCAATCTTGCAATCTTTAAATCCAACTCCAGTTAATTCTCTTAGTTTTTTAATATTGTTTAGCAAATCTTTTCCAGACATTTGAGTGATTTAAAAAAATTTTACTTATTTTTTTTTATTTTTTCTTCTTTTGTTTTTAAATTATCTTTTGAATCTTTGATAAATTTTTCTGCATCTTTAATTGTTCCTTTAATAAGTTCACAATAAAGATTTATAGATCTTCTAGCATCATCATTTCCAGGAATTGGATAGTCTATACCGGTTGGATCAGAATTTGTATCCAGAACAGCTAAAATTGGAATTCCTAATTTTTTTGCTTCAGCTACAGCTAATGACTCAATATTAGTATCAATTATAAATATCAAATCTGGAGTTTTTTTCATTTCAGCGATCCCGCCTAGTGATCTTTTTAATTTTTCCCTTTCTTTTCCAAATTTCAAAATTTCTTTTTTTGTAAATCCTAAATTTTCTTTTGAAAGTTGATCTTCTAATTTTTTAAGTCTTTTTATAGAGTTTTGAATAGTGTTCCAATTTGTAAGCATTCCCCCGAGCCATCTATAATTCACATAAAACTGTCCTGTCTCTTTTGCCAATTCACTTACTTGTTCTGAAGCTTGTTTTTTTGTGGAGACAATTAAAAGTTTTCCTCCGCCAGAAACAACTTTGTGCACCTGGACTAATGCATTCTTTAAAAATTCAACTGTTTGAGTCAAGTCAATGATGTGAATTGAATTTTTTTCACCAAAAATATATTTTTTCATCTTAGGATTCCATCTCAAGGTTTTATGGCCTAAATGGACACCTGCTTCTAAGAGTTGTTTAATATCTACTTTTGGTACGTTCATAATTTTTCCCGGTTAATCCACCACAGTAATTCCATATAATTGGACCGGTAGGGATATACCCTTAAAACTGTGTGCGAAATAAAACATTGATATATAGTAACAGTTTAAAAAATCAATACTCTAAACAGTAATTTTTGCTACATATTCCTTAGCTTTTAAGGCCTTAAGATGACTTAAATCAAATTTTTTATTATTTTGAAGAGAATAAATGGCTTTTTTATTTTTAAATTTAATTAATAAATTTATCTCAGTATCTCCATCTAAAGATAGAATTTGTTTGATCTCATCAATTTTGAAATTTTCTTTAAGCTCAATAATTACCTTTGAGTAAGGCTTATTTATTACATTATCCAATATAGAAACTTTTCTTACATTTAATCTTTTATTCGTGCTTTCACCTAAGTTCTTTTCTTTTTGTAAAGAAAGTACAAAAGACTCTGACTCTTTTAATTTATCTCTATTTTTTACAAGTATTTCTGAAAATAGAAAAAGTTCAAATTCACCTTTTTGATCACTGAATTTAATTATAGCATAAGGAGTTCCTTTAGAACTTTTTTTCTCTTGAATAGACATTATCGTCCCAGCCACTAAACCCTCGTTTTTATCATTATTGTAAAACTCAGAATAGGAAATAATATTTAAATGTTCAAAACTTTCTTGATACTCATTTAAAGGATGATTTGAAATATAAAATCCTAAAGATTTAAACTCTTCAGCTAAACGCTCTTTTTCGCTCCATGGTTTTGAAGTCAGAAAATCAAAATCATCAATTTCCTGTTCATCAGTGCCAAAAAGGCTAGTTTGATTATTTAATTTATCATTATTTATATTTTTAATTTGTTGGATAATTTTTGGTATTGAATTAAATATTTTTCCTCTATCAGCATCAAATTCGTCAAATACACCAGCTTTTGTTAATCCTTCCAATTGCAACTTATTTACGTCTTTAGAGCTTACTCTACAAACAAAGTCTGCGAAAGATTTGAAAACTCCATTTTTCTCCCTCTCTTTAACGATGTTTGAAATAGCCTCGTAACCGACGTTTTTAATTGCTCCCAATCCATAGTAAATTTTTCCATTTATAGATTTAAATTCTGCGAAACATTTGTTAATTGAGGGCCTTATAATTTCAACTTTTAACCTCTTTAATTCCTCTACAAATTCTCTTAGTTTTGAAGTATTGGTTAATTCAGTTGACATTGTTGCCGCAATAAAATCTTCTTTATAATATGTTTTTAGATATGCCGTTTGATAAGCTATTAATGCATATGCAGCAGCATGACTTTTATTAAATCCGTACTGGGCAAACGGTTCTATTTTAGTAAAGACAAAATTTGCTACATCTTTTGCAATTCCATTTTTTATTGCTCCATTAATAAATCTTTCTTTTTGTTTATCTAATTCAGCCTTCTTTTTTTTTCCCATCGCTCTTCTTAAAATATCAGCTTCACCAGCTGTGAAACCTGCAAGAATTTGGGCTATTTGCATAACTTGCTCTTGATAAATAATTATCCCATAAGTTGGTTTTAATATTTCTTTTAAAGTTGGGTGGATGTAATCAGGTTCCTTTGAACCATTTTTACAATCATTATAAATAGGAATATTGCTCATAGGCCCAGGTCGATATAAGGCAACTAATGCAATAATATCATCAAATCTATTTGGCTTCATTTGCTTTATTGCTTCCCTCATTCCAGTGCTTTCTAATTGAAATAAACCGGTCGTCTCACCAGTCGATAATAAAGAAAAAACTTTTGCATCATTTTGATTTATTTTACTAATATCTAGATTTATATTTTTAGCTTTCAATCTTTTTAAAGTTTTATCAATTACAGTTAAAGTTTTCAGTCCTAAAAGATCAAATTTTACTAGTCCAGCATTTTCAGATGAATACATATCGTATTGAGTAGATGGTAAAATTAAATTAGAGTTGTGATCTACATAAAGTGGAAATTGCTCAGCTAGTTTTTTTCCTGCAATAACCACACCAGCTGCATGTGTTGCCATATTTCTATTTAGACCCTCAAGTTTTAATGAAAGTTCAAGTAGCTTTTTTACTTTAGAATTGTTTTTAACTTCTTCTTTAAATCTTGGCTCTCTATCGATCGACTCTTGAAGAGAAAGTGGCCGAGAAGGATCAAAAGGAACCATTTTGCATAATCTGTCTACATGTCCATACGATAACCCCAGAACTCTACCAACATCTCTGAGCGCCATCCTAGCTTTAAGTTTACCGAAAGTAATTATGTGCGCTACTCCATCTTTATATTTAGTTTTTAAATACTCAAAAACTTGATCTCTTTTTTCCTCACAAAAATCGATATCAAAATCAGGCATTGAGATTCTGTCTGGATT
>MDTA01094579.1_pt1 | contig 13355 bp, 11 predicted proteins | sample 811151 | NCBI WGS metagenome assembly MDTA01 (sample SAMN05326648, study PRJNA326480) | marine metagenome | isolation source: seawater | place: Indian Ocean: South | collected 2010 | reverse complement strand
TTTTTATAACTAGTATATAAATGAAAATTCTCTCTTATGAATAACATAGATAACTTAATTGATAACCTGAACAAAGAACAAAAAGAAGCAGTTCTAAGTACGGAAGGGCCAAATTTAATTGTTGCAGGAGCCGGATCGGGTAAAACAAGAGTTCTTACAACAAGGCTTATTCATATTATCAATCAAAAAAAAGCGTGGGCAAATCAAATTCTATGCGTAACCTTTACTAACAAAGCAGCAAAAGAAATGCAGAATAGGGTTATGAAATATGTAAAAGGAAGTGCTAATGCAGTTCCTTGGCTCGGAACTTTTCATTCAATAAGTGTAAAATTTTTAAGAAGGCATGCGGAGGCTTTGGGTTATAAAAGTAATTTCACAATTTTAGATACAGACGACCAAAAAAAATTAATTAGAAATATAGTTAAGGGTGAAGATTTAGATGCTAAAAAGTTTTCTCCACAATTAATTATGTATCATATTGATCAGTGGAAAAATAAAGGTCTTCTTCCAAAAAATATAAAACTGAAAAAATCAGGCTCAATATTAAAATCAATTTTAAAAGTTTACGATATTTATCAAAAAAAAACTAAAGACCTTAATGCCTTTGATTTTGGGGATTTAATTTTATTCTGTGTAAAACTTTTCGAGGAACATAAGGACGTAAGAGAAATTTACCAAAAAAATTTTAAATATATTTTGGTAGATGAATTTCAGGATACTAACTTTATACAAAACAAATGGTTAAATCTTCTTGTTAATGAAAATAAAAATATTTGTTGTGTTGGTGATGATGATCAATCGATTTATAGTTGGAGAGGTGCAGAAATAAAAAATTTTCTTACTTTCGATCAAATTTATAAAAATTGTAAAGTATTTAAACTTGAACAAAATTACAGATCAACTAAAAATATTTTGGAAACTGCCTCAGGTTTAATTTCAAATAATTCAAGTAGAGTTGGAAAAAAATTATGGTCATCCGCTAATCAAGGGGAATTAGTAAAACTAAATTGTTACAGAACTGGTAAGGAAGAAGCACAAGGAATTAGCGATATAATAGAACAAAGAATTAAAAAAAAATACTCATTAAACGATGTTTCAATATTAGTTAGAGCAATATATCAAACGCGTGAATTTGAAGAAAGATTTCTTCAAGTTGGAATTGGATATCGTGTTTTAGGAGGAATTAAATTTTATGAGAGAGCTGAAATAAAAGATACGGTGTCTTACCTAAGAATTATAAATCAAAAATTTGATGATTTAGCTTTAGAAAGAGTTATAGGAGTACCTAAAAGAGGTGTTGGTGAAAGTACGCTCAACCAAATTTATACGTTTGGAAAAACTAACAAACTATGTCTTGAAGACTCAATTTTAAAATTAATAGAAAAAGGTGATTTAAAACCAAAGATAAAAACTGCTTTAAGTCAACTAATTAACATGATTCAAAAATGGCGAAATGACTCATTAAAAATGAAACATTTTGATTTATTAAAATTAGTATTAGATGAATCAGGTTACTCATCCATGTTGAAAGATAAAAAAGATTTGGAAAATGAGAATAGGTTGGAAAACATTAAAGAATTACTCCGAGCCATGCAGGATTATGACAACTTGCAGAGTTTTTTAGAACATGTAGCTTTAGCTACTTCAATAGATCAAGAGTGGGAAGGAGCAAAAATAAATTTAATGACAATGCATGCTGCTAAAGGTTTGGAGTTTGATGTTGTATTTTTACCTGGCTGGGAAGAGGGTCTATTTCCTCATCAAAAGTCATTAGAAGAAAAAGGGGATTTTGCTTTGGAAGAAGAAAGAAGGTTGGCATATGTTGGGATTACAAGAGCAAAAAAAGAAGCTTATTTATCATTTGCAATGAAAAGAGCTTACCATGGAGACTGGATGGATGCTTTACCCTCAAGATTTATAAACGAAATACCAGAAGAAAGTGTAGAGAAAAATGAAATAGGGATAAGTGAAAATGATGACTTTGAATTTAATCAAGATAATTCGATTGAATTTGAGGAAGAATTTAGAAGCCCTGGTTGGGAAAGGTATAAAAAAAATAAATTGTTAAAATGGAAAAAATAAAAAAATTAAAAAAAACTTTTAAAAGTGAGAGTATTGATGGATATATAATTCCTAAAAATGATAAATTTTTTAGTGAATATATACCAGATTATAATGATAGACTAAATTTTATTTCAAAATTTTCTGGCTCTTATGGTTTTGCCCTAATACTTAAAAGTAAAAATTATTTGTTTGTTGATGGCAGATATACTTTACAAGCAAATAAACAAAGCGGAAAGTATTTTAAAATTACTACGATCCCAAATAAAATGCCGAGTGACATTCTTAAAAAGAAAAAACTATCAATTGGTTTTGATCCAAGTTTATTCACCAAAAAATCTTTATCAATTTTATTCGGAAAAAGTGAATGTAATTTAAAATCTATCAAGAATAATTTAGTTGATAAAATTTGGAAAAGAAAAATAAAAGTTAATAAAGATAAATTTTTTATATTGCCAGAAAGGTCAGTGAGTGAAAAATATTTATCTAAAATTAAAAGAATTATAAATTATTTAAAAAGAAAAAAATCAGATTATATTTTTATAACTGCGAGTGAGAATAATGCATGGTTACTTAATATTAGAGGATATGACACAAAGTATGCTCCAATACCTTATAGTTACGTTTTAATCGGTAAAGACAAAAATATTAAATTTTTTTGCGATTTAAGTAAAATATCTTCTACTTTTAAGAGACAATTTAAAAAGACTCAATTTTTAGATATTGAGTTTTGCGAAAAAACTCTCTCAGAAATAAATAATAAAAAATTTATTATTGATAATAATACTTGCTCTTATTCTTTAGAAAATATTATTCGTAAAAATAATGAAATACTCAGTTTTAGTGACCCAATTTATTTTTCAAAGGCTATTAAAGGGAAAAAAGAAATAGAAAATATGAAAAAAGTCCATATTTATGATGGTGTAGCTTTAACTAAATATTTATTCTGGCTAAAGAAAAATTTTCGTAGAAAAAAAATTACTGAAATTAGCGCTTCAAAAAAGTTATTTAAACTTAGAAAAAAAAATAAAAAATTTAAATTCTTAAGTTTTCCAACTATATCAGGTACAGGACCTAACGGTGCAATAATTCATTATAAAGCTACGAAACAGACAAATAGGAAATTGAAAAAAGGTGATATTTACCTAGTTGACTCTGGAGGACAATACGAATTCGGAACCACTGATGTTACACGAACAATATCTTTAGATAATTCAAACAAGCGAATAAAAGATATTTTTACAAGGGTTTTAAAAGGACATATTGCTGTTGCAAATTTTAAATTAAAAAATAATACTTCAGGTTCTGACATTGATGTATCTGCAAGAAAACACCTTAGACAAATCGGTCTTAATTATGCACATGGAACTGGCCATGGCGTAGGTTATTTTTTAAATGTACATGAAGGACCTCATGCAATATCAAATAGAAATAAAGTAAATTTCCAGGAGGTTATGATAGTTTCAAATGAGCCAGGTTATTATGAAAAAAATAAATTTGGAATTAGAATTGAAAATCTTTTATATGTGTCAAAAAAAAGAAAAAGTATTGCGTTTGAAAATTTAACAATGGCACCTATAGAAAAAGATTTAATTGTTCGAGAGAGTCTTAATAAAAATGAAAAAAAATGGCTTAACAATTATCACAAAAATGTACTTAAAAGCTTGAGAAAATCAATGAATAGAACTGAAATAATAGAACTTAAAAAAGCTTGTTCAGCTATTTAAAATTTTATTCCAATCTTTTTCTAAAATTATTTGAATGTTCAATTGCTTAGCTAATTCAATTTTTTTTTTTGTAGGTTTTGAGTTACCCACTACTAAAAAATCTAGTTTTTTGGAAATAGATCCCATCACTTTTCCTCCATTGTTCTCAGCAATCGCTTTTGCTTCTGATCTGCTCATATTCTGAAATCCCCCTGTAAACATTAATTTTTTGTTAGAAAACTTTCCATTTATATTTTGTGTAATATAATTTTTAATATTTAGTTTATTTATTAAATTTTTAATTATTCTTGTATTAGTTTCGCTTGAAAAAAAATTGTCTATTGACTGAATTTGTGTTTCTCCAATTTTATCTAAATCTGCCAAATTAATTAAAATTTTTTTCCTATTTTTTAAAACAAATAATTTGGCGAATTCGTTTATTGAGCTAAAAAAGCTTGCTAAAATTTTTGCATTTTCTTGACCTATATGCCTGATACCAATCGAGTAAATAAATTTGTCTAAAGAGATAGTCTGAGATTTTTTAATGGCTTTTTGTAAATTATTTATTGATAATTCTCCCCATCCTTCTAACTTTTCAATTTTATAATAATTTAGACTAAATATATCTGATGGCTCCTTTATTAACTTTAAATTCCAAAATTGTTCAATTACTTTTTTTCCAAGTCCATCAATATTAAATGCTTCTTTTGAAACTATATGTTTAAGCTTCTCTTTAGCAATAAACATACAATCATAACCTTTAAAACATCTTCTTACCGCGTCTTGTTTGTTTGTGCTTTTGCTAAGTTCTTTTTTTGTATCCGCTCCACATAAACATTTTTTTGGGAAAATATATTTTTTACTACTATTATCTCTTTTTGATAAATCAACTGATACAACTTGAGGAATTACATCTCCAGCTCTCTGAATTATTATTGTGTCTCCAATTCGAACATCTTTCCTTTGAATTTCTTCTTCATTATGTAAAGTTGCGTTAGAAACAACCACACCTCCAACATTCACTGGATCTACTTTTGCTACAGGTGTTATTGCCCCAGTCCTACCTACTTGAATAATTATATTGTTTATTTTTGTAACAGCCTTTTCAGCTGAAAACTTGTAAGCTATTGCCCACCTTGGAGAATTTGAAGTATTTCCTAACCTTTTTTGTAAATTTAAATTATTTACTTTATAAACAACTCCATCAATATCATAATCTAAAGATGAACGATTGTGTTCTAATTGTTTATGTCTTTTGTCTATTTCATCAAGACTTTTTAAGTTCTTAGCTAATGGATTAGTAATAAAATTCCAATTTGATATTTTTTCTAAAAATTCAGATTGTGTTTTGAAAATCATTGGTTCTATTGCTCCAAAACCATATGCAAAATATTTGAGTGGAATTTTCGCTGTCTCTTTAGGATTTTTTTGTCTAAGTGATCCACCTGCAGCATTACGAGGATTTGCGAACTTATCTTTAAATTTTAAAAAATTTTTTTTACTAATATATACTTCACATCTTATCTCTAATAACTTTGGTATATTATTAGAATTAATTTTTTTTGGGATCGAGCTAATTGTTTTAATATTTTCTAGAATATCTTCTCCTACCACGCCATCTCCTCTCGATAATCCTCGAGTTAAAATACCATTTTCGTATATCAATGTAGCGGAGATACCATCAATTTTTGGCTCTGAAAAAATTTCAATTTCATTATCTTGGGTATTTAAAAAGTTTTTTACCTTTTTTATGAAGTCTGACATATCCTTAATATCAAAAGCATTTGCAAGTGATAACATTGGTTTTAAATGTTTAATTTTTTCAAACTTATTTGAAGGCGGTGCACCTACAATTTTTTCAATAGAATTTTTTTTTAAAAAAACATGTTCTTTTTCTAACTTAATTATCTCTTGCTTAAGTTGATCATATTCATTATCTGAAATTTTTGGATTATCATCAATATAGTAGAACTTATTATTTTTTTTTAAATACTCTATTTTTTTTTTATGAAAATCGATAATTTTTTTTTTTTCGTTTTTTAACATTTAATTGATTATTTTTATAATTTTTTGAAAAAGATTATCTTCTTTTTTTTTAACTTTTTTAAACTCTTTTTCTATTTTGTAATCTTTATTTAATATCTTATACGATTGTTGATACCATTCGCTTGAATTATAATTATACCCTAATATTTTTACATAATTTTTAGCTTCCTCTTCTAATCCTAAATGGTAGTGAATTTCTACCAGACGGTGTAAAGCTTCCTCTACAAAAATGGTCTCATCATAATTATTTATTATTAATTTAAGTCTAGAAATTGCTGGAGCCCATTTTTGTGTTGAGATGTAGTATTTAGCGATAAATAATTCTTTTGCTGCCAATTGAGTAGTAATTAAATCTTTTTTAAAATTTAAGTCTATTGCATAGTCAGAATTAGGATATTTTTTTAAAAAGAATTCAATTTTTTTATTTGCTTGGAGAAGAGGCTCTAAATCTTTTTTTTCGTCGCTTATTTGTTAAAAATAAATAATTGCGATTAGATAATGGGCGTAGATAACATTTTTATCTGATGGATATTTTTTTAGATATCTTTCTAAATTTTCAATGGCCTCATTATAAAAGTTAATTCCATAAAGAGAAAAAGCAGACATTATCGATGACTTTGCAGCAAGCTCTACAATTTCAAAATTTAACTCTGCTTCAGAAAATTTTTTATTTGCGAAAAAAAAATCATTTTTTTTAAAAGCGTCTAATCCCTCTTTATATAAAACGTAAGGATCAACTTTATTTGAAGGTTCGTATATAACTTCTTTTTTATTACAAGAGGAAAGGGAAATAATTAAACAAAAAGTTAAAATTATTCTTATAAACATATTTAAATTAATATCAGATTGATTTTAAAATAATATATTTAATATAGATATTAGGCGTTAACAGCGATTTTTATTGAGTATTCTCTGATCTTTTTTTTTGAAATTACTGGTTGATCTAACTCTAAACTTTCAAATGACTTCTTTCGATCAAGAAGTTTTCTCAAGAACATGTTTGTCAGCTCGTGTCCGCCTTGATGGCACTTTACTTTTCCTAAAACTCTATAACCTGATAGTAAAAAATCTCCAGCTAAATCTAAAATTTTATGATTTACGAATTCTTTTTTATTTCTTAAACCTTCTTCGTTCAAAACTTTTTCATCATTAACGACAACAGCATTTTGTAAGGAACCACCTTTTGCTAATCCGTATTCTTTAATTTTTTCAATGTCTTCAAATAAACAAAATGTTCTCGACTCGATAACATCTTTAATATCATCTATATGAAAATTAATGACATTTTTTTGATTTCCAATAATCTTATTATTATAGTTTAATTGAAAATCTACTTCAAAACTTTCAGAAGGTTCAATAGAAATTTTTCTTGAGCCATCCACAAGCTCTACTTTGTTCAAAACTTTAAGATATTTTCTTTTACTGTTAAGTTCTTTAAGACTCGTATTTTTCAAAACTTCTAAAAAATCTTTCGCTGATCCATCCATTATTGGAATTTCTTCATTATCGATCTCAACAATTGCAGAATCAATACCTGATATATAAAAAGCAGCTAAAAGATGTTCAACTGTAGAAACTTTAGTCCCATACTTATTTTCTAGCGTAGTACATAATTTAGCAGAGGAAACATTTTGATAATTTGCTTGGATTAAATTGTTATTTTTAACATCAGTTCTTACAAAAATAATTCCTTGATCAGCTTTTCCTGGAAGTATTTTAATTTTAACTTTTTTACCTGAATGCAAGCCTATTCCTGTAAAGGTAATAGGAATTTTAATAGTCTTTTGGTAAATCTCAAACATAAGCTGAGGTTATACTTAATAAAACTCATTAGATTAAAACAACTAATGTTTCTAAAAATAACAACTATCTGAAAAATAGGTCAAAAAGCTTACTAATTATTGATTTTTTAGGTTGTGAAATAGGTATAGCTTCTTTTTTCCAACCAAAATGAACTAGCTTATATGCTGTATCAACCATATTCTCAAAAGGTTGTTTTTCAATAAATTTTATCTCTCTCTTGCCGTTGTTTGAAAATACAGATTGGTAAATTTCTTTTAAACTTTGAAGTTGAAGACCATTTGCTATCTCTAAAAAAATTACTTTAGTTACATTACAATTGTACTTTAAGTTTATATTTTTAAATATTATTAAATCAGATAATTCAATAACTCTTGCTAAAGCTATTTCATATAACAATTTTTTTTTTATCTTTTTTATGTTTTCATCTTTAAGAAATTCTTCCTCGATAAGATCATTTTCATTCATTTGATCTTTTTTCAACTCAATTTTATCTAAAATTTTTTTAACAGAATTGATTTTTAATCCTGTAACTTTATGGATATCATTAATTATAATATCAGTGCCAAAATTAAAAACTTGCTCAAACTTAAGAGATTCATTTTCAAAGTAAAAAATTTTTGAGGAAGTTTCGCTCATCATAATATGAAAAAAATTTTGAATATTTTCATTAGTTTTACTTAAGTGTGCCCCTTTTACAAAACTTTTAAGGTAAATCTTTTTTATCTTGAGGTTGCTTTTGTCAAAAATATTTTTTAAATTCTTATAAAAATTTAGATCAATTAATGCAAACGATAGATCATGAGAATAAAAATCTCCAAATAGTCCTATAGGTAAATTTTCAATTTCTTTTTTATCGAGATAATATTTAGAATTAAAAATATGTATAATTTTTCTTTTTGTTTCAATTCTATCAACGTAAGATTTTAAAGTATTTATTATATAAATAATATTTTCTCTTAAAACTTGAGACCCATTAAGTATTTTGTAGCCTGATAAATTTATAAAATTTGGATTAGAATTATCTAAAATTAATATTATATCTTTGAATGTAATTTTATATTTTTGCTCTATAGAGTAAATATTTTCTTTTATAATATTTAATACTTTTTCAGGATTTGAAACTCTATTATTATCTATTCCAGAAATCGGGATTTCTAATTTATAAATAATTTTATGCTTATCTTGATCATCATTTTCTCCTATAAAAAAAATAAGGTTTAAAATATTAATTTCTATGTACAGATTTAATTGAGAATTTTTCATTATCTCACTTGAGTATAAGTTGATTGTTTATTCTGTAATCAAATACATTATAATTTTTGAAATCATTTTTTTCTTTAATATCCAAATAATTTTTTAAACTCTTTAAATATTCAGTTGAAGGAAGCCTTATAACTTTACCATCGATTGTCTCTAAATCCCATCTATTACTCTCATAAAATATATATTTTTTAATTATCTCAATAGGAAATTGAATTTCATTCAAATCATTATACAATTTTTTAAACTTTTCTTTACTCCCAAAAATATAAGGAAATTTTTCATTGGTTTTCAAACTATTAAAATCAATTAAATCAATTTTTTCACTGAGATAAAATTTTTTTTTTTTATTTATTAAAATCGCTATAGGTCTTTTCTCAAAAATTTCAATTTTGATTTTGTCAGGATAAATTTTTTTAATTTTGAAGCTTTCAATTAAATTATTTTGCATAAGCATATTTTCTATTTCCGAATTTCTCAATAAAATAAGATTTTTTTCATAAATTGGTTTAAGTAAATTATAAATATCTTTATCTTTTATTAAAAAATTATTTTCTATAATTATCTCTTTTAAGTTAAATTTCGAGATTGATACTTTATTTTGTGGATTAATTGTAGTTAGAAGTAAAAATAATACTAAAGCAATTACTATCCGTTTTTTCATCGATTAATACTTGCATCTAATAATATTTTCTCAACCAAATTTTCAAAATTTATACCTATGTAATTTGCTATTTCAGGAACTAAAGACAAACTTGTCATACCTGGTTGAGTGTTTATTTCTAAAATATAAAAATTATTTTTGTAAAATTTAAAATCTGATCTAGTAACTCCTTTACAATTAAGAGCTTTGTGAGTTTTCAGCGCAATTTTTAGTACCTCATTATACTTTTTTTTAGATAAATTAGCGGGCATTACATGTTTGGTATTAGCTTTTTTTGTGTATTTTGCTTTGTAATCATAAAATAATCTTTTTGGAATAAGCTCAATTGCGCCAAGTGGTTTGCTATTAAGTATTGCAACTTGTATTTCTTGTCCTCCAATATATTCTTCTAAGATTAATTCATCATAACTTTTAAAAAGCTGATTGATAGACTTTAATAACTTTTTTTTATTTTTACAAACCTCTACACCCAAACTTGATCCTTCATTTATTGGTTTCAAAACAATTGGAAATTTAATTTTTTTAAAATTGATATTTTTTTGAATATGTTCTTTTTTGTATTTTGATTTTATAATTGAGAAAAATTTAGGCGTTTTAATTTTATTCTTAAGAAATATTTGTTTTGAATAGATCTTATTCATAGAATTGAACGAACTAATTACACCTGAATGAGTATAAGGAATTTTCAAATATTCAAAATAAGTTTGGGCAATTCCATCTTCACCATCTCTACCGTGTAAGGCATTAAAAATAACATCTACTTTATTTTTATCTATTAAGTTAAAGTTTTTTTTTTGAGGATCAAAAGTTGTGACTTTATATTTTTTCTTTTTTAATGCTTTTATGCAAGCTTGGCCACTTTCTAAGCTTACAGCTCTCTCTCCTGATGTGCCTCCTAATACAACTAAAACATTTCTGAATTTTTTATTACTCACCAACAATTTTAATCTCTAACTCAAGATTAACCCCAGTTTTCGTAAAAACTCTTTTTTTAACCTTATTTATCAAATTTTCAATATCAGATGATTTAGCTTTTCCATTATTTACAAAAAAATTGCAATGTTTTTCTGAAATTGATGCATCGCCCTCTTTAAAATTATCACAACCTGCCTCTTTAATAAGCATCCAGGCTTTTTTTTCTTTACTGATATTTTTAAATGTACTTCCACAAGTTTTAATTTGACTGGGTTGAGAAAGTTTTTTTCTCTCAATGAATTCGTTTTGTTTTCTTTCTATCTCTTCTTTCTTTCCAGTAAAACATTTTAATTTAGCAGAAATTATAATATAATTATCCGGTATATTAGTTCCTCTATATGAAAAATCGATATCTTTTTTTTCAATATCGATTATAGAGAATTTTTTTTTATCAATAGCTTTAACAGATAATAAGACTTTCGAAATATCTGTATCATAACATCCGCTATTCATAATAATTGCGCCGCCAATTGATCCAGGTATACAAGATAAAAACTCTAAATTTTGTAAACTATTATCTTTAGCAAAATTTGCTACTTTACGATCAAGTGTTGCAGCTCCCACTTCTATAATATCTTTATCGATTAATTTTATATATGAAAAATCGTTACTTAATTTGATTACTACTCCTTTTACACCATTATCTCTAAAAAGAGTATTGGAGCCAGCGCCTAAAATTGTTATTTTTAAGTTTTTCTTTTTAGCTACTTTTAAAAATTCATTTAATTGCTCAATATTCTTAGCCTTGAAAAAATATTCAGCATTTCCACCTAGATTGAACCAGCTGTAATTTGCAAGACTGACATTTTCACTAAAATTATCTCCAAATTTTTTAAAAACATCATTTTCTAGTTTCATAATGAAGATTTTAAACCTCTAATCCATTTTGATATTGAGCCTGCACCCATCCCAATGATCAATTCATCCTTTATTAAATTTTTTTTAAAAAATTTACTCAATTCTAATTCATTCTTAACCAATATTACTTGAGTATTTGAGTTTTTTGATACTAAATTTCCAAATTTATTAAGGTTAAATTTTAAATCTTTTTTCTCTCCTGCGGCATATAAAGGACAAATGATGACTAAATTTGATCTAGAGAAACATTTTGAAAATTCACTCTTTAATGAAATAACTCTAGAGTATCTATGAGGTTCAAACACACTTATTATTTTTCTTTTGGGATAAACATTATAAACACCCTCTAAAATTGAGCTTATTTCAGTTGGATGATGAGCATAATCGTCGTAGAAATCATTTTTATTTTTTGAAAATATCTTTGTCATCCTTCTTTGTACTCCTGAAAAATTTTTTAAAGATTTCTTGGCTGCATTAAGGTTTATACCTAAATTAAGACAAACTATGAATGCTGAAGCTGCATTCATAACATTATGTTTACCCAATAATTTTACATTAATATTTTTAATTATTTTAATTTTTTTTTCTTTATTTTTAAATCTTAAGTTAAAAGTTGTACTTTCCAAATTATATCTTATTTTTTTAATTTGATAATCTGCTTTAATGTTTTCTCCATAAGTTGTTATATTTTTATTTTTAATCTTATTTAAAATTTTTTTGATATTATCATTATCAATACAAATTATTGATTTTCCGGTAGTAGGAGTTTTGTTAATAAATTCTATAAAACATTTTTCTAAATTTTTATAATTTTTATAATAATCTAAGTGTTCATTATCAATGTTTGTTACAATGGAATAATTTATTGGTAACTTTAAAAAACTTCCATCAGACTCATCAGCTTCTAAAATTGCCCAATCACCTTTTCCGAGCTTTGCGTTACTTTTAAATGAATTTATTACACCTCCATTTATAATTGTAGGATCTAATTTTTGATCTGATAAAATTTTAGCTACTAATGATGTGGTCGTTGTTTTTCCGTGAGACCCCGTAACAATTATATTTTTTTTTAATGAAACAACATCTGCTAAAACTTCAGCTCTTGAATAAATTGGTATCTTATTTTTTTTTGCATTCTTAAGTTCAACATTATTATTTTTTATTGCCGTAGATTTGACTAAAATAGTAGCTTTCTTAATATTGTTTGGTGAGTGACCGATAAATACTTTAATACCCGACTTTGAACAACTTATCGTATTTTTATTCTTACTTAGATCGCTTCCTTGAACTCCAAAACCCATATTTTTCATTATTTGTGCAAGACCGCTCATACCTATCCCGCCTATACCAACAAAATGAATTATATCTTTCTGTCCTAAATTAATTTTTTTCATTTATAATTTCGTCTATTTGATTATTAATCTTTTTAAAAACATCTTTGTCAGAATATTGGCTCTGATTAATTATAATTTTTTTTATCAATGAAGTATCTTTATAAATCAAATTAACTAACTCAAATAACTTAATTTTAATATCTTTTTCCTCTAATAAATACCCGTAGCCTTTTTTTGAGTAAAACTCAGCATTTTTGTATTGATGATTATCTGCTGATGTCGGCAATGGTATTGATATAAATGGAATATTAATATTTATTAATTCTCCTAGTACTGAGGCCCCAGAACGAGTTATAACCAAATTAGTTTTTGAATAATAATCTATTATATTATGGCTAAAGTTAAATATTTCATATTCAATTTTAGCATTTTTATAAAACTCAGATAATTGATAATTCTGTTCTTTTTGACATTGCTGATAAATCTTAATTGGAATATTTGAATTTTTAACTTTATTAAAAATTGAAGGCAATTCCTCTGCAAAAACTTTAGCAGCCTGACTACCTCCTAGAACTAAAATTTCGAGCTTATTAAATTTACTTTTTTCTTCAATAGAAATTCTTTTTTTTATTATTTCTTCTCTTATTA
>MDTA01228369.1_pt1 | contig 13356 bp, 13 predicted proteins | sample 811151 | NCBI WGS metagenome assembly MDTA01 (sample SAMN05326648, study PRJNA326480) | marine metagenome | isolation source: seawater | place: Indian Ocean: South | collected 2010 | reverse complement strand
TGTACCTCATCATGAACAATCACTTTCAATGCAAGTCGATACGATGGCTAGGCTAAATGGTTATGGTGTTGGAATGGTTACAAGTGGTCCAGGTGCAACTAATATCTTAACTGGTGTTTGCTCTGCATACTATGATTCTATACCATGTTTTTTTATAACAGGGCAAGTTGGTCAAGTGCATATTAAAAATAACAAAAATTATCGACAATTTGGATTCCAAGAAACAGACGTTGTAAGTATTTACAAAAGAGTAACAAAATATTCAAAACAAATTGAACACTCTTCTGAAATTCCTTTTGAACTTGAAAAAGCATATCAAATATCACTATCCGGCAGACCTGGTCCAGTTTTATTAGATATTCCATGGAATATTCAAAGACAAAAAATAAAAAGAAATGAAAAAAAGAAATTTATATTAAGTAAAAATAATTATTCTAATGAAATAAAAAAGATAAAAAATATTAATGAATATTTAAAACTAAGCAAAAAACCAATTATTTTAATTGGTGGAGGAATAAAACGTAATAATATCGCAGAAAAATTATTAAAGATAATCAAAACAAACAGGCTTCCATTTGTTACTACTTGGACTTCACACGACATTGTGGATTATTATAATGACTTATATATGGGATCTATAGGTAGAAATGGAAATAGATCAGCTAATAAAGTATGTGCAGAAGCAGATTTAATAATCACAATGGGTCAGCGTTTTGCGGTGAAAAATATTTTTGGAAAATTTGGAATTAACGCAAAAATAATTTCTATTGATGTAGATAAAGAAGAATTAAAATCACCATTAGCAAAGATAAACTTGGGTATTAATTTGCCTTTGGATATATTTGTCAAAAATTGGAAACCTTTTAATTTTAAAAATATTAAGGAATGGTTAAAAGAAACATCTCAAATAAAAAAAGACCTTTTCGATATAAATATAATATGTAAAGAAAAAAAAAATCGAAATCTTGTAAATCCGTTTAAATTTTTTAAAGAAATATCTCCATTAGTTAATAAAAATTCACAAATACATTTAGATATTGGTGCACATCAAACCTGGTTTTATCAAAGTTTTCTTCAAAGAAAATCTCAAACCATAATTAATCATTGTGGACATGGTGCAATGGGTCATGCAATTTGTTCATCAATAGCTGGACATTACTCAAATAAGAATAAATTTAATTTAGTTATAATTGGTGACGGTGGATTTATGATGAATGTTCAAGAATTAAATTATATAAAAATGAAAAATTTACCAATAAAGATTATAGTTATAAACAATTCGTCATTAGGTAATACCTTTGCAGATAGTTTAATGAAATATAAAATAAGCCACGCGAACGAAATAAAAACTGGTTATATGGCTCCAAATATAAAAAATATCTCAAAAGGTTTTGATATTAAATATTATAAGATTAATAAAGACAATCTAATTAAAAAAATATTTAATGAATTTAAAAGTAATAAATCAAGTGCAATTTTAGATGTTGTTGTTTCTAAATTTCACAGAGTTGCCGAACTAAATTTAATAAATAGTGATAAAAAAATTATCTATCTATAATTTTAAATTAATTATTGAATTAAATCTTTCAAAGGAATTTGATTTTACATTTTCAATTTTTTTTAATTAAAATTAATTTTTTTTTGTCTTTAAAATTTAATATTTTGAAATTTGTAGTATTAGTAATTATTTTTTTGTTGTAAAAGAAAACATCATTATAAATTTTACCATCTACTTTGGCTCCACCATATATTTTTTGAGCTTTAATTGCATTATAGACAAACTTTGATGTACAATTACTAGATTGTATTTTCTGAATACCCTTAAATAGAGGTGGAAAATATTTTCCTTTAGATAATCTTTTTTTTTTCTTATGGAAAATTTTTTTTTTTATTTTTATAATTTCTTTATCAAGTTTTAATAAAATTTTATCTAAGATTGTATCTAAATCGTCTTTATATGTTCTTTTGACAAAAAATTTATGAATTAAATAACCCTGATCTATCTCTTTATTTATTAAATGCACACTCATTGCAATTTTTTTTTCATCGTTTAAGAAAGCCCAAGTCAAAGGATGTCGACCCCTATATCTTGGAAGATCACCTGTATGAAAATTTAATATCCCGTGTTGAAATTTTTTAATAAAATTTTCCTTAAAGATAAAACCAAATCCAAAAACAAGACATAAATTGATAGATTTATTAATTGTTTTTTTTAAGTCTTTTTTTTTTTTTAATACGTTTAAATACGATGGAGTTTTTATTACAAAATATCCTAAAATTTTCATCCACCAATTTGTCAGAATAAACATTCTTAATAATAAAATTTTTTTTTACAATTTTTATAAATGGTAAATTACTTGAAAAAACGTTGACATTTAACATTAAGTAAAAATATCTACCTTATTAATTTTTTTGCTAAAGCTGAAATAGTAAGATCTTTTTTTAAAATTTTTTTAACTATTTTGATGGACTTTTCGGGTGCGACTGAAAAAGCTAATCTATATAAATCCATCCAATTTTTATTATTTTTAGCTCTTACTTTTTCTATCTGTTTAATGATTGCCAAATATGACTTCAATTGATTTTTTTTTTTATTTTTCATATAAGTTAATTAATATTTAATATATCAAATATATTTTACTTTTGTATTAAATTAAAATAATTTCATGTATATACTTACCCAAATGAAATTAAATAAACTTAATTGCCTCCTTTAAAATGTTTTTATCAACAAGGAGATATCATTATAGTTATAATTTTATTGTAAAATCTGCAAAACAAAATTGTGAAAATATTTTACATAAAAAGTTAGATATTATTTTTTTTAAAAAAAAAAAAAATCCATCTTTAAAATATTTAATTTTTTTTATTTATATAATCTTATCTGGAAAAATTTTTAAAGCTGATCGTGCGAAAATAGAATACGAGAATATTGAAATTGGTCGTTTTGTTCTCTCACAAACCTTTTGTGATTATGAATGTTATGTGAACAAATATAAATTCTATATTGTTTTATTAAAAAATTTTTTTCATTCTGGAACTTTATTAAACACATGCAAATATTATAATGACAAATTTGATATAGATGGAGTTTATGTTGATCATTGTGGTTATCTTAATGGAATAATTTTTACATTTTTTGCGTTGAATAAAAGTATTGTCTATACAAACAATTACCCTCTTGGAATATATTATGTAAATTACAAAAGAAATAAAAAAAGTTATTTATCTAAATATGAAAATACTCTCAGGATAAGTATAAAAAAGCAATTAAATAAAATTCAAGAAAAAAACTCTAAACAAAAATTAACTAATCTTGTTAAAAAAAAAGACTTTATTCCATATCTTGTTAAAGTTAACTATAAAAAGTTAGATATTTATAATTATAAAATTTTTGATTACATTATATATTGTCATTCATTCACTGATGGTCAGCTATGGCATGGATATGCAGATTTTGAAAATAACTTAGAGTGGTTGGAATTCACAATAAATGCCCTTATCAAAAAAAATAAAAAAATACTCATTAAACCTCACCCTAACTTTTATAACGGCTCATTAGGCCAAAGTGCAAAATGGGATAAAATAATTTATGATAAATTAGTTAAAAGATTTTCTAATAATAATAATTTATTCTTTTTAAGTAAGCCAATTCAAAACTACCTTTTATTAAAAAAATTAAATAAAAATTGTGTCTTGTTGTCCAAATATGGAACGTCTATTCTTGAGGGCGCTTACATGAATTTCAAAACTATTTGCACATGTCATAATTTTTTTGACAAAAAATTTAGAATATCAAATATGTGGAAAGATAAAACTGAGTATTTAAAACTGCTTAAAACCGACTTTTCTCATTTAAAAAAACCTAATAGAAATGATTTGATAAAACTAAGTTATGCTCTTTTTTATTTCTATAACTCTGAATATCATGAGAATTTTTATGATAATATAATCAGAAAAAGTTTAAAATTAAACAAAGATAATTATCAAAAACTATTTTCAACTATTGGAAGAAAACCCATCGCAAACTCAAAGTTAAATAAATTTAAAAACTCTACAAAATTAAAAGAAAAAAAAATTGTTGAAAAAATTAGTAGAACTATTTTTGAGGTTACAAGATAATTATTCTCCACCTGTAATATTAATTACTTCGTTTGTAATAAATTGATTTTCACTTGATGCAATAAAGAAAATATAATTAGCAATATCTTTTGGAGAAGCCATTTTTTTTATTGGTAAAAGCGTAGTTCGTTTAATTAAATTTTTATTTAAAATTTTTTTATGAATTTTAGTGTCTGTGAGACCTATTTTTACAGTATTATAATATATGTTCTTATCAGCAATTTTTTTAAAATAGCTTGGAATAAATTCATTTAAATGCTTGGATAAGGAATATTCAAACGTATTCTTTCCACCACCAAATTTAACTCCTACACTTGATGAATTCACAATTCTACCCCATTTTTTTTTGATCATATTTTTGATTGATTTTCTTATTATTAACATTGGTATAAGTGAGTTAGCTCTTAAGGTTTTTTCTAAACTTTTTGTCGTAAAAATTTCAAATGACTTTCCGCTAATATATCCTACTAAATTTATAATTATATCATAATCGTTTTTAAAAGCCTTAGGTATATTCTTCTCACTTAAATTTGATAAATCTGCTTTAATTAATTTACATTTGTATTTAAGATTTTTAAGAATTTTAAAATTTTTGTTATAATGTAGATTAATATTATAAATTTTTTTATTTAAAAATTTTTTTGTCAATTCAATGCCAATGTCCGAGCTCCCACCTAAAATTAAAACATTTTTTTTCATTAATTAAAATATATTGAATTTTTTTTACCCATAAAAGTACCATCAACATCGCAAACATTGCATGGAGTAAAGTTTCTATTGGAGTTGTTGAGCATTTTCCTAATTTTCATTGATTTTTTACTGAACCAAATATCTACCAAATTTTCTCTATTTAAATTTCCTAATATTATTTTTTTTCCCCAATCGTGAGGGCACATTAAAACGTCCCCCTGATAGTCTAGAAAAAATGTATAAGAGGGAATATAACAAGGATTTTTAAGAGGTTCTTTAAGACTCTCTATTTTAAATTCCGCATTTTCCATTAGTCCAGATCTATTACTTAGTGTAATTCCAAAGTCTTTCTCTTCTGTATAGTAACGATGTCGAACAATATATTGTTCACTTGTTAGCCCAGCATTTTTACATAAATCTTCTAACTTATCTGCATCCTCTTTACCATCGTAAGCACTTATCAAAACTCTGTTTAAGCCACTTTCAAACAATTTATTAAGTCTTTTAAGATTCAATGGATCACCATTTGTTACCATTTCTATGTTACTATCCGGAAGGAAATTTCTTATCATTACGATTAAGTTAAATATATTTTTATCTAATAATGGCTCTACAAACCCACTATATCGTATAGTTCCTCTATAATTAAGTTTTTGAAGTTCTATACATAATTTTTCATGCAATTCATTAGTTATAAATTCTTTTTTATCCTCAAAATCTGGAGCACTTCTTGGACAAAATGAGCAAGTTCTATTACAAGTGCCAGACTCACTAATTTCAATCTCAGTTGGCAAGGGAAGTTTTGTGCCTTCATAATCAAAAAATTGAATATTATTCTCAACAGTTTTTGATTTATTTTTTAAATTCGTATCTAAAAATTTTTTTTTTGTCATTAATATTAAAAACTAATTTTTAACTAATTTTCTGACTTTTAACAAATCTTCTTTAGTATCAACAGCAACTGATTTATTTGACATTTTTAACATTTTAATTTTATATCCAAGCTCTAAAAAACGATTTGACTCTAAATCCTCAATTAATTCTAATTTAGTTTTTTTTTTAATAGAAGTATAAATTTTTAAGTATTTATAAGGAAAAGAATAAATACATACCTGTCTCCAAGATTTAATAAAAGTTTGTTTTTTATTAGAGGGAATTGGTGCTCTCGACATATATAGAAGCCATTCATTTTTATCAAAAACAACTTTGGGAATATTGGGAGAATAAAACAATTCTTTATCTTTAATTTCTGTATAACCATTTACAATTAAATTTGGATTTTTTATTGCGAAATTTAAGATTTTTTTTATATCTTTTGGATTACAAATAGGCTCATCGCCTTGAACATTAATATAAAACTTTTTTTTGATCTTTTTTGCAACTTCTGCAATTCGATCAGTGCCTGTTAAGCATTTTTTTGATGTTATTATGGAATTAATGCCATTTTTTGAGCAAATTTTTTGAATTCTTTTATCATCAGTTGCTATGATAATTTTTGAGGCTGGCACAGTTTTTCTACATTGATTAAAAGTTCTTATTACCATAGGTATACCGTTAATATCTATCAATGGTTTCCCAGGAAGCCTTTTGGAGCTATACCTTGCTGGTATGACAATTAAATAATCTGGCATCAAAATTTATTTATTTTTTTAATTTTATAATTTGTTTTTGTTAATGAAAAAATTTTTTTTGATTGTTTTTCAAGTTTATAATTTTGAAATAAATCATCTATCTCAAACTTTTTGGGACTTCTATCGTTATATCCATCTAAACCGGCTAAATAAATATTTTTTGCATTTCCACTTGTAGAAATTCCTAATGCATAACTAATAGCAAGTGAATTAGGTAAAACAACATAATTGTTTTCAAATTTAAATTTTTTATTCTTTACCTGCAACCCAAAGTCTAAAACTTTGTTTGAATTTATCTTTGATTTTATATTTTTTGAGAAACTTGAATAAGGAGTTATCACATTCTTATTTAATCTTTTATATTTTCCGATATCTGATAACAATCTTAATGTGTGACATACGATATGCGCAAAAATATATTTTTTCGGAATTGGATTAATTGCATTTAAAACAAAAACAATCGGTTTGTATTTTTTTATAAATCTTATTACCAAGTTCTTATTGTGATTTATTGATTTCCCTGGTCCTAGAATTAATACATCTTTACCCTCGATTATTTTTTTTGGAATCCAACTACCTTTATTAATTTTTTTATAAAATTTTTTGCCTAAAGTAATTAACTCATTACTGTATTTTCTTCCTCCGACAGTACTTAAATAATCTAAATTTGAGTAAATATCTTCTGTATCAAATAAATTTGAAGTTAACATCTCTTGAACAAAGCTAGGATGAATTGAATGAAGTCCCGCAAAATAATAATAGGGGTTAGATCCCCATTTGTACTTTTCTTTTAAAGGATCAAAATAATCTTTGATTAATTTTAATAAACTAACCAATTTATAATTTGTTAATTTTTTACTTTTTAACTCTAAAATTGCATATTCAGTTTTTGTATTTCCTGGTCCTCTTCCCATTCCAGTGACTGTTGAGTCAATCCATTCCACAGAATTGTTGATTGCAGCTACTGAATTTTCCATTGCCTTGCCCATGTTATCGTGGGTATGTATACCCATCGGACCCTTCCAAAATAATCTTATACTTTTAATTATCTTCCTAGTCTTAATAGAGTCTAAACTTCCTAAACTATCAGCAAAATAAAGTATATCTGCATTTGTTTTTTTTATTAGTAAAACAGAGTTTTTTATTTCTTTAAATGATAGCTCTGGTATTTGCATAATATTAATTCCTACTTTATAACCAGATTTTTTAAGCCAATTTACTAAGGGTTTAATTAGCTCTAGTTCATTAGAGTGACAAGCAATTCTAACTAAAGAGATAATAGATTTTTTTTTAATAACAAAATTCTTTTGAGCTAATGATAGTATATCTTTACTATAGATAAAATCAGCAGCATTAATCATTATTCCAATCTTTAAATTTTTTGGAATTTTAAGGTTTTTCAAAAATTTTTCCTCAGAATACGCACAATCACCTTTTGTTTTAATTTTATCAATAAATCTAAAACCTATTTCAACATAATCAACGTTTATAAGTTGCATAACTTTTAGGTACTCATTAATTAAATCTTTTTTAAATTCCCAATTATTATAATAACCACCATCTCTAAGAGTACAGTCTAAAATTTTAACTTTATTTTTTTTCATTTAAAATCTTTGTAATCAAATATTTTTTTCATTATCAAAAAATATATCTTTTAATTTTTTAACAATAGTTTTCGTTGATAAATTTTCTCCATCTATTTTAACATATTTCCTTAAATGATCTTCATAAGAATTAATTGAATTATTGATTTGTTTAAGAATTTCATTTTTATCTAAGTTAAAATCTTCATCAATATTATAAACATTTAAATTTAAACTATTTGCATACTTTTCTGATAAATCGTGGTGAAATTTGCCCAAATATTTTGATCTTATTGAAATCATTCTTTTTTTTAACATTGCCATCATTGAAATTAGGCTAGAATGAGTAACGACTATGATCTCACTTTCATGTATCAGGTCCATCGTTCTTTCTTTTGAAATTAAAAATTTAGAAAAATATTTTTCAGTATCCTTACTAGATGGGTGAACTCCAATTATTATTTTTTTATTAAATGTTTTTGACAATTTATGTAAAAACCTTGATAAATTTATATAATAATTTTTTTTAGTCTCTAAACTTACCTTTCCCTCTCTTATGGTCCTATCACCATGGTCTATAGGTACATCTACATACAATATTGATTCTTCTGAATTTAATTTTTTTTTCTCTCTCAAAAATTCATCAAAAAATAGACTATTAATTTTTTCTATTCTTTGAAAATAAGACAATTTTAAAATTGGAAATTTTCTTTCAATTTTTTTCATATATCCGTTATTTATAGAATTAATTAATTCGCTGTTTGACTCAAAAAGCAGGTCTATTTTTGGAAAAATATTCAAAATTGTTAATATTCTAAATAATCTATAAAACCCTTTTTGATAATAGTGTTTAAATGCAAAAATATATCGTGGATTAAAATCGATAGTGTTACTTAATCCAAAATTTCCTAAATTCATTATCATAACATTTTTGATTTTTGACAATTTAATTAATAAAAAAATTTTGAAAAAATCAGGATTTTTATCTAAATATTGAATACCTACAAAATATCTATTTCTAAAAAAATTTAAAAATTTCCTCGAAGAGTCAAAGTTCAAATACTCAAAGTTAGAGGGGAAAAGATGCTCATTTATAACTTTAGATTTTCTTACTCTTAATCGAAGATTTAAGACATTGATAACATAAATTTTCTTAAAATTTTTAGAAAGCTCATTAATTAATTCTCTATTAGTTTTAATAAACTTTTCACAGTCTTCTACTGATATAATAAAACCTAAACACTTAACTTTCATTAAAATTTATATAAACTTATCAATTATTTTTAATCTAATTTTTTGATTAATTTTTTTAATTCATTAATATTGAGCTTATCTTCATTTTTATGGCTATTATATGTAAATCCAGCTGGAACTTTTTTAAATTTTTTGTTTTTTTCATAATAACTCGCAAGTAATTGATTTGATTGATAAATTATAGAATAACAATTTCCCAAATCATATGTTGAGTAGCTATCACTTGAAGTGATCATCTCCTCATGTATTTTTTCACCTGGCCTAATTCCAATAATTTTAATCTTACAATTTGGATTTATTGCTTTAGCTACATCAACAATTTTATAACTTGGAATTTTAGATATAAAAATTTCTCCTCCTTTTCCATTTTTCAGAGCGAATAAAACTAACTTTATGCCCTCGTCCATAGTAATATTAAATCTAGTCATTTTAATATCTGTAATTGGGAAATAGTCTGTTTTTTTTAATTTTTGAAATAATGGGATTACCGAACCTCTGCTACCCATCACATTACCATACCTAACAACATTGAAAGAAATCTGCCTATTTCCTATAATATTATTAGCTGCTATGAATAATTTATCTGAGCATAATTTAGTAGCACCGTATAAATTTATTGGTGCAGCAGCTTTATCGGTTGATAATGCTATCACTTTTTTAACATCTGCGGATATAGAAGCATCAATTATATTTTGTGCTCCAATGATATTAGTCTTGACAAATTCGCCAGGATTATACTCGGCAGTTGGCACTTGTTTTAACGCTGCTGCATGAACTACTAAATCTACTTTTTGCATTGCATATTCTAGTCTCTTGTAGTCTCTAACATCTCCAATAAAAAACCTCATAATATTCGAATTTTTTTTATAAATTTCCTCATTCATCATTTCAAACTGCTTAAGCTCATCCCTACTAAAGATTATAATTTTTTTAGGTTTATATTTTCTTAATAGTTCTTTTGAAAATGCTTTTCCAAAACTTCCAGTTCCACCAGTAATTAAAATAGTTTTATTTTTTAAATCCATAATGTTTTAATTATACCTTTTCTCTTGATATATAAAGCTTAAATCAAAAAAATTAATTTATAAAGTTTAATGATACAATTTATTTAAAAACTTTGAAAAATAATAAAATAATATAGAATTCTGAGTAAACAATGAAAAAAAGATTAATAGGTTTAAAAACTCTAGTAAATGAAAATGTATTCGTTCCTACAGGAACTTCAGATCTATTAATTGAAGCTTCAAATAAAATAATTGAAGTTAATAAATCAATTTTAGATTTAGGTTGTGGGAATGGAATCGTTGGGATTTCATTATCAAAAATAAAAAGAATAAAGAAAAAAGTGTATTTTTCAGACATTTCGGACTCAGCTTGTAAAAACACTGAACAAAACTGTAAAAAATTTAAAGTAAAATGTGAAGTTAAAAAAGGAAAAATATTTAATCCATGGAAAAATTATAAATTTGACTATATTATTTCTGACGTTGCTGCGATTGCAGATGAGGCAGCAAAAATTTCTCCTTGGTATCGGAATTGTACTAATAACGCAGGAATTGATGGAACGAAAAATGTAATTAATTTTCTTAATGAAGCTGAGTTTTATTTAAACAAAAAAGGGTCAATTTTATTTCCAATTATATCTTTATCTAAAGAAAAAAAAATAATATCAGTATTAAAAAAAAAATTTAAAAATATTAATTTAATAAAATCAAAAATATGGCCTTTACCAAAATCAATGTGTAAAAATATCAAGCTGTTAAATAAGTTAAAAAATAAAAAAATTATACATTTTGAAAATAAGTATGGTATATTAACGTTCAAAACTAATATTTATCATGCTCAAAAAAAAAGTTAAAAATTCAGAAAAAATTTTTATTTCCAAAATTTCAAAGATACTAAATATTAGTGTCAACGAACTTTTAAAAAAAGATGATTTAACTAAAATTGAAGGATATGACTCTTTAAAACATTTGGAAATTATTACTCAAATAGATAAAATATACGGTAACAAAATTAAAAAAATTGGAGATATATCAAAATTGACTAGCGTAAAGAAAATAATCAAACAATTAAATAAATAAGCATCTGGAATGGGGTTAAAAATTGTTTCAATTAAATCCTCTTTTCCATCTAAATATAAGAATTTAAATTCTGAAAAATATAGAAAAACTATCCAAGCTACTGGTATTAATAAGCGATATTTATCATCAGAGAAAGAAAACGTAATTAGCTTATCTATAAAATCTGCGAAAAAAGTTTTAAATGATAAATTAAAAAAGAAAATAAGTTTTTTATTATTTGTCTCACAAACTTCACCTTATAAATTTCCATCAATTTCTTGCATACTCCAAAATGAGTTAAATCTTCCAAAAAATATTTATGCAGTTGATATCAACATGGGTTGTTCTGGATATATTTATGCTTTAAAATTAGCTAGATCATTAGAAAATTTAAATAATAATGGCAAATTTGGTCTTATTATCTGCTCAGATACTTACACTAAATATATTGAAAAAAATAATAAAAGTTGTGAACCAATTTTTTCTGATGCTTCTACTACCACTTTACTTAAAATTTCAAAAAAAAATCAATTTCAAGCATTTGATTTCGGGGTCGATGGAAGCGGATATAAAAGCTTATTATTAAAGGAAAACTCAAAAAATATGTTTATGGATGGTGCAAAGGTTGCAATTTTTACAATTAAAGAAATACCTCAATTTATAAAAAAATTTTTACTTAAAAATAAGCTCAATAACAAAAATATAAAATACATAGCACTTCATCAAGCTAGTAAATATGTATGCGATAAAATAAAAAACAAATTAAAATTTAAAAATTATTTTTTTTTAAAAAATTATGATAAATATGGTAACACTGTTTCCTCATCAATTCCTTTGTTGTTAAAAGATTGTATTGATAAGAAAAAACTAAAAAAAAATAACATTATTATTGCTTGTGGATTTGGTGTTGGGTTATCTTGGGGAATTGTAAAAATAAAATGGTAAAAAAAAATTTAATCCTTTTTTTTGGGTCTAGTGGTGGTTTAGGCCAGGAGCTTAAAAAATTATTAGAAAAAAAATATAAAGTCATTTCTTTTTATAATAAAAATAAAATTTCAAAGAAAGATAGTGCAAAAGTTAAAAAATTAAATTTCCTTAGTAATAAGGATATTAATAAAATTCCAAAAATGATAGATCTTAGCAAATATAAATTAGTAATTTTAAATTTTGCCTCAATTAAAATTGACAAACTATCTTTATATGTTGGTGAAAACGATTACAAAAAAACTATGGAAGTTAACGTAAATGCTTTTCTTAAAATTATAAATAAAGTAATCCCGTTCATGATGAAAAATAATTGGGGCAGGATAATAAATGTGTCCTCTACGGGAGGAATATTAGGTGATAAAGGCACAATTTTGTATTCTATGAGTAAGAATGCAAGCCTAGGCATGATGAAAGTAATGTCAAAAGAATACGGAAAATTTAATATAACCTTTAATACCTTAAAATTAGGAAATTTTAATCATGGCTTATTTATGAAACTTAAAAAAGACTTTAGAGAAAAACTTTTAGAGAAAGTGCCATCAAAAAAAACTGGAAATATAAAAAATATCTTATTTGCAATAGATTTTTTGATTAAAACAGACTACGTAAATGGATCTTCAATTAATATTGATGGTGGTTTAGACGGTTGATGTGATTAAAGAAAAAGATTTTAAAGATGCCCTAGATCAAGTTATTAAAGATAAAGATGAAGTAATTGTTTTATATAGTGGAATTTATTCATTCATTCACAATTTAAAATTTAAATTAACTTCATATAATAAATTACCAAAAAAAATTCTTCAATTAATTGAAAAAAAAGTAGGAAAAGAGAGAATTCTTTTTTTACCTTCATTTACTGGAAAGTTTTTTAACAAACATGGTTTTTTTGATTTAAAAAAAAGTATAGATGATAATAATGGAGTTTTACCAAAAATAGCTTTAAAGAGTAATTACTATAGAACACCCCAGCCTATACACAGCTATTTAGTTTACGGAAATACATCAAGTGTAAAAAAGTTAAAACTT
>MDTA01017103.1_pt1 | contig 13356 bp, 12 predicted proteins | sample 811151 | NCBI WGS metagenome assembly MDTA01 (sample SAMN05326648, study PRJNA326480) | marine metagenome | isolation source: seawater | place: Indian Ocean: South | collected 2010 | reverse complement strand
TTCTGATTTAATGAATTTAAATTTTTAGAGGGATAAAAATTATTAAAAATTAAATTTACTTTTTTGGAATTTTGAATTTTATTTAAAAGATATATTTCATTTAATTCATTAGCGGAAAAGATATGTGAATTTTTTAAATTTTTAAAAACATGTCGAGAAATAGAACTATTTTTACCTATGATTATATTCTTCATATATTATTTTTATCTTTCAAAAACAAAATTAAACTTGTGTAAATGATAAGATTTAAAACTAAAATATAATAAGTTTTTAATCCTAAAAACATCAGAAAACATGGAAATACACTTAAAGAAATTGTTATAAAAATAGTTAAACTCTTATTTTTAACATAATGATTAACTTTGTGGTGTAGATGATTCAAATCTCCTTTAAATGGATTTTTTTTATTCACAATTCTTAAAATGAACAATCTTAACATATCTATTGCTGGTATAAATAAAATTATAAAAATTTCATCCCCAAACAAAAAATTTGAATAATTTTGATATTGATAAATGAATGAAGATCCTAATATAGCACTGATCAAAAAACATCCTCCATCTCCAATAAAAACTTTATTTTGATAGTTAAGTAGACCTATGAAGAAAAAACATATTGACATCAATATGAAAAAAAATGGCAGGAAGCCTTTAATGATAAATACTGTAAATATGAAGATGCAAAACAAAATAACTTGAAGATTTATACCATCGAACATATTTATTGCGTTTGCCAATAGTAAAAAAGATAAAATTGTAAAATAAAAAGAATATTCATTAAAGAAATATGTCTTTTTCAAAAATGATATTTTAATAAGTTCTAAATTAATTCCTGGGAATAAATATGTTACTAAGAGAATTGAGATAATTAAAGATATTAACTTAATATTTGGAGTTAAATTTTTTAAATCATCTAATAATCCAACCAAATAAAATAGTGTACAGAGAGTCATAAACAGATATATAAATTGATTTTCAAAAATTGAATTTTCAATTTCAAAAAACTTCAATAAAAAAATAATTAAATAAAGATTAATTAAAATTACCAATCCTCCAATTAATGAGGTTGGTTTTGAATGTCTTTTTAATTTACCGTCTGGATTATCGAAAAAAGTAAATTTAGAGATCAAATTAAATTTTAAATAAAAAACTAGGTTTATTATAAATATAAAAAGAGTTAAAAAAAAAATATTCATGATAAGTTAACATGTAATAAATTTATAAAATTTTCTATCAAAGTCTCTTTTTTTACCAAAGATAGCTGGCTTTTCATTTCAAAAGTTGATACTACACTTTAGTAATAAATTCTAACAATAATTTATGAGCAAAATATTTGTAGTTGCGGCGCACCCGGATGATGAAGTTTTAGGGTGTGGCGGTACTCTTCTTAAACATGTTAATAATGGGGACAAGGTATTTATACTTTTTGTATCTGATGGAGTTTCGGCAAGATATAAAACTAATGAAAAAACTAAGTGCACAAATGAAATTTTAAAAAGAAAAAAAATGGCTAGAAATGTGGCGAAAATAGGAAATTTTACTATTGTTGATTTCTTAAATTTAAAAAACTTAGAACTTCATACTTATCCTCATAATTTTCTAACAAATATAATTTTTAATTACTTTAAAAAATATAAGCCCGACATTGTCTATACACATTATGAACATGATTTAAATGTTGATCATTATCATACCTTTTTTTCAACATTTGTAGCCTCGAGACCAAATTCAGAATTTCAAATAAAAAAGTTACTCAGTTTTGAAATCCCTTCATCTACCGATTGGGGCATTAATTCCAATAATAAAATATTCAATCCAAATTACTTTGTAGATATTTCGAAATTCTCAAAAAAAAAAGAATTACTTTTAAATAAGTACAAGTTTGAAATAAGAAAAACTCCCCACTCTAGATCAATACCAAATATTAATGCATTATCCGTGGTTCGTGGAGGTATGGCTGGAGTTCATAAAGCTGAGGCTTTTTTTGTAAATAAAATCATTCACTAAAAATAATCTTTTTTCAATCTCAAAAGAAAACCAGGAATAAAAAAAATCATTAATAATTTTATTTTGGAGTAAAATTTAGGAAATCTTAAAATATCTATTAATAATTTTAAATTTTTATTTTCTATTAATAAATATATTATTCTTAAATATTCAAGTTTCAAAGATAAAAAGTTCTTATTTTTAGTAAAAAGGTAATCATCAAAGTTTTGATCATTGAACCAATGTTTAAATTCTTTATAGAACATTTTTCTATTATTGTTGGTAAAATTATTTCGATGTATTCTTATATTTACTAATTTATCTTGAAACCCCATACCCTTAAATTTTCTAGATAATCTGATAATTAAATCATAATCACCTATAATATTGTAATAAGGATTAAACTTATAATTTTTTAATAATTTTCTTTTTAAAATTATTGTGCTTAACTTAACAAAATAATATTTCAATAGATTATCCAAGATGTACCCTGAAGGTAATTTCTTATTATAAAAACTCTCAAATTTTTTTAAATTTTCATAATAATGAAAACAATTAGAAAAAGAAAAACCATACTTTTCATTTGATAAAAAAAATTTTACTCTAGAACTCAGAAATTTTTCATTCCACCAATCATCCACATCAAGAAAAGTAATAAATTCACCTTTAGCTTTTTTTAGAGCAAAATTTCGAGAGGCGTATAATTTAATTTTTTTTGATGTTTTAAAATATTTAAATCTTTTATCTTTTACTTGTTTATAAATTTTTGAACTTGAGTCTGTTGAACAATTATCTACAAAAATTACCTCATATTTCTGATATTTTTGTTTCAAGATAGAATTAAGATTTTTTTTAAGATATTTTTCGCCATTAAAACAATTAATGATTATACTAATTAATTTTTTAGTCATTTTGATGCTTAAAATAGAGATAAAAACCTACAGGATAAAAATATAACATAGATAACCAATTGTTAAAAAAATTACCACTTGGTATAAATGGCCATAAGTTTATGAACATTGCTGATATTAAAATTGCTTTACAGATTTCTTTTTTATTATAAGTAACTTTATTTCTCATATTTTTTCTGTAAAGAAACATCTCTTTTGAGATATAAAAAAAAGCTAACATTAATAAAAAAAATCCAATAAGACCATTAGATACTAAAACTTGAATATAGGTGTTATGAGGATGTGTTGAACAACCATCATTATTTTCTAATATATAAATTTTATTCCTACATAAATATCTAAATCCCTTAGGCCCTGTCCCTGAAATCATATGATCTTCAAATATTTTGTATGAAAGCATATAGTGTCCCTGATGATCATGTGAGAAGATATAAATTTTATCAAAAATTTTTTTTTTAAACTCCTCATGTTTTTCAGCTCCTTTACCAATTATTTGATTATATGATTTAACAAACATTCGATTAGCAGGATTAATCTTATTGGAATTTTCAAAATTTGTTAGAAATACTGATAAGGTTAGGAATATAATTATTACAATCCTAATAAATTTTCTTAAATGTGGAGACATGAAAAAAAGTGTAATAAAATATAAAATCAGTAAACCAAAGGCTGTTCTTTCACCTGATATATAAATAACAAAACTTGCTAAAGAAATGATTGTAGCATAATAAATATTTTTTTTATAAGTGTTTAAATCATTATTCATAACTATGAAGAGTAAAAAAATAGGCAAAATTCTTAGTATAAAACCACCTAATATTAGCTCTTCACCAAAAAAACCTGAAATTCGGCCAGATGTAATCTCATAATTCAACAAATTTTTTCCTGAATAAAATTGCAACAAAGAGTCAAAAATTATCAATAAAAAAAAGAGATTATAAAAAAGAATTGTTTTTTTATTGAAGACATCGAAATTTTCAAGGACAAACCAAATTGAAAAAGAAAACAATAATATTCTGAAGTAAAATATACCACTAATCGATGAGTCTAAATTATAATAATTGAGTAAAGTTGAGTATATAGTCGAAATATAGAAAAATAAAAAAAAGATAAAAAATTTATTTCTATAAAAAATTTTTTTTTTCTCTTTAATAATGAAAAATAAGAAAAAAATAATGACTGAAATTAAAAATAATTCAGAAAATAATGGTCCTATTAATAATAATAATGGAAAAAAAACTATACCATATCCAAAAAAAAAAAATTGAAGATTTGTTTTTAAATTCATTTATAACACAATTTGTTGACTATTATTTATATAATTATAAATCATAAATACAATTAATTATTATTTATATAATCTTAAAATATTTAAAATTGAAAATTTATATTTTATAATATATTAAAACTAAGTGAGCTATTACTTGGGAATTTTTGGTGGGGTTGGGACAAATCCGTCTGCCGCTTTATTAAAAAAAAAAAAGATAATTGCGTTTGCAGAGGAAGAAAGGTTTACAAGAATTAAAAACGCACCCCTGGTTTTACCTATAAATTCAATTTTTTATTGTTTAAAAAAGGCAAAAATTACAATCAAAAAAATTAAATCTATTTCTTTTGGGTGGGATTGTCCTCATCAATTTAATGTTGTTCCAACAAAAATGAAAAAAATGTACTTAAAATATGCTTCTCTTGGAAATAATTACAACCTTAATTTAGAAGAAAGGATTAGATTAGGTTACGACCCGGATAAAATATCAAATGAACTTAAATGGGAATTTGCAAAAAAAGGGCAAAAATTTGATAAAAAAATTTTTTTTTATAAACACCATCTAAGCCACGCGGCTAGTACTTATTTTCCATCAGGTTTTAAAAAAAGTAGTATTCTTATTTTAGATGGTTTGGGTGAGGAATTTACAGGTGGTTTTTATGTAGGACAAGGTAAGAATATAAAATGTATTAAAAAATTTGAATTACCTAATACGCTTGGTGGATATTATTCAACTTTTACAGAATTTTTTGGATTTAAAAGTAATTCTGAGGAAGGTAAATTAATGGCTTTAGCTTCATATGGAAAATACTCAAAAAAAATACAATCTAAACTAAATAAATTTTTAAAATATGATAAGAAAACAGGAGATTTTTCTTTAAATCCAGTATTAAGGTTTGGTGGAAATAGAGATACAAACCCCAGATTTTCTGAGGATTTTATAAAGATTTTTGGCAAACCATTGTTTAATAATAAGAAAATATCAAACTATCATTTAAAATTAGCTTTTAATGTTCAGTGGAGATTGGAAGAAATAGTAAAATTACTTGTAAAAAATTTAATTAAAATATCTAAAATTTCAAATCTTTGTTTAGCTGGAGGTGTTCACATGAATTGTAAATTGAACGGTGCTTTAGCTAATCTCTCTGAAGTCAAACAAATATATATTCAACCAGCATCTTCGGACAATGGAGTAGCTTTAGGAGCTGCAATGTTATCAGCTAAAAATGAAAAAGGAAATTTTGAAAAAATGGAGCATTGTTATTATGGAAATAGCTTTTCAAATAATGAAATATTGAAATACTTAAAAGAATCAAAAATTAAATTTAAGAAAGTCAGAAATATTGAAAAAATAGTAGCTGAAAAACTATCTAAAGGCAAAATAGTTGGCTGGTTCCAAGGTAGATCCGAAGTTGGTGCACGTGCATTAGGTAATAGATCTATTTTGGCAAATCCACTTATGAAAAATATGAAAAAAAAACTTAATGATGAGGTGAAGCACAGAGAAAATTGGAGGCCATTCTGCCCTTCAATTAACGACTATAGGTATAAAGATTATTTTGGAAATGTGCCAGAGAGTGATTTTATGATTTTAGCTTTTAAAATTAAGAATAGATATAAAAAAAATTTTCCATCTGCAGTTCATGTGGATGGAACTGCAAGGCCACAAATTGTAAGAAAAAAAAATAATAAGAAATTCTACAAATTAATTCAAGAATTTGAAAAAATTACAGGACAAGCAATTCTAATCAATACATCATTTAATGTTCAAGGTGAACCTATAGTAAATAAACCTGCTGAGGCTATAAGATGTTTTTCAGGAACTGGAATTGATTATCTTGCGTTAGGAGATTTCTTAATATCTAAATAGCTTTTAATCTAAACACAATTGAGGTATTTAATTTCATTTTTGTAATCTTTAAAACCTTAAAACCAGTTTCTGCAATTAATTCATTACAAAGAGTTTGGGGAACATAATATGTATTAATACCAAGTAAAATTTCACCATCAGTTCTTAGATAATTTTTTGCTTCAATTAAGAAATCATGAGTAGTTAGAAGACCATCATTCTCACTATAACGTATATTTGGAAACTCTAATTTATCTTTTTTCTGTGAAGATGGAACATAGGGAGGATTAAAAGAAATTAAATCAAACTTTTCATCTATGTTTGAAAATAAGTTTGATTTCTTAATTTGAATGTTGTTTTTATTAAGTTCTGAGTTATATAAACTATTTTCAATAAATTTTTCATAAATATCAACTGAAGTTACATCTGATGAAGAATTAATTTTTTTATAGAACTGCCCTAGGATGGCGAACTGACCACAGCCCATATCTAGATATTTCTTTTTGAATTTAATTTGACCCAACTCTTTTTTTAAAACTAAAGTAGTTAGATCCCAAAATGTGTTATGTAATTTTGTATCTATTTTGATTCCCCATATAAATTGAGTAAAAAACTTAGATGACCTTATGAAACTTAATATGATAAAATAAATCCTTCCCATTCTAAGATTTAAAAATTTTTTTCATATTCAGAAAAAAAGTTTTTTGGTTGAAAATTTTTTCTTTTAAAATTTTTTTTTGTATATTCTGGTAATTATTAATTATTTTTTCTATTGTTATTGCTAAGCTTTTTTCATCTCTATCACAATTAAATAATCCAAACTTAAAAGTTTTCTTCAAATATTTTATTTCATTAAAGATTATTATGGGTTTTAATCTAGATAAACTCTCCAAAATTACTTGTGGATATGCTTCTATATAAGATGGCAGAATTAGAATATCACAATTGTCATAATGTTTTATTAAACTATTATCATCAGTCACTTGACCAAGCACCTTTATATTTGCATCATGTGGGTAATCTTTTTTTTTTAAATATTTTTCATCATTTCCAATCATTGTTAAATGTGATTTATAATCTAGTTTTTTATAGATATTGATAAGACTTAAATATCCCTTTTCTTTTCTAAATCGCCCCATGTACAAAAGTTTTGGTATTTTGATGCAATTTTTTTTGCTAATAATTCTTTTACTTAACCATTTATCGTTTATCTCTGAGGGAAAAAGTAATTTGAATTTAAAATTTCCAGTTAAAGATCTAGAACAAGATAAAATATTTAATTTATCTTTTAAAATAGTAAGCATTAACCAGTATGTTAGATATCCAAATTTTCCAAATTTAATTTTATATTCCAAAAAACCATCACTTCTCAAAAATAAATAAAAATTTTTTTTTTTTGCTCCTAATATTTTTAAAATTAAACAAATAAGAAAATTAAATGGTGTTAAAGATATAATTAAAACTTTAGAATTTTGAATCTTATTGGTTTTATTAAACAATTTTTGAATTCCTAAAAATGCAACATTATTTAAATTCATATAAAATTTTTTTTTAAACTTAGTTTTACGTGCTATTAAATAAACTTTACAAAATCTAGAAATACTATTGATAATTGTATATGTGTTTTTATTGGAATTAAAAAAACCATTATTACTTAAATAAAATTTGTCGTTTGAAACTATAAAAACCTTTTTCATTTCTCTAAATAAAAATTTTTAAATAATTATATTTTTTTGAATATTATTTTTTTATAATGTTTAATTGTCAAAGCTAGACCTTCATTAAATGAAATATTTGGTTTCCATTTTGTAAATTTTTTTATCTTTTTTATACTTGGATAAAGGGTCATTATTTCGTCTTTTCTCATTGGAATTTCTCCAAATTTAGGCTTACCTTTTCCAATCATTTTTTGAATTTTTTTGATAGTATTTTTAATATTTGTTTTTTTACCACTTCCAACATTAAATATATGACCGCTTGTGCTTTTTAAATTAATAACTTTAATTATAACTGAAATAAAATCATCTATAAATAAAAAATCTCTGTATTGTATTCCCTCAGAGCAATTAAAAGTTTTATCAGATAAACAATTTTGAATAGTTGAAGAAATAATTCTGTTAAAATCTTGATTGGGTCCGTATAGTAAATATGGCCTTAATATACAGGCAGGAAATTTTTTATCTTTGTACAATGTAAGTAAATAATTAGTACTTAATAATTTAGCATTTCCATAATAAGAATAAGTATTTTTAGATTTCATTTTTTCATGATGTGGAGAGCTTTTTTTACCATATTCTATAGAGGAACCAATCTGAATAAATTTTTTGATCTTTTTTGATAAAAAAAAATCTGCTAGGTTTTTACAACCTTCATAATGAACTTTAAAAACTTTTTCTTGATTAGAGTGATCGACATATCCTGCAAGATTTACAACATAATCATATTCATAATTTTTTATCTTTTTTAATTCTTTTTTTTTTGAAATATCACAAATTAGATAAGATACATTTTTCAATCTTTTTCTTTTTTGTGGGTGTGTTGTTGATAAACTAGTGACAATCCAACCTTTTTTAAGACATTTTTTGGCTAGATGAAAACCAATGAAACCTGTACCTCCGGTAATTAGTATCTTTTTAGGAGTCAATATTTTTTTTTTCTTTAATTTTTTTCTCTAAAATTTCTTTGTCTCTCAATGTATCCATACATTGCCAAAAACCTTTGTGTTTAAAACCTGTTAATTGTTTCATTTTTGTTAATTTTTCAAACGGTTCTTTTTCAAGTAATGTAGTATCGTCTTTAATAAAACTTAAAAATTTTGAATTCATTACAAAAAATCCACCATTTATCCAACCCTCATCTAAATTTGATTTTTCTCTAAAATATGAGACAAAATTTTTTTTAAATTTTATAGTTCCGAATCTGGCCGGTGGTCTAACAGCAGTGATGGTGACTAATTTTTTATTATTAAAATGGAATTTTATTAGTTTTTTTAAATTAACATTACTCAAGCCATCCCCATAAGTTGCTAAAAAAGTTTCATTTTTTAAAAATTTTTTTAATCTCCTCAGTCTACCTCCAGTCATAGTTTTAAGACCTGTGTTAATTAGATTAATTTTAATATTTTTATTGTGATAATTTTTGAAATATCTTTTAATTATATTTCCTTTATAACCCAAAGCTATATAGAAATTTTTAAAACCATAAGATACATAATGGTTAATTATATATTCTATAATTGGTTTACCATTCAGCTGTATCATTGGCTTTGGTATTGTTTTGGTATACTCTGATATTCTAGTACCATAACCACCGGCTAAAATTACAACTTTCATTTTTTATTTTCTGATCTTTTTATAAAATTTTCAAATTCTTTAATTTGATTGATTGAAAAGCTATACATATTTATTTTTTTTTGATCTAAATAAAATTTATACCAATTTATTACCATGTTAAGTGATTGATCAGCATTTAAAAAACATTTCCATTTTAAAAGTTTGTTAGCTTTGTTACTATTTAATTTCAATAATTTTGACTCATAAACACCTTTTTTCAATTTAACTATTTTCCATTCAAACTTATTCCACCTTTTTTTTATTTTTTTAATTATTTCTAAGACTGTAATAGAACTTCTGTTGTTTGGTCCAAAATTAAAAGCTTGACCATTTAATTTTTTATTTTTTTTTTGGTGAATTGCTAAAAGCATATAGCCATAAAGTGGTTCTAAAACAAATTGCCAAGGCCTGGTTGATTTTGGAAATCTTATATTTAACTTCTGTTTTGAAGTAATCGATCTTATACAATCTGGTATTAGCCTATCTTTAGACCAATCACCTCCTCCAATTACGTTTCCAGCTCTAGCAATTGAAACTCTTAAATTTTTATTTTTACACAAAAAACTATTTAGATAACATTGTATTATAATTTCTGCACAGGCTTTTGAAGCACTATATGGATCATGGCCACCAAGAATATCATTTTCTCTATAACCCCTTGATAACTCTCGATTTTTATAAGATTTATCACTCGTTATAATTACTACAGAGCATAATTTTTTAAAATTATATTCTTTTAGTACTTCAAGGAGATTTAATGTGCCAAAAGAATTTGTTTCAAATGTGTATTTTGGTTTTAAATAAGACTCTTTCACTAAAGATTGTGCTGCTAAATGAAAAATAAAATCAGGTTTATTTTTTTTAATAATTTGATTTAGTTTTTCTTTGTATCTAATATCTGCAGTTTCATGTTTAACTTTATTTATTAATTTATTTACATTAAAATTTGAGGGATTTGTTGGTATATTATTTGAAACACCAATAATTTTAGCGCCTAAATAAGTTAACCATATAGTCAACCATGAGCCCTTAAACCCTGTATGTCCTGTTATTAAAACTTTTTTATCTTTAAATTTTGATAACAAATTTATCATTTAATATTCTTTTTAATTATTTCATAAAGTTATTTTTAATATCAATAAAATTTTTAGGTCTTCCTAAAATTTTATTTTTATTTAAATTAGACATTTTTACCTCTAAAAATGAGATTTTTTTTGAATTTAAAAACTTTTTTAAATTTTTTTTTAAATCCTTTTTATTTTTTATTAAATAGTAATTTTCAAATTTTAAAGCGCTAGTAAATTTTCTTAAATTTATATTGCTTAGATAAGTTTCTTGGCCACCAACTGATTCATGAGAATTATTATTTAACAAAATATATTTTAGATTTTTTTTTGAATTTTGACCCAATGTAAATAGTGCACCTAGATGCATTAACATTGATCCATCGCCATCTAAACATATCACTTTTTTATTTGAAAACAAAGAATATCCTAATGCTATCATTGAGCAATGACCCATGCCCCCTACTACATAAAAATTATTTTTTTTTTGACTATTAGATGATTGACCAAATAATTCTCTAGAAATATAGCCAGTAGTACTAATTATTTTAGTATTTTTCGTTTGCTTAATTAATTCATTTATAAAATAATTTCTTTCAAGGTAAGTATTATTTTTTTTGTTAATTTCTAATTTTTTTTTATCTTTAACAAATGTATTTTTTTTTATCAAACACGCAACAGGTACATTTTTTTTTTTGGAGTATTTTAATAATCTGTTTAGTAATCCAAATTTTTTTTCATTATCAAGAATACAATATTTAATTCCTGCAAGTCTTAAAAGATCTTTTGTAATTAAGCCTTTTGTTAAGTGCTGTGGTTCATCTTTTAAACCAGGTGCTCCTCTCCAACCAATTATTAATAATGAAGGGATTGAATATACTTTTTTGTGTAAAATAGAAACTAATGGATTAATAGCATTACTTAAACCAGAATTTTGTAAATAAATAGCTGGAATTTTTTTCTGTGATAAAAAGTATCCTGAAGCAAGAGCAACTGCTGATCCTTCGTTGGTAGCAAGAACGTGCTTTATTTTATTTTCAGCAATATAGTTGTTGAAATCTTTCAAAATAGAGTCTGGAACCCCAGTAAAAAAACTTATTTTTCTTTTTTTTAAAAAATTAAAAAAATTTTTTAATTTAATCATTTTTATTGTAATTTCATACTTTTATATCTATTAAATGAAATTCTAAAGTAAATTTAATTTAGAATATAAAGTAATATATAACTTAAAATATGACAAAAATTAGGAATGTATACGTTTCAATGTCAGCTGATAACTTACATCATGGTCATATAAATGTAATTACAAAAGCAAGTTCTTTAGGAAATTTAACAGTGGGACTTTTAACTGAGAAAGCTATATTAGATAAAAAAAAACTCCCATTATTGAATTATAATCAAAGAAAAAAAATTGTAATAAGTATCAAAGGGGTTAAAAAAGTTATTCCGCAAAACGAATGGGATGATACTGTCAATATCCTAAAACTAAAACCGGACATTGTGGTACACGGAGATGATTGGAAATATGGAATTGAAAAAGATCTAAGGGCTAAGGTTATTAAGTGTTTAAAGAAATATGGTGGGAAATTAATTGAAATTCCACACGAAAAGAATGCCAAATCCTTTAATATTTATAACAAAGATCTTAACGATAATAATTTGGTTTATTCTTTTACACCAGATATGAGAAGAGCATCACTCCAAAAACTCCTTAATATTAAAAATTTTTTGATTTTTATGGAGGCTCATTCACCTCTTAGCGCACTCATTATTGAAAAAACTTCAATAATTAAAAATAAAAAAGAAAAATATTTTGATGGGTTTTGGTCAAGTTCTTTAACTGATTCAACATTGTTTGGCAGGCCAGACACAGAGTCTTTAGATATGTCCTTGAGGTTAAATAATATTGATAAGATTTTTGATGTAACTAGTAAACCGTTGATCATGGATATTGACACTGGTGGTAAGTTTGAACATCTAAAAATGAAAATTAATTCAATTGAAAAATTAGGAATCTCTGCAGTAATTATGGAGGATAAAACTGGACTAAAAAAAAATTCTTTATTCGAAGATACATCAGATCAAAAACAAGAAAGTGCAGATAAATTTGCAAAAAAAATTAAATATATTAAAGAAAATCAGATAACTAATGATTTTATGTTGATTGCAAGAATTGAGAGTTTTATTTTGAATAAAGGGATAAACGACGCATTATTGAGAGCTAAAAAATATACCAAGGCTGGTGTTGATGGAATAATGATACACAGCAAACAAAAAAATCCAAAGGAAATAATTAGTTTTGCAAAAAGTTTTAGGAAATTTAATAAGACCACTCATTTAATTTGTGTTCCTTCCACTTATAATCAGATAAAAGAAGATAACCTTAAAAAAGTTGGTTTTAATATTGTGATCTATGCTAACCAGCTTTTAAGATCATCATATTATGCAATGTCAAATATAGCGACAGATATATTAAAAAATTCTAGAACTAAAGAATCTGAAAAAAAAATGACTTCAATTAAAAAAATTATTAATTTAATTCCTGGTACATAATAAATTTAATGATAATCAAAAATAAAAAGAGGATCCATGTCTTATAAGGTTAATAGCAGTAAAAAGATTGACCAAAATTTTGAAATCTTAATTAATACTTTATCAGAAAATAAGATTAATTACTGGATTTGTCAGGGAACTTTGTTGGGAATTATTAGAGACAAAAAATTAATTCCATGGGATCATGATATTGATATTGGAATTTTAGAAAATGAGAATGATAGAAAAATTATTCCTATTATTTTAAAAAAAGAAGGCTTTAAAGAAATTAAAAAAACTTTCTTCGATAATGACGGAATTATGAAATTTACTAGAGATGGTGGCAAGGAAGTTGATATAAATTTTTATAAAATAGACAGGCAAAAAAATATTGCTTTTGTGAAATGGTATATTCC
>MDTA01160473.1_pt1 | contig 13357 bp, 12 predicted proteins | sample 811151 | NCBI WGS metagenome assembly MDTA01 (sample SAMN05326648, study PRJNA326480) | marine metagenome | isolation source: seawater | place: Indian Ocean: South | collected 2010 | reverse complement strand
GGAAGAATATATGGGCAATAGCCACGAAAAAATCGACATCATTCATCGCATCTTGCGTTGCCACAAGGCAAGCACCACGCATACGGAGCCTGAGATGCTGCGCAATCCGGTATCGCACTACGCCGATCTCAGTGAAGAGCTGCTAGCGAAAAAAGCCCGCTACTGGGGGGGCAACTACAATTTAGTACGCACGGTATTTGGCGAAGACTTAACCATTGGTGAAGGCATTCAACGGGGGCTGACGACCGGCGTGAACGAGCATTTTGTTATTGGTCAGTTTGATGCTGGCATTCAATTGGCGTGAAAAGCCATAGACGATGCCTTGGGTGGTCGGCTGGTTTGTCCACAAACGTTGACGCTTGGCGAGTAAATTTGCGCCCTCGCGTTGTGGATGCGGTGCGCTTTGCTGCCTGCCGCATCAGCGCGGGCTTATGCTTCTGCGCGGCAATGGTCTCTGCCCACGGCCAAGACCTACCGAATATTGTGCTGATCGTCGCCGAGGACCTAAGTCTGCGGGTTGGCGCCTTTGGCGACGTGGTAGCACAAACCCCCAACATTGACGCCTTGGCTAACGACGGGGTGCGATTTACTCAGGTGTTTTCCGTCTCTGGAGTTTGTGCTCCGAACCGCTCAGCGCTGATCACGGGCGTTTACCCACAGAGTTTGGGTACCCAACATATGCGCACGATCAACCGCGACTATGAGGCGGTGCCACCCGAGGCAGTGAAAGCCTTTCCCGAGCTGCTGCGCCAAGCTGGATACGCCACGGCCAATACCGCCAAAACTGATTATCAATTTGGCGAGCCGTTCACCATTTGGGATGTGAACGAGGGCAACTTTGCGCTGCCACCGGATTTAGCCGTATGGCGGCAACTGCCTGCGGGCAAACCGTTTTTTGCCATGATCAACCTCATGTCTACCCACGAAAGTCGACTAGCTACGTTAGACACCGAAGGTCAGGGTGTTTTTGGCTCGGTGATAAAGGCCTTGGCATTGGCGCGCGAAGCGACAGTGAATGAGGTCACAGATCCCGCCGATGTCAGCGTGCCAGCATACTACCCTGATACCCCACAGGTGCGCGAGAGCATTGCCCAGCACTACGACAACATCCATTACATGGATGAACAAGTCGGCGAAGTTGTTGCCAATTTACGAGCTGACGGGCTGCTCGGATCTACCGTTATCATCTGGACTACAGATCATGGCGACGGTCTGCCGAGAGCCAAAAGGGCGGTCTATGACAGCGGCCTGCACATTCCCTTAATACTGCGCTGGCCCGACAAGACTGGAGCGGGCCAGGTTGATCGGCGACTGGTATCCGTCGTGGATTTGGCGCCGTCGATCCTGCAGCTTGCGGGTATTGAGGTGCCGGCCTTTGTGCAGGGGCAACCTATGCTCAACACGGCGCTCACCCAAGACTATGTTTTTGCCGGACGCGATCGCATGGATGCCGTGCCGGACTATGTGCGCGCCGTGCGCGATCAGCGCTTCAAGTACATTCGCAACTACCAAGCTGACTTGCCGTATTTTCGACCCCTGGTGTTTCGCGATATGTTTCCGGTGATGCAGTCGCTGTGGCAGGGGAAGTCAGCAGGTACATTAACCGAGGATCAGCGCTTTTATTTTGCTGCCCCGCGGCCCCGTGAAGAGCTTTACGATACGGCGCGGGATCCTCAAGAGGTGGTGAATCTGGCGAATCAGCCTGGGCATGCCCAAACCCTACAACGGCTTCGCGATGCCATGGATACTTGGATTACTCGTGTGGGCGACAAGAGCTCCGAGGATGAAAGCCGAATGATTGAGACCATGTGGCCCGGCGGGCAGCAGCCGGTAACCCAGGCGCCGGTTATCGAAATGCGGGATCAGCGGGTGCTGATTACGTCTGCAACGCCGGGGGCGTCTATTGCCTATCGTTTTGAAGAGCAGGGTTTCGCTGCCAAACTGTTCCGTGACAGTGGTGCGTGGCAGCTTTATCGCCAACCTATCCCTACGGCAACCTTGGGTCAGGCTGTGATCGTGGCCAAGGCAGTGCGCTATGGATACGCGGAAAGTTTAGAGGCCACTTTCGCTATAGCGGAAGTTGACTAGTAACCCTAGCTCACCAGCGCCACGCCGCATTTACGCAGCTCGGTGATCAGATCTCGACCTAAATCCACTTCTTCTTCTGGATGCTCGCAGCACACCTTAAGGTTAAACAAGCGGCATCCGGATTCGATATAGGGCGCTAGTTGCTCCGCCACTTGGGCTGGCGTGCCGCTGGGAGTGTAGCGCTCAAATTTCTCAAACGGTATGCGGTAAAAAGCCTCCATGCCTGCCTTTACCGATGCGTGGGCAGCGTCGCGGGTGTGACGGTCAAGGCCAACCCATGGCTGGTAGCCATGCATCCAATCCACATCGTTTCGGCCCAAGGCTTCGGCTTGTTCCTGCACGCTGGCAGTGGCTTGGGAGAAGCGACCAGCCGAGCACCATACACCCAGCCAACCCTCGCCAAATTTTGCAGTTCGGGTGAGCGCTGCATCAGAGCGTCCGCCCACCACAACCGGTATGGGGGTTTGTGGGGTGGGGCGAATGATGGCCTCCTGGACGCTGAATTCTTGGCCTTCAAAGGTCACGCTCTCGCCCGCCAGTAAGCCCTTGATGATGGCCAGTGACTCGTTGGCTCTCACCCCGCGCAGTTTTGGGTTGACCCCGCATACCTCCAGCTCGTGTGGATCCTCACCACCAATACCTACGCCAAAGATCATGCGACCCGGTGCCAGATTCGCCATGCTCGCCAGTTGTCTTGCGACCGGCAAAGGGTGGCGCAACGGCAGCAGATAAATGCCTGTCATGACGCCAAGGCTGGGGTGCAGTTGGGACAGCCCAGCGACTTCCACAAAGCCATCGGTGCCAGAGCCGTTGCGAAACGACACATGGTCCGCCATGAACATATGATCGAAGCCCGAATCCGCAATCTGCGCTACGGTCTGCTGACGTTCAGGCCAATCCAGTTTCCAAAAATTGCTGGGGGTAGCGAGGCCAAACTTCAGTGCTTTGCTCAAAACCAGTTCCTTGGTAATACGTGCAGTCGATCTGTTTTACAGGCCAAATGCTTTGTCATCGAGACCGAGCATGACGCGCCCAGCTAGTTCCATCACCGGCTCGCCAACCATCATATGTGCCGATGCGACATGCACATCGCGAAAGTGCTGCTGCAGGCAGGACGTCTCGTAAACCGACGTGCCGCCCATCAGTCGATACATTTGATCAATGACGCCGATAGACGTATTCACTGCGTGCACGTTAGCCGTTCGCATGCTCCGGCGATCTTCAAGGCTGCCGGGTGCAGATTGTGCGGCCTGCCAACCGTCCTGGATGGTCTGATAAAAATAGGAGCGCGCGGCGCTTAGGGAGGCATCTGCTTCAGCTACATCAATATGCAGAGATGGCCGCAGTGATAGCGCCCGTCGGCTGCCTTGAGGCGTCTTTTCTTTCGAGGCGCGAATCACCTCCTGCAAACAGGCTCGCGCCATTCCCAAACAGATGGCCCCAATGGGAATGCCCAGTAGGGCAAATTTAGGAAACTGATAGATGGGCTGGCTAGCGTGTTCTGTATCTTCGACATCGCCGGCCATGCGCTCGGCAGGTACCCAGACATCTTTCGCGATATAATCGCTGGAACCCGAGCCGCGCATACCAGACACATGCCAGTTGTCTACTAGCTCAATCTCATCCGGCTGAAAAAATACTCGGGTCAGTCTTGGCGCGTCAGTAACCGTTTCACCACTGCCATCCACCTCGTGAATGCCACCGGAGATCCACTGCGCGTTGCGGCAGCCAGAGCCCCAGCGCCAGTGGCCGTTGATGACATAGCCCGCTTGGCCTTCGCGCTCCTCGAACAAAGCGGTTCCGCTGTCGGCGAAGACGCCACTGGTGATGACGTCTGGATTTTGCAGCATTTTTTGCAACTGGGAGGTTGGCAGCGCACCGAACAAATACTGTGAGGTAGCACCAATAAAAATGCACCAGGCTGTGGAGCCGTTGGCGGTGGCCAAGATCTCGCAAAGTTTGCAGAAGGCCGTGGGTGAAATGCCGAGGCCGCCGAGAGCCTCAGGCACCACCAAGCGATAAAAGCCCAGCTTTGCCAGCTTGTCTGCTAGGTCTTGCGGCAGGTGGCGCAGCTCGTCGATCTCGCGACGACGTTTGCCCAGTTCTGGCAGCAATTGCTCGGCGGCATCGAGCAGCTGCGTTTCTACCGCTGCACGGGCGCTCATGGCGCAATCTCCGCGGCTGTGAGGTCGTAAATGCGGCGCCAATTCTCATCCATTTGCGGCAGCCACGCTGTGAGTAGTGGGGTGCTGGCGTCTTTGTCAGCCATGCCTTTTTGCAGAGTGAGGTACTTATATGAAAAAGCTGAAGCGCGATAGTTAGCCGCACAGTGCACCCAAACCTTTTTGCCTTGGCTCGTCATTGCATCCATAACGCCAAAGAACTGGGCGAGGTGATCGGCCCTTGGCGCATCCCACGGAACCGGAATGTGGACATAGGTCATGGCGTTCTCGCTTACCATACGGCCCTCGTTGGCGATGGCATTTTCAGAATCTGGCATAGCGAGATTGATCACCACGTCAAATCCCTCGGCACGGATGGCGGCGAATTGTTCAGCGTTAGGTTGACCCGAGCTGCCTAAGTTCTCAGGCAATGGGTGGTAGCGATATATGCTGCTAACGGCGCTGTCGGCGCTGGCCAGCGGGAGGGTTAACACCGAAAAAAGCAGTGCTGCCCAAACGTTGAATGTGTTCACTCATCCTCCCCAGTGGTGATGCAAGCGATAGAGTCAAATATTCGCAGCTAGTTGAACACTCGGCAATCGCGAAAGCTGACTTACACCAGTACAAATGCGCTCGGTCCAACGGTAGCATCGAGGGACAGTGGGAGTCAGGAGAGATTATGGACGTTCGTACTCTGATGCGCCGCGCGGCACAGCATTACAGCGACTTCGAAGCCATCGTGCACAACGACACGCGGCTAACCTTTGCCGAGGCGTGGGAGCGTGGGGTCCGACTCGCCAACGGCTTGCTGGCCATTGGACTAAAGCCCGGTGACCGGGTTGGTGTGCTAGAAGACAATTCGGTTGAGGCGGCGGATTTGTTTCAGGCCGCTGCTATTGCCAACCTCGTGCGGGTGCCCCTGTATCCGCGCAATGGTCGGCCTGCCCATACCCACATGCTTGGTCATACCAACTGTCGAGCACTGCTGGTCAGTGAGCATCATGCTCACGAGGTTGAGGGCATGCAGCTGGAACTGCCAGATCTTGAGCATATTTTCGTACGCGATGCTAACTACGAAGATTGGTTGGCCGGTCAATCGGCTGAAGATCCCGATGTGACAGTTGCGCCAGACGATTACTTCATCATTCGTCACACCGGCGGTACCACGGGCTTGTCGAAAGGGGTTGCCTACACTCACAAGGCGTGGCTTGCAGCCGGGCGCGACTGGTTTTATGCCTTTCCGCCGGTGGAACCTGGCGACAAATGTTTGCACCTTGGGCCAATCTCCCACGGTTCCGGCTACCAGTATTTACCCATGTGGTTATCCGGTGGTTGCAACATCATGCTTGACCACTTTGAAACGGGCCATGCTCTGGATGTGATCGAGCAGGAGGGTATTAACTTTCTCTTCATGGTGCCTACCATGGTGAGTGCGGTAGTTCACGATAACGGCGCACGTGGCCGCGACTTTTCCTCGCTAAAGTGCTTGTTGGTAGCGGCAGCGCCAATTCAAGATGCCACGGCCCTGGCGGCTCGTGAGGTATTTGGTGATGTGCTGTACCAAGGCTATGGACAGACCGAAGTGCTGCCGGTATCGATGATGAACTCGGCTCAGTGGTTTGCAGACATTGCCGGTTCTAATCCGCTGCGAGCCTGCGGCTTGGCGCTGCCATTTTCTGAAGTAGAGATCTGGGATGAAGACAACAATCCGGTAGCGCCCAACGACGTTGGCGAGATCGTCGCCCGCTCTGACGGCATGATGAGCGAATTCTGGAATAACCCGGAGGCCACCGCCGAGCGTATCGTCAACGGCTGGATCAAAACCGGCGACCTCGGCAAGCTTGACACCAACGGCTACCTGTACGTGGTGGATCGGGCCGACGACATGATCATTTCCGGCGGGTTCAATATATGGCCAGCGGAACTTGAGAATGTGCTCGCAGGCCATGCTGATGTGCTGGAGGTGGCGGTATTTGGTGTGCCGCACGAGCGCTGGGGTGAAACACCTCACGCCCTGTGCGTGGTTAGCGAGGACAGTGAGGTTACCGCTGAAGAACTGATCGAATTGGTGAGCAGTGACTTGGGGTCTTACAAAAAGCCTGACAGCGTCACCATAACCACAGAGCCCTTACCAAAAAGTCCTGTGGGCAAAATCAAACGCAAAGATCTGCGTGAACCCTTTTGGGCCGGGGTTGATCGTCGAGTATCCGGTAGTTGAGCGAGCTGGCGTTCCCAAAAACGCAGAAGCCGCTGAAAGTCGCCCTGGCCGGAGGCGGCATTGGCGGTCTTACCGCCGCGCTTTGCCTCGCTCGAGCGGGCCACGCGGTAACGGTCTATGAGCAAGCTGATACCTTTCTGGAATCTGGAGCTGGCGTACAAATATCGCCGAATGCAGCATGGGTGCTGCATGCGCTAGATCTTAAGCAGTCGTTACAAAGGGTGGGTTTTCTGCCCCAAGCCACTCAGATTCGCAGTTGGCGCAGCGGCCGCGTTATTTCACATACCCCGCTCGGACATGCTGCTCATGAGCGTTACGGCGCACCTTACTACCATGTACATCGGGGCGATCTGCTGCAGTTGCTTGTAGCCAAGGCACAGGCCCAGCCACAGATAGAGTTGGTGCTAGGCAAACGTATCAGTGCGCTTGCCCAAGACAGTGTCGGTGTGTCGCTTGATCTTGGCAACGAGTCCCGCGTTTTTGATTTGCTCATCGGCGCAGACGGCATTCATTCGGCAGTACGCGAACAACTGTGGGGCAAGCAGGCTGCAGATTTCACCGGTAATATGGCTTGGCGCTTGTTGGTTCCGGTACACCGGTTATCCGAGGGCTTAGTCGCACCGAATGCCACTGTGTGGTGGGGGCCGGGTAAACACATCGTGCATTACTTGGTCAACAGTGGTCGTCAGGTGAACTGCGTCTGCGTGGTGGAAACCAACGCTTGGCACCCGGAGTCGTGGATCGAACCCGGATCGCTGGCCGAACTGAAAGCAGACTTCGCTGGCTGGCACGACACCATTCAGGCACTACTTGCTCGCGCCGATGAGTCCTCGCTGTTCAAGTGGGGTTTGTTTGACCGCGCGCCAATGCAGGCATGGGGGCAGGGAAGGGTGAGTCTGTTAGGGGATGCTTGTCATCCAACGCTACCCTTCATGGCGCAGGGCGCCGCCATGGCCATAGAAGACGCGGCGGTGTTGGCTCGCTGTCTTAGCGTCGGTAGCGAGAACGAGCAAGATTGCGCTACCGCGCTGCTGCGTTACGAAGCATTGCGGCGGCAACGTACTGCAGATGTGCAGCGCGGCTCGCGGCGCAATGCGACGATCTTTCATCTGTCTGGCTTCAAGGCATGGCTGCGTGATCGCGCAGCGGCGCGGGCTGGCGGGCACACCATGGACAAACTGTATCGCTACAACCCTTTGAGTGTGGGGCTACAGGACAACATGAATCCTTAAGCCAATGAATAACGCTACTTGGCTTCTGTTGGGCCTAACACTAATTGCCGGGGCAGTGTCACCGGGCCCGAGCCTCGCCTTGGTGGTGCGTAGCGCTCTTACCGGCGGCCGTCTTGCGGGGTTGTTGGTCGCTCTGGCCCATGGCATTGGCGTGTGGCTCTATGCCTTGGCAGTGGTTTTTGGTGTTGCCGCCGCAATGCTTCATGTTGCCTCGTTGATGCTTGTCGTGCAGCTCATCGGCGTGCTGTTTCTGATGTATCTGGGTACGCAGATGATTCGTAGTGGCTTATCTCCTGGCGCCAACAACTCTGAAAACCTCACCGTGCAGACAGCAGCGCGCTCGCATGGTCGTTACTTCAGTGAAGGTTTTTTGATCGTATTTCTTAACCCAAAGATCATGGTGTTTTTTCTGGCGGTGTTCAGTCAGTTTCTGACGTCGGAACAAAGTCTTCAGACTCAGGTGGCGGCGGCAACCCTTGCCGGCATTATTGACGGCCTGTGGTATGGCCTCGTTGCCACCCTGGTGAATCTGGGTCCCTTCGGCGCATTGTTACATCGTTACAGTGGTAAAATCGATTTGCTCTTTGGGGCCACCCTATGGGTAATATCGCTGTGGATTTTATTGCGGCTCCTTAGCGAAGGCTACGGCATCTGACTCACAATGCCTGCAGCCGCAGTGCGCTCTAAAACAAACACGGGAGTGACCCTATTTCTTTTTACGAAAAGCGCATTCTGCCCCACGTCATTAACTGCGCCTGTGGCGCTCCGGCGGTAGCCCGTCAGCGCGAAAAAGTGGTGCCCGCGGCCAAGGGCCGCGTGTTGGAGCTGGGTATTGGTACGGGTCTGAACGCGACCTATTACCGCGCTGCAGAAGTTTCTAAGGTCTTTGGGGTCGACCCCAGCCGGGAGAGCTGGGTGTTAGCCCAGCCTAAGATCGCCGAAGCCTGCGTACCCATCGAGTATTGCGAGGCCAGTGCTGAGGATATTCCGCTGCCCAGCGATAGCATCGACACCGCGGTCATCACCTATACGCTGTGCACTATTCCTCATCCTGAGAAGGCGCTGCAGGAGGTTGCTCGCGTGTTATGTGCAAATGGCAGGGTGCTGATCGCCGAGCATGCGCTAGCGCCAGATGCTTCGGTGGCAAGTTGGCAGAATCGGCTGAACGGGCTATGGGGCAAAATTGCGGGGGGCTGCCACATCAATCGAAACATTCGAGGTCTGCTAGATGCCAGCCCGTTGAAAGTTCACGAATGGCAGGGCATGTACTTACCCCAAACGCCGAGGATAGCCGGCTACAATGTGTGGGGCACCGCGTCACTTAAATGACGCTCAGAAGATCGCAGGATACGACCTTGGAAGTAGAATTATTGGATCAAAGAGCATCCCGCGGTGATGCCACGCGGCAGGCGCTGATGCGTGCCGCTGAACGGTTGTTCGCCGAGAAGGGTGGGAACAATGTCACCATTCGAGAAATTGTTGAGACAGCGGGGCAAAAGAACGAATCGGCGCTGCAGTATCATTTTAAGAATCTGGAAGGCTTGATCGCCGCGACCCACCGCTATCGTAATGATCAAATCGTCGAGGTCCGGAGGCGCTGTCTGGACGAACTGGTCATTCATCCTGAACTGTCGGAACTGCGCGATCTTGTCCGTGTCATGGTACACCCCACCTTTGAACTGGCGGGTAAGCACGCCGACTTTCGACGCTATGTGCGCGGATTCAGTTTGAGCCTAGCAGCAAGCGACTTGCCGCCAACGATATCTGTGCGACGCGGCGTTGAGGAAACCGATGAACGACTGGGTGAACTGCTGCGCGCCGCGCTACCTCAGTTGGACGATGAGTCTTTCCGCCGACGCCTGGATGCTGCGATTCGATATGTAAGCGTATCGGTCTATGGCCATGCTCAGCAGCCCAACGCTTTTCGGGGTAAGACCGGCGAGCTGTTCTACCATCATTTGATCGACACACTTGTGGGTTTGTTGTCGGCGAAAGAATCACCTGAGACCAGGGCGCTATCTCGAGAGGTGGCCATTTTCGAAGGTCGTTTGTCGAATTAACAGCATTACGAGTAATCAAAGATTAGAGGAGCAATTATGCGGACGTTATTTCGAGTCATGATGGCGACACTAGCGTTTGTGCTTCCAACGACGCTGCATAGCGCGCAAGAAGCAGAGCAGCAAGCCATACTGAAAACTCTCCAGCAGGTCCGGGCCAATTTTCGTTCAGCGGATGAGGACGGTGATGACAGTATTACGAGGAATCAGTTTCGCAGCTTCGTCGATGCCAATGCAGAAATCGCCTTCGGTATGTCCAAGCAGATCAAGCGTATGCGGGCCTACCGCCGCGCGTTTAATACCTTGGATTCAGACGGGGACGATAGTCTGACCTGGCAAGAATATGTTGAGGCCTTGCGCAATCGAGGCGGTCAAGGCTAATCGTCTTTGACGTGACGCATGACCACGGAAAAGTCTTTTCTGCTTAGGCCTTGGTCTTCGAGCTGGGCATAAAGCTGCTCGGCCTGTTTGCCAAAAGCGATTTCTGCACCGGTACTGTCAGCCGCATCTTCAGCCAATCTCAGATCTTTGAGCATCATGGCGACGGTAAATCCCGGCTCGTAATCGTTGTTTGCCGGCGACGTTGGTACTGGCCCTGGCGCGGGGCAATAGGATGTCATTGACCAGCACTGACCCGATGCCTTGGACGAGATATCGAAAAAGGTTTGCGCGTCTAAGCCTAACTTACCTGCCAGATTGAATGCCTCTGAGGTCGCGATCATGGAGATGCCTAACAGCATGTTGTTAGCAGTCTTTGCAGCTTGGCCATTCCCTGACGGCCCGGCGTGAAAGACATTTTTTCCCATAGTTCCCAGGATGGGTTTGGCGCGCTCGAAGTCGGCGCTCTCACCACCAACCATAAAGGTCAGGGTGCCTGCTCTGGCCGCGGCCACGCCGCCAGAGACCGGGGCGTCTAGGGCGCCATAGCCCGCTTCGCCAGCCCTGGCCACAGCGCTACGTGCCTCGTCTACGGCAATCGTGGAACAGTCGATGAGCAATGCGTTTTTGTTCGCGTGAGCCAACACACCGTCATCGTCGAAGTACACTGAATGTACATGCTTGCCCGCGGGTAGCATGGTGATGACGAAGGCTGCATCGGCTACGCATTGCGCAATAGTGGTCGCCGCAACGGCACCTGTGACGACAGCCTTGGCAACCGCCTCAGCGTTTAAATCGAAGGCGCGTACCTGATGTCCTGCCTGGGCTAGGTTTGCGCACATGCCGCTGCCCATATTTCCCAGTCCTATAAATGCAATGTTGCTCATCATATCTCCCCTAGAATTTTTCCCTCGAGTAGCGCGGCGTGTTTGCTACCACTCTGCGATGCTGCCGTCTGGGTGTCGCCAGATGGGATTGCGCCAGCGATGGCTGGTCTCGGCCTGGGCGCGTACGAAGTCCTCATTTACCTCAACGCCCAAACCAGGCCCTTGTGGTATGTCGACGAAGCCGTCGGCGAATGCGAATACCTCAGGATTGCTTACGTAGTTAGTAAGATCGTTGGCCTGGTTGTAGTGAATACCCTGACTCTGTTCCTGAATAAAGGCGTTCTGACAGACTGCATCTACCTGTAAACAGGCAGCCAGTGCGATGGGGCCTAACGGACAGTGGGGGGCGAGTGCGATATCCCAGGTCTCTGCCATGTCGGCAATTTTCTTGCACTCGGTGATTCCTCCGGCATGGGATAAATCCGGTTGAATTATGTCTGCAGCACCAAGGGCGAACAGTTCTTTAAATTCAAAACGCGAAAACAAACGTTCGCCGGTAGCAATGGGAACATGGGTTTGGCGGCGCAGGTCTGCCATGGTGTCCAAATGCTCGCTAAGTACCGGCTCTTCGATAAATAAAGGCGAATAGGGCTCAATGGCGTGAATAAGAGTCTTCGCCATGGGGCCATGCACACGACCATGAAAATCTACGGCGATATCGAGGGCGCTGCCTACGGCCTCACGCAGGTGGGCGATACGTTCAACCGCCGCATCAATCTTGCTGATGCTGTCAACAATCTGCAGTTCTTCGGTGAGGTTCATCTTGGTGGCTTTGAATCCGTCCGCGATGGCGCGTTGGGCACTGTTCACGATATCCGAGGGACGGTCGCCGCCTACCCAGGCGTAAACGCGGATGCGCTCGCGCACTTGCCCGCCGAGCAACTGATGAATCGGAGCGTCGTGATATTTGCCCTTGATATCCCACAGGGCCTGATCGATGCCGGCGATGGCGCTCATGTGAATGCCGCCGCCGCGATAAAAACCTCCGCGATACATGGTCTGCCACAGGCGCTCAATTTGCAAAGGGTCTTCGCCAGTCAGATAATCGGTCAGCTCGTCTACCGTAGCGGCCACCGAATGGGCGCGCCCCTCAAGTACTGGCTCACCCCAGCCGACGATGCCTTCGTCGGTGGTGATTTTCAAAAAGCACCAGCGGGGCGGAACGATAAAGGTTTCTAATGCCGTGATTTTCATGGCGCTATCGCAAGCACTAGTATTTTGACCCAGTGAGCCAGATATCAGCTCGGGCCCAGCTTTGTTCAAAGTTGTCATTCACGGAGTTATCGCTGACTCCCTGGGCCGCCAGCGCCTGCCGTAGTCCGAAGAGTGACCACCCGTTGTGAGGATGATCTTTTAGCTCTGCGCGGAAAACCGCCTCGGCCTTGTTGGGTTGGTCAGTGTCCAGCAGCGCTTGTCCCAGCCAGTGGCGGGCGGCAAAGGGCAGGGGTTCCGGCTCGTCATAGTCGAGGCTATCCTCCAATTCAACGGCCTGTTTGAAGCTCTCGATGGCGGCTTCGGTTTGACCTTCGGTAAGCTGAATTTCACCAGCCAAAATGTTCACCAACACACCGACGACATCTTTTGCCAAGTGAAAGCGAATTTTGTCGTCCGTCGTCGCAACATAGTCGTGCAGCGTCGCCAAGGTGCCTTTTGCGTCCCGTAATCTACCGCTCTTGAGCATGGCATAGCCCTTCGCGAAGTCATAAATAGCCGCAGAGGCACCACCTTTGGGTCTGTGGTCGAGTTCCAGTACTTCATCGAAGCGACCGAATCGAATGAGTGTTGTGGCCTCAAACTGGGCGTCACCAGCGTACTTTCGGTAGTCCTTGCCGGCCTGTGTCGCCACGGCGCCCTGTCCGTCGTAGGAAGCCGCAAATAGCAGCATGTGTAAGTTGTGGGTAGGTCCGTAGGAGAAGCCCTTGCCTTGTGCCGCGCGTCGGTCGGCATTGTTGGCGGCAATATTGGCGCGCACAGAGCGCCCCCAAAGGCCGACCTCGTTCCAAGTGTGCGAGGGCATATGCTGCATGTGACTGGCTACCGGCACTGTAGCGGCCAGGTGATCTGCGCAGGCCAAGGCCAGCTCTGGTTTCTGGCTGGACTCTGTCGCGTGGATGTAAAGGTGGCATGCGCCCGGGTGCTTCATGTCTTCAGCGAGCACGCCGGTGAGCACGCCGTGCAGCCGCTGTAGATCGGGATCTGCTAAATCACGGTAGCCGCGACGGTTTTCCAGTAGAAAAAGGCTTACAGCATAGACTGCTGCGACGTCGTGATTGTTCCCGTATTTCGCATAGACCCCTGCCATAGCATCTGCGAAGGCCTGGTCGACAGGGCGACG
>MDTA01181429.1_pt1 | contig 13358 bp, 14 predicted proteins | sample 811151 | NCBI WGS metagenome assembly MDTA01 (sample SAMN05326648, study PRJNA326480) | marine metagenome | isolation source: seawater | place: Indian Ocean: South | collected 2010 | reverse complement strand
TTTTGGTCGGGCTAGCGAGATTCGAACTCACGACCTTTCGTCCCCCAGACGAACGCGCTACCAAACTGCGCCATAGCCCGAATTAAATAGGCTAGAACCAACTTTTACTGTTCTAGCATTTGACTTTTTTCAAGGCGATTTCTTATACTTCCTTGTACTTTTTCAAATCCTGACATTACCGTACGTAGTGCATTACTGTCGATTCTCCTAATTTGCTCTATTTGTTGAGAATTAAAGCTTGGTGGCCAAAGCAATGGTTTAATTTTTTTCTTAATTTCTATGTCCCCGTTGTCAGTTTTTAAGCCACTGTTTTGTTCTTTATTTTCCAATCCAATTTTTGCAACGTTTTTAACACCTTTTGTTTGTATTATTTTTTGAGTTCTCTTTATGGTAAGTCCTTCAGTATGAAGCAAGTACTTTATACCCCGAAGCAGGTTTAAGTCTTCTGGTCTGTAATATCTTCTACCTCCACCGCGCTTCATTGGTTTTATATTTTTGAACTTACTTTCCCAGAAGCGAAGAACATGTGGAGGAAGATTCAGTAGGGTAGCAGCTTCTGTAATGGTTCTGAAAGCGTTTTCTGATTTACTCACAGTTTTTCCTCACAGTCGTACATTTTTATCGCAGCAATTGGCTAGCTTATTTTCTGCCAGACTTATTTCCAATATTGACCCGATCTTTCATGAGTTGAGACGGTTTGAAAGTAATCACTCGTCTTCCGGTAATTACGGCTTCAGTTCCAGTCTTAGGGTTCCTTCCTACTCTGGGTCTTTTTTGTCTAGTCGTAAATGTGCCAAATGATGATATTTTCACTGTCTCATTTTTTACCAGGGCCGATGCTACATGCTCTAATACGGACTCGACCATTTGACTTGACTCATATCTCGACAGACCTACTTCTCGAAAAACTGCGTCGCTCAAGTCCAATCGCGTTAACGTAGAATCTGTCATAATACCCTCCTTTTCATTACACAATAAAAGAGCTCCTAATTATAAGTCAATATTAAGAAACGGTTTTTATTAGTTTTCTCTAAATAATTGATACTAAAATTCAAGGAAGTCGCTTTAGCAAAAGAAAATTAAGTGTTAAATTTTGATGCTAGTTTTGCAGAAAACCCAGAACTTTCGAGTTGAAATGCTAAGTTGATTGCGGCTGCAACTCCAATCTCATCTGCTCCTCCATGCGACTTTATTACAACTCCATTTAGACCAAGGAAAATCCCACCATTTACATTCCGAGGGTCTATTTTTTCGTTTAATTTTTTTAGAGCAGAAAGCGAAAAAAGTGCGCCAATTCTTGCCAGCAGTGATTGACCGAAGGTTTCCTTTAGGAACTCTTTTATCAAAGAGGCTGTCCCCTCTCCAGTTTTAAGGGCCACATTTCCAGTAAATCCGTCCGTCACTATAATGTCGATTTCGGTTGAGGCCATATCGTTGCCTTCGACAAAACCCACGAACTCGAAATGTCCTATTTTCTTTTCCTCATTTTGTATAAGAATTGAGGCTTCATGAAGTTCACTTCTACCTTTATGGTCCTCCGTTCCAACATTCAAAAGTCCAACTCGGGGTTTACTAATGTCAAAACCTGTTCTTGCGTATTCTACTCCCATTAATGTGTACTGCAACAAGTCACCTGAGTCGGCCCGGATATCGGCGCCAGCATCTAATAAAATGTTGAAACCTCGATTATTTTGAGCTGGCCATAAGATTGCTATTGCTGGTCGATTAACGCCCGGGGCTTTTCGTAACTTAACCATTGACATTGCCATTAACGCACCAGTGTTACCGCAGGAAAGTGCTATATTGGCTTCTCCTTTTGACAGAGAGTTAAGGCAGCTCCACATACTACTATCTCTTCCAGATCTTAAGGCGTTTGATGGTTTTTCATTCATCTGGACAACAGTTTCGCATGGAACAATCTTGCAGGCTTTCTGAATATTAGGATAATCTTCCATTTGTTTCTCTAGTTCACTTTTTTTTCCGTGAACTAAAAAGAAAAGCTCTTGATTTTTGTTTAATGATCTCTCTATCCCTCGGATGATTGACACCACACCATTATCTCCGCCCATGGCATCGATGGAGATTATCATTTTATCATCGTTTCTATTAATTTTGTTCAACTAGCTTAGTTTCCAACATAAAAACTACGAGCTTCATGCGGCGTCATCATCTAAATCTACTTCTTCTGATGATATTAAGACTTCTCTCGAGTCATAATAACCGCAGCTACTACAAATATGGTGTGGAAGCGTTAACTCTCCGCAGTTGCTACATTCGTTTATGTTAACACCTCGTAATGCATCATGTGCACGTCGCATACCACGTTTAGACTTCGTAATTTTACTTTTAGGTACTGCCATAATGTAATCTCCAATTTGTTTATTGGGCTTTGGGATTGTGTTAGATCAATTTAATTTCCACACTAACGTAAGCCTAATGCGTAGCCAACCTAATCTACGGACAAAGGGACTCGATTAAAGTCGACACCATAAACAAAATATAGTTATCTGCAAGTCTTTTTATATTTTCCAACCATTTTATAAAATTTGTAGGTCAATTCGATCTTAACTGATAAGGTCTTTCAAGGATGAAAATGGATTATTTGGGAATTTTTTTAACGGTTTTAAACCATTTTTTGTAACTGAAATTCCCTTAAACTTCACGTTTTTTCTTCTGGGATAAGTTGGGATTTCTAGCAACATAGCTTCGCTGATTACCTCTTCAATGGATAAGTTGTCTCCCAAATATTCAACGTCTTTCGTAAAGATGTCAGGTATTACGGTTTTTTTGTTTGGAGCACTCTGCTTTGTAGAGTAATGGCGCTCTATCTTGAAATTAAGATTTGTTTTTACTGGTGTTAGAGACACTATACAGGTCTGAACAATGGAAGCTTTAATTCTAGCCGAAAGGTTATAATTTTGATTATCATTCAAAACAATAGAACCGCAAACTATCAAATTTAACAAATCATCGAGCTGAAGTTTCTCTTTTAAAGCCCTACACTCGTCTTTTGAGTAAGTGTAGTCGATTTGATGTTTTTTTGATTTAAATAAATCTTTCTTGGCGATTATTAAATCTTTACAATTCAGACATTCCATTCTTAATTCTTTTCCCATAGCCGATGGCTTACTGTGTAAGTGATTGATACAAATTTGTCTACAATTTCCAGCACTTTGGGTTATTAGAGTTGTGATACAGTGAATCTTTTTGTAGAATAGAGGTGTGTAAATATGTTTTTAATGTTGAGGATAAAATGAGATTGCTGCTCGCATCAATAGCCTGTTTTATGCTTACTTTCATTAACGCATGTACTCCCATAAAGGAAGTATCTGGCTACGTACCCCTTGAAGTACAACTTCAAAAATTAATTGTTGGGAAGTCGCTTAAACGAGATGCTATCGAAATTATTGGGGAGCCATTAGTGCGAACAAATAGCCAGGATAATTCGTTGATTTACATTCAACAAGAATTTGAGACTAATTCATTTTTCAGGAGAGAGATAAAAAGAAGATTAGTGGTTGAACTAGTTTTTGATAATAATTCAGTTTTGTCAGAAATTCGCCACTTAGATCAAGATGCCGCCAACTCATTTGTTCATGATAAATCGTCTTTGGTAGCACAGGGGCGCAAACTTTCTTTTTGGGAACAAATGTTTGGAAATATTGGAAATTTTAGCTCTGAGAGGTTTTTGAATTGAGTCAAATTATTTGTCTCTGAAGATAAGTGCTGAGCCGTTTATACAGTACCGTAAGCCTGTTGGTTTCGGGCCGTCAGGGAAAAGGTGACCAAGGTGTGCGTCACATGTCCCACATGAAACTTCAATTCTTTTCATGCCGTAACTGTTGTCTTCGGATTCAATGATATTGGCTGTTTGGTATTTTTGATAAAAACTGGGCCATCCGGATCCGCTATTATATTTTGAACTTGAGGAAAATAATTCTGAGTTGCAGCAAATACAATGAAACAAGCCTTGGGTGTCGGGAAAGTTATGCTCCAGAAATGGCCTTTCAGTTGCAGCGTTTCTAGTTACTTCGAAAGCTAACTCCGAAAGCTGCGCTCTCCATTCTGATTCCTGTTTAATAACTTTGGTCATTTGATTTTAGCACCGTGGTTTAAATTTTCGATCATCATTCTCACATCTTCCTTCGTGCACAATATAGTAATATTATCCGTTATTAAAAGTCTAACTACTCTGTTATAATGAATAAAAGCGAAAAATTCTATTAAAAGACGAATTAATAATTAGAAAGAAGTCGGCCAATCACACTTTAGGTTGATTAAACAATATTTTTTGTGCGTTTTTATCTTCTTCTATATTGCTCCGCTTTTGTTTTAATAGGTCTCGACCTTTTTGTACGGCAGTCCTATTCTTACATCGGTCTGACCAAATTTTTATATTTGGGAAGAGGTCTATATTTTGATCTTGGCGACGCCACAAACTAATCCACGGCCATATTGCCATATCTGCTATGGAAAAAAAATTTCCCGCAACAAAATCGCGTCCCCCCAAGTTTGTTTCGAGAACCTGATAGAGTCGCTTTACTTCATATTTATAACGATTCTTTGCATAGGGTATATCCTGTGATGGTGTCATGTTTGGAGCATATCGGAGAAAATGATGTGCTTGCCCTGCCATTGGACCTAAGCCTCCCATCTGCCACATTAACCATTTAACTGTTTCATGGTAGTCTGCATCATTATTACCAAGGTAAGATGATGTTTTAAGCGCCAAATAATGCAAGATAGCACCGCTCTCGAATAAAGAAATCTTCTCTCCTTTTGGTCCTTCATAATCTGTGATTGCAGGGATTCTATTATTTGGAGAGATTTTTAAAAAATCTTTTTTAAACTGGTCTCCTTTGTTGATATTAACAAGCTTTGTTTCGTACGGCAGCTGCATTTCTTCTAAAGCTATGCTGACTTTCCAGCCGTTTGGTGTTGGCCAATAATAAAAATCTATGGGATTTTTCAAATTCAACTTCCGCAGTTCTAATTTTTTGGTTCGTTTCAAAAAATTATGTTAACTCGTTTATTTGAAAAACTCAATTGATTGACTATCTCTAGCATTTATAATAGTGGTTAAGGCTGTTTATTGGGAGAAAAGATGTAAAAATCGGTAAGGAATGGATAAGCAAAAGTGTGATTCGATTTATGTTGAGAGTAACAATGGGGTGATCGTTTGATAACATTGCCTCGTAGATGATTTAAGCGTCTATCGGATGCCTGATAGTTGGAATATTGCAGGAAAACATCAAAGAATATATTTAAAAAGTTATATAATCGAAAGAAATAGGAAGAACTTATGAATTATCTTAATTCCAAGAATGAAGTAAGCAAAGCAAGAAAAAATGTTAATAAGCCAACCCGTGTAGAGGCAGAGGAAGCAGTCAAGGTTTTGCTGAGATGGGCTGGTGACGATCCTGAGCGAGAAGGCTTAGTTGAGACCCCAGGAAGGGTCGTTAAAGCTTTTACAGAGTGGTTTGCTGGTTACGATCAAGATCCTGAGAAAATTTTAGCTAAAACTTTCGAGGATGTTGGTAACTACTCAGAGCTTGTCACGCTGAAGGGTATAAGATTTGAGAGTTATTGTGAGCATCATATGGCGCCGATTATTGGAACTGTTCATATATCATATTTTCCAAGTGATCGAGTAGTTGGCATATCAAAAATTGCTCGTCTGGTTGACGTCTTTTCTAAAAGGCTTCAGGTGCAAGAGAAGATGACGGTTCAGATTGCAAACGCTTTACAGCAATATCTTCAACCGAGAGGGGTGGGGGTGATAGTAGAGGGAGAGCATCATTGTATGTGTACCAGGGGAGTACATAAAACTGATTCAAAGATGATTTCCAGCGCATTTACGGGAGAATTTTTGAACGAAAACGATCTTAAAACAGAGTTTTATAGAAGCGTGAATGCTTGATGATGTAAATTTTGTAGTGGCAATTATGAAACAAGGTTCGAGGCAAGATTTGAACTCTGTTTTGGGTCAGAGGGTTAGAGAGAACGGATGAATAAGAAAATAAGTTCTAATGCGCCGACCAGTTTCCAAGATATTATAATGAAGTTGCATAGTTATTGGATTGAAAAAGGCTGTGCGTTGATGCAATCTTATGATATGGAAGTAGGGGCTGGAACATTTCATCCTGCTACTACTCTGCGTGCCCTTGGGCCGAGACCTTGGGCAGTATGTTATGTACAGCCGTCTCGAAGGCCAACAGATGGCAGATATGGTGAAAATCCCAATCGACTTCAGCATTATTATCAATATCAGGTTTTGATAAAGCCATCTCCTCGGGACTTTCAAGATTTATACCTGGGAAGTCTTGACTTTATTGGAGTTAAAACTGACTTACACGATATTAGGTTCGTTGAAGATGATTGGGAAAGTCCTACATTGGGTGCGTGGGGTTTGGGGTGGGAAGTCTGGTGTGATGGAATGGAAGTCAGCCAGTTTACGTACTTTCAACAAGTCTGCGGATTCGATTGCAAGCCTATCTCCGGAGAGTTAACCTATGGCTTAGAGAGATTAGCGATGTACATTTTAGGAGTTGATCATGTTATGGACATGCCTTTCACAAGTGATAAATCGGGGCTTAATTTAAGTTATGGTGATATCTTCAGAGAGAGTGAAAAGCAATATAGCCGCTGGAACTTCGATGTCTCGGAACCAGAAATTTTACTTAGGCAATTTGAAGACTTTGAGACATCTTGCGTAAACACATTGGCTCAACCAGAAACAGATCCTAGGACTGGGAGGAAGATAATTATGGTATATCCTGCGTATGACCAGTGCATTAAAGCATCACATTGTTTTAATTTATTGGATGCACGTGGTCTAATATCTGTCAATGAACGTCAATCTTACATTTCGCGGGTACGAGCAATGGCAAGGATATGTGGAGAAGCATTTTTGAAAACGGATGCCGGTGGTTCAAAGGTATGAGCGGTAAGTTTTTGGTTGTTGGACTTCTCGGATTCACGATATTTTTTGCAATAGTTCTCTATTATTTTCAAGTTTTTGCGTACTATCAAACGAGTGCGTCCTTGGATCATGTTATGATACAAGGGAGAAGAGTTCCTGTCACTAAATATATCGGCATTGACTCTACAACTTCTGGTTTAAAGTTACGCGGCTGCTTCTTTACTGACCCGACAAAATTTGTTGACTTAGAAATTCACAAGAAAGCTACACCATTATCAGCGCCGTTTTGGTTTACCTGTTTTGAAAGTGGTTCGATTCAGCGTGCTCTTGATGCCGGCGATGCAAAAGCTTATTTGGCAGTAGAAAATGAGAAAGATGGTATTGACAGAGTAGTTGCCATTTATCCTAATGGAATGGGGTTCCAGTGGAGACAATTAAATTCTAAATATTTGGATTAGAAAAATGCCAGATTTACTTTTAGAGCTTTTTTCGGAAGAAATTCCAGCACGGTTTCAGAAAGAAGCGGAAAATAACCTTAAAGGTTTGCTTGCTGATGCAATGAACAAAAGAAATATGATTTTCGACACTATTGCAGTTTTTAGTACACCTAGACGATTAGTTGCAGTAGTTACAGATCTACCCCAAACTACAGCGGCGCAGGTTGAAGAAAAAAGGGGACCACGTATTGGCTCGGCAGATAAGGCAATAGAGGGCTTCATTAAATCAATGAAAATAACTAGAGATCAACTTTTCATCAAAAGTGAAAAAAGAGGAGAGTTCTTCTTTGCGCGAATTGACAAAAAGAGTGAGCCCATTGCTCCAATTATTTCCGAGGTAGTATTAAAATTAATAATAGACTTTCCTTGGTCTAATTCGATGAGATGGGGGTCGGAAAGTATTAAATGGATCAGGCCTCTTCATTCAATCTTATGTATACTCCATGATGAAAATGGTTGTGAAATTGTGCCGCTGCGGATAGCCGGCATGAAAGCCTGTAATACCAGTTGTGGTCACCGCTTTCATTCCAACAATAAATTTACCGTGAAGTCTTTTGAAGATTATGAAAAGAAACTTAAAAAAGCACGAGTAATTTTGGATCGAAATTCGAGAAAAGAAAAGATTTGGAATGAAGCCACCACACTCGCATTCATCCATAATATGGAGGTAGTAGAGGATAAGAGGCTTTTAGAAGAAATTACAGGATTAGTTGAATGGCCAGTAGTTCTCTGGGGAGAAATAGATAGTGTGTTCTTTGAGTTACCCTCAGAAGTACTACAGACATCAATGCGTGAGCATCAAAAATTTTTTTCTGTTACTAGAAAAAACTCAAAAAAGATACAATCATATATTTCAGTAGCAAACATTGAAACAGTCGATAATGGGCACGCCATTTCATTAGGAAATGACAAAGTGCTCAATGCGAGATTAACTGATGCTTTATTTTTTTGGAAAAATGATCTGAGGAACATTAGAAGAAATGGCTACCAGTCCTTTAAACAAAATTTAATAAATATGACATTTCATAATGAAATTGGATCAGAGTATGATCGTGTCAAGCGTATTTCAAAAATAGCGACGAAAATAGCAGCTTTGATTGGTGCAAACAAAAAAGATGTGAAAGTAGCAGCATCACTCTGTAAGTTAGATTTAGTTTCCGAAATGGTATTTGAGTTTCCTGAACTTCAAGGTGTAATGGGCAAGTATTACGCACTTGAGTCGGGATTTCCCGAAGAGGTCGCAGAGGCGTGTTTAGAACATTATTCGCCAAAAGGGCCATTTGATAGTGTCCCCGAAAATCTGACTTCAATTTCAATTGCTTTGGCTGATAAGATTGACTTGATAACAAATTTTTGGGCGATTAACTTAAAACCAACCGGTAGTAAAGACCCGTATGCGCTCAGGCGAGCTTCAATTGGTGTAATACGAATTATATTAGAAAGAGGTTTGGATGTATCTCTCTTGAGCCTTGTAAATTTGGGAAATGAAGATATTGACTTGCCGGACCTTATTAAGTTTTTCAAAGAAAGGGTTCGTGTCCACTTTATTGAGAAGGGAATTCAAAATGATATAATATCAGCATGTTTTGCAGTATCAGGCCAAGATTTTAAAATCTTGGATCTTTACGAGAGGGCGTTAGCAATTTCTGAATTTGTTAATACTGAGCTAGGACGAGATTTGGTACAAACGTATAAAAGAGCCAATAATATATTAACACTCGAAGAACGAAAGGATGGCGTTGAATATTCTTTAGACCCGCAGTTGCAATTAATGAAGGAGGAACCAGAGCGGACGTTATTCAATCATCTGATGGTTATAGACAATGACATAGAACGTGAATTAAAAGAAAAAAATTTCAAAGAAGGGTTGCGGAAACTGGCACTGCTAAAAAGTTCGTTAGACCCATTTTTTGCCAACATAAAGATAAATGCAAAAAATTCTATAATCCGGCGAAATAGATTATGCTTATTAAATCGAATTAGGGAAGTTATGCACAAAATAGCAAATATTGCTCATATAAGTGAAGATTGAAGTTGTAACTATTGAGACAACCTTCGGCTGTTGACAAGTAAGAAAGGTAAAACTTTGAACTTTCAAAACCTTGAAATTGAACCAATAAACAAGATTGGAGCGCTAGAAGTTGGGAAGTATGGTACTAGAGCAGAACAGTTACGCGAATTGTTTAATATTGGATTACCCATACCAGATGGTTTCCTTATTCCAATACTGTCAGTAAACGAGCGGCATAATCTTGATGAGTTTCAGCTTTCCAGAAATTTTGATGATCTAGAGGGCTTGTACTCTTTGAGGTGTAGCGTGCTTGACAATACTTGGGGTGGAGTTAACGCAATCTTAAATTTGGGTATGAATGATGAATTAGTTAATCATTTAGTTCCAGTTTTAGGTAAAAAATCTGCTTTAGCGATATATCGGCGTTTTATTCAAAATTTTGGTACAGCCGTCTACGGATTAGAGCCTGATTTGTTCGAGAATTTAGTTCACGAGCATGTGCGATCGTCAAAAGTTTTAGACGATAATCAATTAGAGGAGAGTTCTTTATCCCAAATTGTAGATGATTCCAAAAATGAGTTTGAACGGTGGACAGGTTTGCGCTTTCCCCAAAATTTGTCTGATCAAATTGACTTAGCTTTTGATTTTCTTTGCCGTGAATGGACTCGACCTTCTGCGGTGATTCTCCGTCAAACTAGAGGGGCTCCAGAAGATGCAGGTCTTGGCGTGGTTCTACAAAAGATGGTACTTGGTTTGGGCTCAGATTTTTCGGGGTCTGGCCAAATCAAAAGTATCATAAAGGATACAGGAGAGAGTTCCCTACACGGTTATTTTTTGCCTAATAGCCAAGGGAAGGACGTACTTTTGGGTACCAGGATACCTAATGTTTTGAGCGAAGACCAACGAATTTCTGAAGGTCAAAGCATACAATCGCTGGAGGCTATGCATAGCGACTCATTTGAGCGAATAAAAAAAATGGTACGAAAAGCTTCGGTGGAGATGGGCGAAACTTTTAATTTTGATTTTACAATTCAAGCTAACAAGCTCTATATCCTGGGAGCAACAATTGCTGAACGTAGTCCCCGAGCGTCTGTTCGTATCGCTGTTGATTTGGTAGGCATAGGCGCATTAAGGGAAGAGGAGGCGTTATTAAAAGTCGAACCATATAATCTAATTGAGTTTTTGCATCCACAACTGAATCCTGGGGTTCAAAGGGATGTTTTTGGCAACGGATTGCCAGCCAGCCCTGGTGCAGTAAGCGGAAGAATTGTTTTTTCAAGTCAGTCGGCCAGTGCGCTGAAAGCCAAAGGCGAGGCTGCAATTTTGGTTAGGCTTGAAACAAGCCCCGAGGATATTTCGGGAATACACGACTCCGCAGGCGTTATGACGGTAAGAGGGGGCATGACAAGCCATGCTGCAGTTATTGCTCGAGGATTAGGGCTACCATGTGTCGTGGGTGTAAATAGCGTGAATATCAATTTATCTGAGAAAACACTAACCTCACGGGATGGTAGAAAATTTCTAGAGGGTGAAAAAATTACACTTGATGGTACCAGAGGTCAGGTTTTAGGAGGATCTGCGGAAATGGTTCAACCAGTAATTTCGGGTGCTTTTTCTAAATTAATGGACTGGGCGGACAAGTATCGAAACATTGGAGTTAGAGCAAATGCTGATAGCCCCCAGGAAGCTTTGCTTGCTAGAAATTTTGGTGCTGACGGTATTGGATTATGTAGGACAGAGCATATGTTTTTTGAGAAACAAAAGCTACTTGTGATGAGAGAGATGATATTAGCAGATACAGAAGAGACCAGAAGCGAGTCATTAAAAAAATTATTGCCGATGCAAAGAGAAGATTTTATTAAATTTTTTCAGATCATGGATGGAATGCCAGTAACAATTCGGCTTTTAGACCCACCTTTACACGAGTTTCTTCCGCATTCTGAGGAAGAAATGGCGATACTAGCCAAATCAATGAATTTGCCGTTAAAAAAAATAGTAGATAGATCACGTGAGATACAGGAATTTAATCCAATGTTGGGGAAGCGTGGAGTTCGTTTGGGCGTTACTTTGCCAGAAATTTATGATATGCAAGTTCGTGCAATATTTGAGGCAGTATCATACGTAAATAAGAAAAGTTCATACACTGTGGTTCCTGAAATTATGATTCCACTTGTATCGACCAACCGTGAAGTTGAGTTGATTAAATCCAGGATAAAAACAATCTGTGATGAAATACAAATAGAGTTGTCATGTGAACTAGTGTATAAATTAGGTGTAGTGGTTGAAACGCCGAGGGCAGCACTTTGTGCCAAAGAATTGAGTCAGTCTTGTGATTTTTTGAGTTTTGGCACCAATGATTTAACACAAATGACCTACGGGTTGAGTCGAGACGATGCCGGACGTTTCATGCGTGTCTATTTAGAGAAAGAAGTTTTCCCAAAAGATCCATTCCGTTCACTTGATTTTGAAGGGGTTGGCGAATTAATGCTTATGGCAACCAAACGAGCTCGAAAAGAAAACCCTGAGATAGAACTTGGTTTGTGTGGTGAGCACGGTGGTGATCCTAGTTCAGTAAAGTTTTGTAAATCGGTTAATTTTGATTATGTATCTTGCTCTCCATATCGGATTCCTATAGCCAGATTAGCAGCAGCTCAAGCTTCCATACTTGGTAAAAATAGCAAGTGAGCCCCAATGAAAGGATAAAGGATGTGACTATAGTCTTTAATGAATTAGTTCAAAACTAGAAATAGCCTATTTTATAAGGGGTTCGATAAATTTTAAAAACCCACCTCCAATTACTGTTACTTCGGTTTATCAAAGATTTGAAAAACATTTTATGATACCAATTTAAAAAAACTGTAGACAACATGGGAAATATGCTTATGTCGATTGGTCGACGCAACTATCTGGAAATTTAATGACGTTTAAGAAAAAAGCCATTTTAATTACTTTTCTCATGTTTTTGGGCCTAGTTTTTAAGCTACCCGCTATCGCAGATGAGTCCGATGAAATTGCAAGTGACGTTTCAGAGCTCGATGAATTTTATGAAGTATTCATTAGGGGACTGAACCACGAGAAAAATCAGATCTCATCAATTTCAATGGATAATCTTTTTAGGATGTCCGGACTAGAGTTAGTGTCATATATTACCGATAGGCGAATTCTCGATGGTGTCTCAACCGATATCATTGAACCGCTCTCAAAAAAGGGCGTTGAAGTATTTGGATTAGGGTCAAGCAAAAAGATGGCGCAAAAAAATCGCACTCAGATGGACAAATTTTCAGCAACAACACTCGACTACCTATCGTTAAGTGATATTGAACCGGAGGTTAAATGCTTAGCGGAGGCTGTTTATTTTGAAGCTCGCGGAGAAGACCTTTATGGCCAGTTTGCAGTGGCTGAGGTTATATTAAACAGAGTTGACTCACCTAATTTCCCCAATTCTGTGTGCAAAGTAGTTGCTGAAGGGGCCGATCGTCTTCACTCTTGTCAATTTTCATATAATTGTGATGGTAAACCAGAGTATATAAGCGAGTTAAAATCGTATGAACGTATATTGAAGCTTTCTGATATGTTTTATCGGGGAACATTTCGATTCCTGACAGATGGTTCTACATTTTATCATTCAAAAGAAGTAGCTCCAAAATGGACAAAAGAAATGAAAAAGACTAGTGAAATTGGAAGACATATTTTTTACAGGATGGAAAGTCGATTGGCGCAAAATTGAGACCAGTCACAATCAAATTCGATGGTAAGATTAACAGTACCGACTTTTTAGCGCAATAACATTAGTCGATTTGGATGGAACACGCTTGGTAAAACCTGAGTAAATGTTTTAAGAATAGGGGCAATATATTTGGATAAGATTTTTGTACGTGAGTTCATTAAGGATATAGAAATTGGTGCGTATCAATCTGAGAGGGGCTGC
>MDTA01127164.1_pt1 | contig 13358 bp, 11 predicted proteins | sample 811151 | NCBI WGS metagenome assembly MDTA01 (sample SAMN05326648, study PRJNA326480) | marine metagenome | isolation source: seawater | place: Indian Ocean: South | collected 2010 | reverse complement strand
TTGTAAATATTGGATTAGAAAAAGATACTGCTACATGAGACTGTGCTGCTAAATTGTAAACTTCATCTGGTTGAATATTTAAGATTAAATTGGTTAAAGAAGAAGAATCTAGTAAATCTGAGTAATGCAGAACAAACTTTTCATCACTTGAAAATTGTGAAATCAGGTCATCTATTCTTACTGTGTTTATCGATGATGACCTTCTAACCGTACCATGTACTTCATAACCTTTTGAAAGCAATAGTTCCGCTAAATACGCACCGTCTTGTCCTGAAACTCCAGTTATAAATGCTTTCATATATCTGTATTTTACATAACTAAATGGTTTTAAATTCTATAATAAATTTAATTATCTTGCATACTCGATAATCGCAACTTCATTCAAAAAATCTATGTTAATAATATTCCATCCACTAATTTGGAAAGCTTGAATGTATGGTACAAGTTGGTGGTCACGAATATGAACTCCAACTAATTTTATCTTTTCTCCTTCAAAGCTATCTAGAAATTCTAGATTGCTATCTAGACAATCTTTTCCTTCATCTGAACCAATATATTTTGTACAAGCAATATGGAGATTTTTATTTTCAAAAATTGGAATGTGAAAGCCCTCTGTTCCTCTGCCAACATCGAAGTAATTAACATCTTCTAAATAAACATCATTTGAGGAGTAAAGGGCTGTTGTTTGTAGGCCACCATGATAAATTAGAAAGTCATCTTTTGATGTATCAATTTCTTTAATAACTTCATGAAATTTATTATTATCAAAATACCTGGTTGTTTGCTCATAGTTTGGAGTTTGTAAATTAAAAAATAAATATGTAACTAGTGAAAAAACTAGTGCAGATGATAATTTTATATTTCTTAAAAATGATATTGAATAATGTAAACCTTTTGCAAAGAATATACAAAAAATAGGCAATAAATAAATCGAGGATCTAAATCCACCAAAAGGCCATATCTTTAAAATAGCCGCTATCAAGTTTATGAAGACACCAATTATTGAAAATAGTAGAAAATTGGGATTATTTCTTAAAAGATAATACGCACCTATCAAAAAAAATAAAATGGAAATAGATAATGGAAATTGAAAAAATCCTAAATCTAGTTTATTAGACTCACCAAAGTACCGTATAAACGAATATCCTAACCATCTAAAAAATAAAAACGGTCCACCCTCTGTAGGGGCGTAATATGCAATTACAAAATTTTGCATTCCTGGATCCCTCCATCTATAAATTTGAATTGCTGAAATAATAAATCCTGGAATAAAGAAGCAAATGTTAAAAAGAGACCTTATATCTTTTCTTTTTAAATACTTTACAAAATTTATAAAGAGCAAAGATCCTATTAAAGGCCAGCTTGATAATGAAATTAATAATAAAAACCCAAGAGAAAAAAAATATATTTTTTTTGGCTCTAATTGAATTTTATAAAATAGAAAAATTGTAATAATTGATATTGCTACATCAGTAGTGTATGGTTTAGTCCTAATACCGTATTGGATAAACATAGGGGAAGAAATAATTAGTATTAATGCAATCAGCTTTTCTGTGTTGTTTAAAATTTTTTCTGGAAGTATCCAGACCAATAATGCCAACAGATTTGAGTAGACTAAAAAGAAAACTACCGTATTTTGTGTAGAAAAGTCTAAAATTTTAAATACTGATTGTGCAAAAATTGTAAAAACAGGATGAGAAACAGCACAGCATCTTAAACTATCAAGCAATGAATCGAATCTAGACCCTAGCAGTAACCAAGAATCGTCTCCATAAAAATATTGTTGCGCGTTTAAATTAATTATTGATTTACTTGTAAAAATTAAAAAAAGAATTATTGCGTAAAGTTTTATGCTATTAATTTTTTTTAACATTTTTAAACTCTCTCTTCATATAATTTTCCAATCAAACTTATTAGAACTAAGTTAAATCCAAAAATGTAAACCCCATCCATAATCATTAATGAATCCGTTTTGATTTCAAAACTAACTAGTAAACCAACTGACAATATAAAAGCAAAACTTTTCAAACTCCATATATTCTTTGTTATTTTTAAAATATACATAATTAGAAAGATTGAAAAAATAATTAAGTTTATAAGTCCAAATTTATTTAATATTTGTAATACGCTTGAATGGGGTCCTGATGTAACATCTGAACTAGTGTTTTTAACTAAATTTAAATAAGCACCTGGTCCATTTCCAAATATAAGACTTACTGCATCAGGCTTATATCCTGTGTAAAACATAGTCCATGGAAGAGTTCTGTTTAGGGGCCCACTTATAAATTCAAACCCAATTAATTCATTGTTTTCTTGAATAACATTTTGACGATATTCACTACTTCTATTTGTATCAAAAAAAGGATCTGTTCTTTCAAAAACTGGAGTGTACTGAAGGAGTAAAAATGCAAATATTAGTAAACAAGATAACTGTAAAAAATATTTCTTGTAATTCATTATTAATAGTAAAAACAAAAAAAGAAATACGACCAAAACTGACCATCTTGACTGAGATAGAACTGCTGTTGTAATTGGAAAAAGGATGTATAAAAAGTTTCTTAGATTTTTATTCATATAGTAATTTATTATGAAAAAACAAAAACAAAAGACTTGAAAATTTGAAAATACTTCGTAGTGGTCAGCGACGCCTCTCCATGTTTGTATTTCCCCTAAAGTAATAAGCTCAGCATTTCTATTTAGAAAGAATAAGTTTGAAAATGAGTTAAAGAATTGATTAAAACCAAAAAATAAAGAAAAAAGTTGATAAAAAATTAGTATGTTTGTACCTTTCTGAATTAAAAGTTTCAATTCAGAATAAGTAAAAGTTTTTAAATTTTTTGTAACATTAAAAAAAAGTATTAATAATCCTAAATACCATATTAAAGATGGGGTATGAAATCTTGTATCAGGAAGAATTGAGACCATATATTTCCATCTATGTGGATAGGTAACATCTTTTATGTTTCTGGAGAGATCTTTTATTTCTATTTCAAATTCTTCATCAGAAAGTCGATTTTGTGTTTCTATAATTGACTCTAAATCATTCATCTCTAAAAATGTCAATTCCGAAATTAATAATTTATCTTTATTTTCTTCATCAATAATAATTTTTTTATCAATTATTAGTTGCTCCAAACTAGGTGAATAGACAAAAGAGTGAATTAATGATAGCGACAAAGTTAAAAACAGAAGTAAAAATTTTTTATTATTCAAATAAAAATTCCCATTCTCAATAATAAGAAATAGTGAGTAGTAAATTATAAAATCATAAAACCATGGGATACCAAGGCCAGTACTTGTAAATGGATAGCACATTAGTATGAGAATCAACAAACTGTTATTTTTTGATTTTGAAGCAAAATATGCAATATTACATTTAATAAGTGAAAAAATTATAAAAACGTAAGTCATAAACTGTTCACTAAAGTAGTTTGTAGTATTGTTAATCAGCAAATAACTTGATGAAATTCCAAACAAAAATACTAAAAAAAACTTACCAAAATTAATATTTCGAAATTCAAAATATTCTTTTTTACTTTTAATTAGTGAATATACAATATAGGCAATAAAAATTTGTTGAATTATTGTCCTGTCATGTCTTGGAAAATATGTATAAAACAGATATCTAGATTCATACATATCGAAGTATCGATCTGTTACAGTGAAGTAACAAAACCTATTTTGAGAAGTCTCATTTACAATCTGTACCATAAAATATGTTTCGCTTGGTACTTGGTTATTAAAAAATTTTAAACTTATATACTCTATGAACGCAATATCATTGCAGGATCGATAATAAATAATTAAAAGTAAAGATATTAACAATATCATTATCATATTTTTTCTATCTAAAGTATTAATTTTCATTTTTTTCTTTTTTAATAAAAAATAAACTAGCGGTAATTAATAAGATTATCACATTGTAATTTAGGCTATGAGGTTGAAATTTATAAAATCTAGGGAGATAATCCAATGTAAATAGTCCATTCTTATTGCATTCAATAACTAAACCGCCAAAACTGTTTTCTGAGATTTTGAGATTTTCTTTATTTTTCCATTTATTTGAATAATTAATTGGAATTTCTATATCCAAATTTTCAGTACAACTAATTTCTATTTTATTTTGATTAATAAATTTATAATGTCGCTTTTCGTTCGAAACATTTTTGTATATGAGAAATGAACCCTCATCGAAAATTAATTTAAAATTTGTTTCATAAATTGATTTCTCAGAAATTATATAATCGATATCTAGTTTTTTAATTTCCTCCTCATTAAATAACTCTTTATTAATTTTTTTTATTTTTGATCTAAAAATATCTGATATGTAATCTACATCATTAATTTCATAGAGTGCCAAAATATTTTCTTTTAAAAATAAATGGTTATTGTTGTCCAATACGATGACTCTAGAATAAGAACTAATTTCATTCAGGCTTGAAAAAGAATTATCAAATTGTTGTCTTGCATTGTCATTTGAGAGAGGAAAAGACAAATGAAAAATTATATATATTATTAATTGAAATAAGTTAATAATATATATTTTTTTAAATTCACGACTTTTTAAATATCTAATTGTTAAAAAAATTGAAGATAAAATTAAAAAGTTTTTCCAACTAAAAAACGAGAAATCGCTTCCAATTGATGCAAAACGTTCTTCATAAAATTGGGGATAATCTTCCAAAGGAAAATAGGCTCCACGTATATTGTTTAATATTATGTTCTTTACAACATTTTCACCAGTTTTTGTTATGTAAAATAATGATCCTAACATCCATATTCCAGTTGAAATATAAAGAAATATTGTTAATCTCTTTAAATTTAATAAGTTAATTTCAGTTTTATTATTAACTCTTATAGCCATTAAAAAAATTCCAAAAAGTGAAATGATGAATATTCTTTCGTAAAGAATGCTTTTCAATGGAGAAAAGTAAATTAATAAAGGTACAATAAAAAATAATTTTTCTATTTTTTTCATACAAATTATAGTTAATAAAATACTCGAACCAATATAAGGAATATGGGGTATTCCATAGAGTACATTAAAAAACTTAGATAAGTCGAACGAGTTAAAAGAACCTAAAAGAAATGGAAATTGGCTTATTGGTACAAATAATATCCTTTTAAATATGTTTATAATGTTATATTGTGAGAATAAATCAAGTTGTCTACCACTTTCATTAGACAAGTTTTCTAAAAAGCCAACGATAAAATCCAGATAAAAAGGACTTATCATGATAATCACTACTAACTTTAAAATTAAAAAGTTTTTGATATATTCACTGTTAATTTGATTTCTACAAGCTGATAAGACTATCAAAATAAATATACCAACAATAAGAGTTGTTTGAATTGAGCCAGAAAATAAAGAAAATATTATTATGGGCAAATTTAAATATAGATACAAAGGTTTATTAATACTTTTAATATAAACAAAATACATTAAAGGCAAAAAACAAAATGGCCCCAAAATAAAAAGATGATTAATCCAGCTAATAAACAACGAATTTAATGAAAATGCTACTGACAACAGAATACCAACTGTTGCATTAGTGGAATAATGTTTTGAAACCAAAATACATCCAAAATAACAAATTAAAATCTGTAAAAAAAAGACCAAAGTCAACATAAATTCGCTAGATGAAAATCTATAGAAGTTATTAAAAATACTTAATGGTGCAAAATTTGAATGATAAGAAAATTCAACACCGAAACCAATAAGGTGAGAATAACCGACATAGTCAGAAACAATTAAAGAGGACCTTAATGAATCCATCCATGGCCAAAATAGAAGCGGTTGATCAATATAAAAATGATTTAAGGAATAATCTAAATTACCTTGATTAAATGGTGGAATCATCTGAAATAATAAATCGTAAGAACCTATTATTTTATTTCTTAACACTAAAGATATAAAAAAAAGTAAAAGAATTAAGGGGAATAAGAAATAAAGTATATTTTCTTTTTTAAGCATTAATCACAAGATTAACAACTTTAATGCCTTTTTTTGTTTTACTTATTGATTCTTTACTTATTTATAGTTTTGTATAGTCAGTTAATTCTAAATTTGCTAAATTCTCTAAAGAGTGATTTTGCTCAATAAAGCTTATTGCATTTAATTGGACATCAACTAAGTTATTTTTTTTCAGTTTAAAGTTGTCAAAAATTTTCTTTAGATCGCCTTGTTCACAATTAATCAAAAAACCATTGAAATTATCTGATATGATATTGTTTATTCCATCTATATCATTACCAATAACGATTGATCCACATGCCATCGATTCTATTAATGCCTTTGGATTGCCTTCGTAATGAGAACATAAAATAAAAAATTTGAATTTGTTGTAATATTTAGGCAATTCTTCATTTGGTACATGTCCTATGTAATTGATATTCAAATTATTTTGATTTATTTCATTTTGTAACCTATCTGAATATGTGCCCGTACCAATTATATTTAGTTGAGGTAATTCAAAATTTTTATACTCATCTATCAAGAAATCTAAATTTTTCTGATACTCCAACCTACCTACAAATAATATTTCTTCTTTTCTTTCAAAATTAGTATTGAAGAATTTGTTAGTGTCAACAAAATTAGGTCTTAATTTAATCTTATTTTTATTACCAAATCTTTTTTCCAGAAATAACTTATCAGACATTGAAGAAACGTTATATTGATTTGAAAATATTAATGAAACTTTTGTGAGTAGAAAGACAAAAGTACGATTCCAGATGTTTTTGTTCTCATATATTGACCACCTAAGAAGGTCATAGCCTGTTCTAATAATTAATGGTTTCCTGTAGATAATTTTAGAAATAATTGCAACCCAAGAACCTTTTAACTGATTGGTCTTTAAGATACCTGAGTCTTTGATTATATCTCTAAAAATAAATGGGATGGTAAATGATTTAAAAATATTTATATATTTGTTATCTGAAAATTTAACCCTTGTATATACTGGAAAAATTTTTATACCATCAAGGTCTAGTAGCTCTAAGTCTTCTTTATCTCCATAAGTAATAAGGTTAAACCTAACATTATATTTTTTATAAATATACTTATAGATTTCTAATTCTCTAGATAAAATTCCGGCATTCTTCCAATCACTAAGTGAAACATTGTATGTAAAAAATAATGTTATTTTCATATTTTTAAGTTTAATGATTTAAGTATTGTTGTTTTTTTACAAATTATAATTTTGGTGATTAATTTACAATTCAATTATGTTTATTTATTGATTTAAATTGTTTATCAATAATTTGTGTGCTTGCATTCCTAAAATATAGTTTTTATTGTGTAAAAAATTTTCTAACTCAGATTTAATTGAAGATTGAGATTCAACTATTACTTCCTGATACTTTTCTTTATCATTTTTAGAAAAAATAGAAATTTTATAGTTTAGAAGATCTACATAAAGAGTCCTGTTCTCTTGTACAACTAATATGCTTCGTTCTTTTTTATAAAATTCATTACTCCATAAAAAAGATGCTGTAATATTATTTTGTTTAGTAAGGTTTGCAAAGTAAGTATTTGAAACACTGTTAATTGTAAAAATGTCTTTATCTTCAATTCCGATAAGATAATCAAATAAATCCAAATCATGAATACCTACGTCTCTAAATGACGAGACTGTTTGATTAGAATCACTGATCAAAGAGCATCTTTTAAACTCTATATAGTGCGTTTTGTCATGACCAAGTACATGCTTAAGTTCGATTATTGTATTGTTAAATCTTTCTACTAACCCAACTGATAAATTTAAATCAGATGATAATTCATTTAAATGCTTAATATCTAAAACTGCAGGTTTTTCAATTAATATTTTTATTTCTTCGTTTACAGATCTTATGTTTTTATATATTTCAAAATGGGTTTCATCAGGAGTTGAAATTATCACATGTGTAAAACCACCAAGTTGATGTAAATCAAAGTCATTTTTAAATTTTTCATCTACTACATTTATTAATGGGTCGACAACCGAATAATCAACTGAAAGTTCTTCAAGATACTTTTGATGTATTTTGCCCATTCTTCCAAAACCAAATAAAAGAACTTTAGCTTTTTTCATAGATTAGTATCTCTCTACAGGAGAATTTTCAAACCACCATACTGGATGTGTTAATACATATAAATATGTTTCTTTATTTTTTACTAAATGCTCTTCTAAGAAACCATCTTTAAATTTTCCAGAACTATCTGATATGTACTTATATTTCTCAAGCAGGTCCTTATCATAAGCCTGGAATTTAATTCCAACTTCTTTAAGACGATTATCGTCATATTCTAATCTATTTGTTCTTGTAGGTTCATGCGGAGCTATATGTTGCAAGGGAGTCTGTAAGAAAGAATCTAATATTTGTTTTTCTAAATGTATTGATTCATATAGATTTTCTTCTGGATAATAATCTTCTTCAAAATGTAAACCAACAATATGCCCAAGAGACTCTAGCTTGTTAAGAATTTCTTTTGAACTATAAGATAGGGCATTGTAATACTTGCAGTGGGTTCTTACAAAATAGGTTGCTTGTACGTCTAAAGATTTTTCTATTTCAGCAAACTTAATTGCATGGTCTAGAGAGAAGTCAATATCATGTCTTAGAAGTATACTTTTCTCATTTGATTCTAAGGCATTAGATAAATTTACAAATTTATAATTTTCTTCTACTGCAAAATTTAAGCAATTTTCATAGCTACTGAATTTAAATTCCATTATTTAAACTCTAGTTAGTAATTTGTTTTTTATATAGATAATTTTTTTTATAATCATCTACCAAGATAGGAAATTTTGCATTTATATCATTTTGTTCCTCACAAATTAGTTGTAGTATTGAATTTTTATTCAACTCATACTTTTTGAAGATTGAATGAAGGTCTTTAATATAAGTTATTGAGATTTTATTAGAAATATATTTTGATTCATCAATATAGCTTTTTGAGCCTACACCACTTATATAATTTGAGCAATCATATATCTTACATAGTTCAGTTAACAATGTCGTTGCTTTCAAATCGTTTTTTAGTTCAAGTTCTGATTTTTTATATATAGGAGTTGAAATTTTCAGAAATTTAAAAATACTAGTCAAGTAAAACAAATTTAATTCAGAAAGGTACAGAAAATTTTTATCTATTGATTCAGTCAATAAATTTTTAATAAATACAAAAGAGTCAGAATTTTTATATTGGTGTTCTAAAGTTTTTATAATCTTGTTTAAAGAAAACTGATATTCCTGACCTAGCCTTACTTGATTAATTGGCTTGCTAGTGTCAGATTTATTTACCGGTAACGTTAAATAAGACTCTCGTCCAGTGTCAATAATATTTCTATTTATCCAATTATTTTTTGAAAACTCTACATCATCCAATATTACATGAAAATCTGATACAGCTACTTTTATAAAGTAACCAAGCCAGGGAAAAAAATTAGGTTGATGCGCACTAAGATTCATAAAAATTATTTTTTATGTAAAGTGCTTCTTTCTCTGCTACGGGACAATCACCGTTTATTCCCAGCTTTTTATAAATTGGTTGATTATAAATTACTTCTGGATAATGGCCTTTGGACTCGTCCCTTAAACCAAGCTCTGCTAAAAATCCTTCTTTATGAATTTTTAAATTTTCTAAACCAATAAGACATAGTGGTTCAGCCAAACGAAAATTAAATCCTAAATATTCATGATTGTACCTTCCAACTTGTCCCTGATTTGTAATAGCTCTTATTTTTTCAGCATCTAATTTGGATTCTTTATTGATGGTTATCATTCCACCTTCAAATGTTGAAAAATTCTTTGTTTTATAAAAAGAAAAACATCCAGCATCTCCATAAGTACCAGCCTTCTTAGTTCCTTTATTGCATGGTTTACAAATTTCAGAATTCTCACAGTTAAAGTCACACATCGCACCAAATGCCTGTGCAGCGTCTTCAATTACAATCAAATTGTATTTATCTGCCAATTCTTGAATCTTTGGCATATTACACACCCTTCCATAAAGGTGAACTGGTAATATAGCTTTTGTGTTTTCATTTATCTTTGACTCTATTAAATCTTCATCAATAAGTTTGGAGTCTTCTTTTATATCAACGAAAACAGGATTGCTGTTTCCAAACAGAATGGAATTACCAGTAGCAATAAATGTAAAAGGTGATGTTATAATTTCAGAATTTGAATCTAAATCTAGTTATAAAAGAGTTGCAATTAGGGCACTCGTTCCAGAATTTACAACAATTACATCTTCGACATCAAAATAATCTTTTAGTTCTTTTTCGAAAATATCTCTAATAACCTGTGGCATAACAACATTCTAACAATTTATAATTTTAAAAATCTTTTCGGCCTTACTCATTGATATTTTGTTGTTTAAAATTATTTTTTCATTTTTATCGAAATAAAAAACACCTGGCCACGGATCAGCCAGTGCACGGGCCATATCATAAATATTTTTAACCGACATGCCTTTTAAAATTTCACCATCCTCATATTTACGTAATTTACAAATATATTCGTTCCCAAGTTTTACTTGTTTTATAGGTGATAAACTGTTTTGTTCAATTCCTTTGATAAGATTAGGTAAAAGCTTAGAAGCTACGTCAACATTCTTATCTAAAACATCTTGTGCAGTGTATTCATTTAAAAGTTCGAATTCTCTTTGAATAACGATATTGCCGCTATCGATTTCTGGGGTAAGTTCATGAATTGTAACTCCTGATTTTTTTTCACCGTTAATAATTTGCCAATTTATTGCGTGTGGTCCAGCATAATTAGGAAGTATGGATCCATGAAAATTATATGCAAAATTAAATAAATCTAGAATGTCTTTTTGAATATAGTGACCGTAATTAAAGCTTATAAGTATTTCACCATTAAAAGAATAAATTTTATCTATAAAATTATCGTACTCAGGTTGATTTTTACGAATATGCCTCAATCCTCTAATCTCAAAAATATTACTCATAGAATCAGAAACAAATAAGATGTCTGAAAAAAAAGATTTGCAGACATTAATAAATTGTGAATAAGCCTCTAAATTTTTACTAAATAATACTGCTTTCATCAATTCCTCCCATTTTTAGAATTTGTATTAGTTTAGATTCACAAAAATCCTCAAAAGTATAATTAGATCTATATTCATTTTGATAATCATTTTCATCTGTTGCCTCAATTGCTTTATTTAAGTTAATGTTCAAATCACCATAAATATTTCCATATCTGATAACAATATTCTCAAAATGACTAGGCACTGTAATCGGGTAATTGGCTAATGTAATACAACCAGATGCAACAGTTTCACCTAACAACCTAGGGTATCCTTTGTTTTGTTTATTAACTCGCATATCCATAGTATGAACAGCAATCTTTGAAAGACACAGTATTTCGGATAATAAATTTTGATTTATTGGTCCAAGAAATGCGTGATTCAATTGCTTATTTTGACAAATTTTAATAATTTTTTTAAAGTAATTTTCGTCATTTATCTTACCAATTAACAGAATTTCATAATTTTTTACTGTTGTTGGATTAATTTGTTTAAAAAAATCTAATTGATTTTTAATTTTTGAAATGGAACCAGGAATTACTATATAATTTTTTTTTGTGATTCTTTTTGAAAATTTCTCTATATTTTTTTGAAAATAATTGTCAACAGGAGGACAAAAATCTTCCTCATCAAAATAAAAGTCAGCAAATTTATAATTTTGTTTATATGACATAGTTTTTACATTTATTATTTTTTTTGAAGAATCAAGAATTTTTTTATAATGTTCATCTTTGTTTAATTCCAGAAGTATTGATGATCTTGCTATAACTAAATCATATTGGTTATCTAATCTGTCAATTTTGACTAATTTATTATTAGAAATTTTAAATACGAATGGGTTTTGAGTATTTTTATAATGAAGCAAATGTATATCGCAATTTGGGAGAACTTTTTTGGTATATGCAGGAAAGCCTATTCCCTCTACCTGATGTAAATAAGGAGGGAACTGTAGAAATAAAATTTTAAGCTTTAATTTCGTATTATGATATTTTGAGTTTATTAAATCTAAGTAGTAAGTTATATCTGATTGTTCATCATGAAGGTATTGTGAAAAATAATTTTTCGGTGGCTCTCTTAATTTATTCATATCAGTAATCGACCAATGATTTAATTCATTATTTTTAATAATAAAATCAGTAAGATTTTTATCTAAATTAGACATTGATTCTTTCATTATTTCAAATGATATTCTTTAAAAAGAAAATAAATTCATCTGCAATATTTTTTGATAAATAAAACTCTTTAAATTTTCTGTTTGCATTTTTTGATAAATTGTTCCTATTTTCTGAATCACTTAGTTTTTCTAATGAATTCAACAGAGTTTTCTTTGAATGATAAAAAAGTGATACATCTTCAGAATAATTCATAAAAAAACTTTCTGGATTCAAATCATGTATCAGTGGTATTCCTAATTGGTAAAACACAAATGCTCTGCCTAGATTAGTCTTGTTTTTAAATCTAAAATTGAAATCTGTTTTATATTTTCCGAATCTAGGTGCATTGAAAAAGTTTTTTTGACTAAACATAAAATTAATTAGTCCTATATCAATTTGTTTTAAGTCTTTTTCAAATTTTTTATATTCCCATTTTTTATGCTCTATCTCGTAATTGAGCTTCAAACTTTTCAATATTTGTTCTGATTTTTTTACATCATCAGTAATGTTGACAAATTTAATTTTTTTTCCAACTTTCCATTCATTTATTATTTTGAATATATTTTTAAATTTGTGTAAATGCACATGATTACCGTGCGTTCCTAATACAATTTCATCACTGTTCTTATGAACTTTTAGTTCACAATTATTGTATTTATCTTCAATTAGTTCATAGACAAAAACATTTTCGTAGTATTTTTGTGCATAAATCTTTTCTAAGACTGAGCCAACAATGACAAAATTTACATGGTTATATTTTTTGTCTAGAGGTGGGTTAATTAGACCAACGAGTTTAACATTTTTTTTTGAATCATTAAAAGCATCAAGTAGTTCAAAGCTGTTTTTAGAAAAAATAACAACATCAGAGGACAAAGTTGCTTCATTTAGTTTGCCATCTTGGAAAACATGAACAGATTCTTCAAGTTGTAATTGATTAATAAATTGTAAAACAAAAATCCTGTAACTTGCAAGAGATGCATCGTTTTCTTTAGTTAAAAATGTAATATTCAATCATTATCTCCATAGATTTTATGTTTTTTCCAAACTATCTATTATTTTACTGACACATATTTGTATCGAATCTTGTTCTGTATCAACAATAATATCTGCATCTTTAGGTATTTCATAATCCATATCAATTCCTGTAACATTTTTTATCTTTTTAGTTTCAG
>MDTA01024656.1_pt1 | contig 13358 bp, 15 predicted proteins | sample 811151 | NCBI WGS metagenome assembly MDTA01 (sample SAMN05326648, study PRJNA326480) | marine metagenome | isolation source: seawater | place: Indian Ocean: South | collected 2010 | reverse complement strand
TATGACTTGACCTTTTCAGACAGTGAGTATGGGTTTGAGTGTGAACATGTTAATTTCAATAAAAGAATTATAAATAATGGTGGAAAACTATACATAAACCCAAAATTTATAAATAGTAGATTCAATGAGCATAATAAAAGACTAAAAAAAAGATTGATTTATCTAGATAAAGTCAGAAAATTTATTTCTCAGAGAAATGAGCCATTTAATTTATGATTTTTACAAAATTTTATATACGTATTTTTAAAATATTAATAAACAAATTAAGCATAAATCGTGAAACTATTTACTTAGGAACAAATTACGGAGGTTGGTCATTAATAGACCAACCAAAATTAAAAAATAATATAATTATTTCTGCTGGTGTTGGTGAAGATATATCTTTTGATGTTGAAATGATAAACAAATATGATTTAAAAGTAATTTTTGTTGACCCAACACCAAGGGCACTTCAGCATCTCTCAATATTTAAAAATTCACTTGGAAATCCAAAAACAGGTTCTTATTTAAATGGTGGATTGCAACCTATAGAGGCTTATGATTTGACAGGGATCACGGAAAGTAATTTTTTTATTGTAGATAAAGCACTCTTTAATACGAGTGGCAAAATAATAAAATTTTTTTCGCCCCCTAACAAAGAACATGTAAGTCATAGTATTTCAAATTGGCAAAACAATTTTAAAAAAGAAAGTGAGTATATTGAAGTACAGACAATTTCCTTATCAGATTTATTAAAAAAACATAATATTGACAATATATCCATGATAAAGCTTGATATTGAAGGAGCTGAAATAGAGGTTATAAATGACATGATTAAAAACAAAATATACCCAAACCAATTATTAGTTGAGTTTGATGAATTACATAATAATTTGTTAAAAGGATACCTTAGAGCAACAAATATTTTTCTGAAGTTAATAAAAAATAACTACAAGTTAGTCAAAACCTCAAGATATCCGAACTTTCTTTTTATTAAAGATAGTTTTGTATGACCGACTATATTTGATCTTTCCTGAAAACAAATAAAATTGTACAAGAAAAGAGTTTCTTAAAACTATGATGGTAACTAACAATGTTCATAAATAATGTAAGTGCCAACGGAAACAATACTGAGGGAATTGGTTCTGTATTAAGTTTTAAATTAATCTCTTATGCTGTGAGCACATGTTATGGATTAAAATTCGTTGATAATAAATTTGAAAATATTATTGGAGCAGAATTTATAGATCTAAGTGATGATGAATATATGGCTAAAGTCAATGAATATTTTTCCTTTAAGTACAAAAACACTAAAAAACCCGAGTCAGTTGCATTTGATATCTTTTTTGATTATTCAAATAAAAAACTAATGTCAAAAAATAAGTTATTCTTTTTGACTAATAAAAGAAGATTTTTAGAGGAGAGATTTGCTTCAAATATAAAAAAAATTCAAAAGAAAAATATTTTAACTGAACTGTCAAATGATATTCCTATTGATTCATCTGAAAAATATTTCAAAGAAGGGCTAAATATAACAATACATTTACGAACTGCTCTACCTGAAATTGATATTAGATTTGAACCATCAAGAGAATATTTTTATGGCTCATATTATCAATTAGATAAATTAAACAATTTCATTCATCAACTGGAACATAGTGATAATTTAAACAAATTAAATTTTCATATCATTACTGCAAAAAAGAATAAAATGCTTGAAAAAGTTTATTGTATGTTTGATAAAAATAGCATATCAATTCATGAAGACTTAGATGTTTTTGACTCATTTTCCCTATTAGTACACTCAGATATAATGTTAGGCACAACAAGTAACTTGAGTTATACAGCACATTTACTTAGAGACAAAACTAATATTTTCCCAAAAAATACAAGTTTTGGTGGAAAAAGTTTCTATAAAAATGTAATTAGATTGGATCAAAATGGTTTTATTGAGAAATTGAATTTAGATACTAACTTTAGAGGCTTAATTTAAAATTACTCAACTTTAAATATAATCATTTGTCCTAGATGGTTTGGGACAGCGAAATAATCTTTTTGCAGTTTTAGTTCATTTCCAAATTTTGTGACACCGTCTGTAAACCAACCTCCATAATCATCAAGAACAACTACTGCCCCTTTGACAGCATTTTGCATTATAAAGTCAAAACTTTCTTTAGCTGAGATATAAGTATCAACATCAATATGAGCAAAGGAAATTGGTTTTTGGCGTGAAATTAATTCCATAGATTTAGGAAAAATACCTTTAACTATATTGATTTCACAATTTGCAATTTTAGCAACTTTTTCAACATCCCAATAACTAGCATCGTTATATTCATTATTCTTAAAAAAGCTATCTTTTTCGGAACTATTTACAACACCCTCAAATGTATCGCAAGCATAGTAATCAATATTTTTATATTTGTTTGTAAGAGAAACTAATCCAGTAACACCTCCTTTCCAGCTACCAACTTCTACAAAAGAAGTATTGTCTTGCAAATAAATTTTTGACATTTCATAAATTGTGTACAAACGAGATTTTGGATTTAGTGTAAAATCTTTAATTGATTCATAGTGTGTTTTAAATTCTTTATCCGATCTCCAAGGTAAATAAAAATATTCAAATATTTCGATACCATAATCTTCTCTCTTTTCTTTATACCTTAATTTGATTTGAAACAATTTAAACAGAAGTGTTGTCATTCTTTCTAAAGTTGCTCTTGCTTTTGTGACTTTTTTTAGATTAAACATTTATCAATTTTTTCTTTTGAGAATTTTCAAGCTATCTTCAATAGTTTCTGTTATTAACTCATCAAAGTTTGTCTGGGGCTTCCATCCATAATAATTAAAAATTTTACTATTATCTCCAAGAGAATATTTTAACGTCTCTTTTGCAACTCTATTTTTATCAAGAGAATGTTCACCTTCAAAAAGCTCTGAATGATTATCCCACAGATTTTTTGGATTATTCCAGATTGTCTTTGAAATATCTTGACCAAAATAATTTGATACAATGCTTAATATATTATTTACACTTAAAAGTTTCCCCGTGCAAACATTGAAGACTTCATTTGAAGGTTTATTTATTATATTTATAAATAATGGAATTAAATCCTTAACATAAACATAGTCTCTAGACTGAGTTCCATCAGAATGTAATATTGGTATACGGTTTGATGAGTACTCTCTTATTAAATAATTTAAAAGTGGTGGGTTGCTTCTATCAATATCTTGATTTGGTCCAAATATATTAAAAAATCTTAATATAGTTATGGACATATTGTAATTTTTAACATAAGATTGCAAAATATCTTCACAAAATTTTTTTGATAATGGGTAAATTAAATCGGGATGTACGCTTAAATCCTCTGTAAAAACTTTATCTATGTTATTTTCATAAACAGCACTTGTTCCACCAAAACAAAAATTATTAATTCCTTTTTTCCTACAATACTCAATAAGCATTAAAGTGCCCTGAACATTATATTTCATAGTAAGACTTTTATTGTTTTCACAAAATGGAAGTGATGAGATGGCAGCCAGGTGAAAAACACAATCGTAATCATTTCGGAGTAAATCATACGTTTTATTACTAGAAATATCTCCCTCAATAAAGTTGATGTCTGTGTTTATGATGTTTTCTAAGAAACCATTATGTAAATTATCAACAACATCTATTTCGTATTCACTACCTAGAGCGTTTACAATTACCGAACCAATACCGCCAGCTCCACCTGTTATTAATAGTTTTTGTTTTTTCAATATTCTATTATAAACTTATAAAATGACTTCAGAGTTCCTTCCGCTTAAAGGCAGATCAAAAGCAAAAATTGAATTTAATTATAAAAATAGTTCTGTCAAAAAATCAAACTCGTCAGATGGAATTAGATTAAATAAACAGGCTGAAAAACAGCAACTGTTTGAAAACTTAAATATTAACAACATTAAAACTCCAAAAATTAAAAAAATAGGACATAATTACTTTTACATGGAGTTTATAAATGGAAAAAACTTTATTCAGTTTGTTGAAAATGAAAATATAAATAACATTAATAATCAAATTGAAAATATTATTGACTACTTAAAAGATATCCGTAATATACCATCTGTTAATAAATCGGATCTTAATACCGCAATATTAGAAAAATTAAACCAATTAAATATTAAAAAACACCATCCAAATATTTTTAATTTTATTTCGGACGTTTTAAATAAAAACAATCTAAACATTGAAAGTACTTACTGTCATGGTGATTTATCTTTGAGCAATGTTATCTTTAAAGAAAATAAAATATACCTGATTGATTTTTTAGATATTTACTTTAGTTCTTATTTACTGGATATAGCAAAAATAAGACAAGATACATATTATTACTGGTTATTTAATGTGAATAAGTACTCAAGTGTAAAGTGTAATATTGTAACAAAAAAAATTAATGCTAAGTTAGAGTCAGAATTTAAACGTGAGATATCATCATTAGAATTTAAAATTATAGAATTAATTAATTTTTTAAGAATTGAACCCTATGCTTATGATGAAGGTGAAAAAAAGCTTTTAAATGAAATCATATACAAAATATTTTATAAGATAAGAAGATGAGTATTTTAATTGTACCCATGGCAGGCAAATCTACTAGATTTCCTAATACAAAACCAAAATGGATGCTAACACACCCAGAAACAAAAAATTTCATAGGAGTTGAAAGTATAAAGGGGTTAAATTTAGAAATTTTTGAAAAAATTTATTTTGTAACATTGTTTAAATACGAAAAAGAATTCAATTTCGTGAAGGGTTTTAAAGATTGCTTAAAAGAGAACAACCTATTTGATAAAAGTGAGCTTGTGTTGCTTCCTAGATCAACAAAAAGTCAACCTGAAACTGTTTCAAAAATATTAGAAAAACAAAAAAAAGATACTTCTTTTTTAATAAAGGACTCTGATAACTTTATAAATTTAAAACTTAAAGATATTCAAAATTATGTTGGTTATTTCGATTTAAATAATTTGACACTAACAAATCCGTCTTCAAAAAGCTATCTTGAGCTTAATGGGGAAAAAAATATTATAAATATTGTTGAAAAAAAGGTAATAAGTAGCTTATTTAGTGTTGGAGCTTATGCGTTTAATAGTAGTAAAGATTTTTTAAGTAATTTTAATGAGATTAAAAAAAAACCTATGCTTAACAAAAATACAGAAATATATACGAGCCATGTAATTTATAATATGATTTTGAATGGACATATATTTAAAGGAGTTAAGGCATCTAAATTTATTGATTGGGGGGATATAAAAAGTTGGGAGAGGTTTAAAAACGATTATGTTACTGTGTTTTGTGATATTGATGGAACTCTCATTAAGAATTCTTCAGAAAACTTTCCACCATATATAGGAAGTGCTGAACCTTTACTTGAAAATATAAATGCTCTAAATAGATTAAAAGAAGAAAGAAATGCATATATAGTTTTGACTACAAGTAGAAAAGAAAACTATAGAAACATAACACTACGAGAACTTAAGCGTCATGGCGTATCTTTTGACAAGTTAATAATGAACCTGCCACATTCAAAAAGATTGTTGATAAATGATTACGCAAGCTCTAATAGTTATCCAACATCAGAATCAATAAATTTAAAAAGAAATGAAGACAATTTAAAAGATTTTTTAAATTTTGAAAAATAATGTTTAATAATATTAAAGATAATTAAATGAATGTTGAAAAAGTAATATTTTTAGGTGGAAATAGATTTAATGAAAATGGACCTCTTACAAACTTTATAGAAATTTGTAATAAGAGAAATATAAAAACTATGGTGCTATCAAATAGCTCTAGACTTGATTACCCTATAAATTTAGACCAAAATCTGAGAGAATTTCTAATTAGTTCAAAAATTGATTTCATTGAGAATGATGACGTAAATTTGAATCTATTAGAAGAACACATAGATAGTAAAACAATATTATTTTCTGTAAATTGTGAAGTCATTTTAAAATCGGATTTTATTAAAGTAGTTCAAAATAACATTTTTAATTATCATAATGCAACATTACCTTCTCAAAAAGGTGCTTCGTCGCATAGCTGGAGAATTATGCAAGATAATAAAATGTCCCATCTTACAATTCATCGTTTAACTGAACAAATAGACAGTGGAGAAATTGTATTACAAAAAGAAATTTTATTTCCAGATACAGTTAAAACTCTTAAAGAAACTTATGAGTATATTGAAAACGAAGAGATTAGATTATTTGATGATTTTTTAAATAATTTTGAAAATGGTTTCACAAAAGAAACATCAATATTGAATGGTGAGAAAAGTTTTTATTGGCCAAGACTCAACACTGATACTGATGGCTACGTAATTTGGAGTTGGTCAGCTAAACAAATAGTTGACTTTTGTAATGCATTTGATGAACCATTTGAAGGAGCATCTTCTTATGTTAATGGAAATAGGGTTAGATTAAAAAATGTACAAACTGATGATGAAGATACATATTTTCACCCATATCAATATGGTCTAATATATAGAAAAAATAAACATTCGATCTGGATTGCATGTAAAAATGGTGGGGTAAAGATAGATAATGTAATCTTAGAAGATGGTGCCATGCTTAAATTAGGTGATAGATTTACAAACACAAACATAAATTAAATTGCTCTTGATTACTTAAAATATTTAAGTGTTTTTTTAAGGGCAAGTCTTTGTTTATTAATGTCTGATTTAGCTAAATAATTCGTTTTGAACTGAATTACTCTAGACTGAATATCTTCTGCTACCGGACAGTGTCCTTTTTCAAAATTTTTAATTTTAAATTTTTTGTCATATCTATATAGGAATTTTCTATTTACCATGAGTGGCTCTAGATATGGAACTGACCATGCCGAGTAAAAACCATCACCGCCATATTCATTAAATTTATTTCTAAATTCTTGCCATTTAATCATTGGGTTTAGTAAACATGCGAAAGTATAGTACGAGTGGGTACAATTTTTTGGAATCTTTTGTGGTTGTAATACTTCATAATTATCAATTAAATCTAATAATACCTCTGCGTTCTCTATTCTTTTTTGAACTTTTAACTCTATTTGTTCCAATTGAGCAAGAGCTACAGCAGCAGTGAATTCATTCATTCTATAATTCCATCCCAAAGTGTCATGTCGTTTATATTTTGGATTTTGTACGATTGAAGCATTACCAAATTTGATTACGCCACCATCAGCTTGTAAATTTTTATACCCCTGTCCTCCTATCTTTCTTACTTTTGAAGCAAGCTGTTTATTGTTAGTCATCAAAATTCCACCCTCACCAGAACTTAAGTGTTTAGTTGACTCAAAACTCCAACTTGAAAACCCATTTGTTGAACCAACGATTTTTCCATTATATTTTGCAAGCATTGTTTGCGCATGGTCTTCAATAATTGGTATGTTATACTTTTTACCAATCTTGTAAATAGGTTCTTGATCAAAGGGAAGACCATATATTGAAACAGCAATAATTGCTTTGGTTCTTTTAGTTATTTTTTCCTCTATTTTTTTTGGATCTATGTTGAAAGTTTCTTCATCTACATCAACGTACACAGGTTTTGCGTTCGAATGAAGGGTAGTAGTAGTATCCATTACAACTGTTAACGCGGGACTAATAACTTCATCACCGTATTGAACTCCTACAGCCTCTAAAGCAGCATGAATTGTAGAAGTACCAGAATTCATAGCTATTGCATATTTACCATTGAACTTTTGGGAAAATTGATTTTCTAAACTTGCTACCCAGGTTCCGTTTGGACCTTTTTCTTCATTTAAAACCTTTTTTAAATAAGATAGTTCATTTCCAGCATATTTTTTGTTAGCCATTATTTATATTTTAATTGATTTTTAGACCAGTCTTTTTCTAAATAATAGTTTATTTTTTTTACTTCTGGATTTTCTCTTAAGTAATTTAAAATATTATCAAATTCTAATTCTTGTACATTACTTATTACATTTTTAAAAAATAATAAATCATCCTCGTAATCTAATGTCATTCTTGTATCAGATTTCATATATTTTTTATTAATATTTCTTAATTTGTATTTTTTGATATTTTTTTCGTTTAAAAAGAAAGTTCTTATGTATTCTGTATCATTTGTTGATTTGGAATTATAAACAGTGCTTATACCATTTTTACTAATTCCATATACATCTATATAGTAACCATGGCCATCAACAAAATCATACATAGAATACTCATCAAGTATTTTATCGCCTAACTTATAGTCAAAAAACAAATCGTCACCATCGACATTTACAAAAAAATCAACTTTATATTTTATACAACAATCATGCCAGCGTTTAATTTTATCTTCAGAACTGCCTCGAAATATCTTTATTTGATGATTGGTTGCGATTTTTTCAAAAACGTCATCAGCTTCTCTATCAGTTGTACATAGAATAATATTTGAGGAGTAATCAGATTTTTTTATATTTTCAATCAAATATTCAATAGTAGATTTATCGTTAATTTTTAATAGTGCTTTTTGATTTAGTCTTGTTGACTCACTCCTAACAGAGATAAAATAATTTTTATTCATTATTTTTTAGATATCGTCTATTGTTCGCAAGTTTGTGATTGATTTTTGTTCTGAAGGATATACTTTTTTTATTCCATCACCCAAAGATTTAATTACAGAATTTACCGATCCAATAAGTTTCCTCATGCCTTCTGGACCTAAAGATGCAGCTTGATCTGTACCCCAAAGAGCTCTATCGATTGTTATATGTCTTTCGATTATTCTTGCGCCAATTACAGCTGCGGCAATTGATGTAGAAAGCCCTGACTCATGTCCAGAGTAGCCTATTGGATTTTCAGGATATAGACTTTTCAAGGTTTTAATCATATTTAAGTTTAATTCTTCAGGTGGGCAAGGATATGTGCTAGTTGAATGTAGGATAGCTAACGGATTCTTAGATAGAATATTAAAAGCTTTTTCAATTTGCTCAAGATTCGACATCCCAGTTGACATAATCAATGGTTTCTCAGTTTTTACATGCTGGTTCATTAATTTTTTATTAGTTATACATGCCGATGCAATTTTAATGCATGGCACGTCATATCTGTTTATAAAATCTAAAGACTCTTCATCCCAACAAGAAGCAAACCAATCTATGTTTAATTCTTTGGCATATTTATTTATCTCATCATACTCTCTCTTTTGAAATTCTATTTTGAATTTATATTCTAAATATGTCATGTTTCCCCACGGTGTTTCCCGCAAGTTATTTTTAACTTCCACTGGTGTTGTGATTTCAGGATTTCTTTTTTGAAACTTTACTGCAGAAAACCCTGACGCTTTAGCTTCTTTCATTATTCTTTTTGCGAGGTCGAGGTCACCGTTGTGGTTAATTCCAATTTCTCCAATAAAATAGACAGAGTTTTGGGAGTTTATATAATTATTTATTATTTTAAATGCCATTAGCTACCATGCTGTCCAACCACCATCGACTATCAAGTCTGTACCTGTGATGTAGCTTGCACTGTCGCTTAATAAAAACAATATCGGATCAATACTTTCCTCTATATTGGCCATTCTCTTAAGTGGAACATTTTTTGAATAATTTTCAACAAACTTTTCGTCTTGAAAATTATATATTCCCCCAAAAACAACATTGTTAACTCTAATTTCATGCTCTCCCCAGTATGTAGCTAAGTATTTTGACATATTTGTTAAGGCTGACTTTGAAACACTGTAAACTAGTGGTTTTTTATAAGACCCATCTTTAGTTTTAATATGACTATAAATTTCTTGTTTAGGACTAACTTTTCCATATATAGAGCCAATATTTATAATTGACCCTTTTATTCCATTTTCAATCATAATTCTACCAACTACTTTTGAGCATAAAACTTGGCCACTTACATTGATATTCATTACCTCTTGAAAGTGATTAATATCTAAATCTTCAATAGTATTGCTCGATGTTGACTCAGGTAAAAAATCTATCGCTGCACAATTAACTAATCCTTGAATAGGGCCAAATTTTTCTACTCCATCATAAATCTTTTCAGAAAATTTTCTCTCATCAAGTATGTCCACCCCATAGCACATCAGATTTTCGTATTTTTTATCATTTATAAATTTTTCAATTAGGTTTGAATCCAAAAATGTTTTGTCTATTGCAATGATTTTACATTCATTATTTATAAGTGAATTTACTAATGCATTACCTAAAAGACCCATGGCACCAGTTACAACTACTGTTTTTTTACTTAAGTTCTTCAATACTTATATGATAAACTTATTTTAAATTTTATTTTAATTATGAAAACTCGTATTTACTGTATTGACATCGATGGAACAATTTGTACTACAGAAGGTACAGATTATTCTAAGGCAATTCCTATTAAAAAAAGAATTGAACAAATTAACAATCTATACGAAGAAGGAAATAAAATTATATACTTTACTGCAAGAGGTTACGTAACAGGAACTAATTGGCAATCAACTACGCTTGAACAATTTAAAAAATGGGGAGTTAAGTTTAATGAATTGAAGTTTGGAAAACCAAACGCTGATATTTATATCGATGATAAATCTGATGATCCATTTTCTTGGTTTAATGAAAAGTAAACTATTTATAATCAAATAGAGAATGTGCAATAAAAATGTCAACAAATAAAATTGGGCTAATTATTCAAGGCCCTTTAGTTTCAAAAGGAATTAAAGGTTCTAAATTACGAGATAAAAATAAAATAAAAAGTAAGGATAGTGAATTTGTAACAAAATATAATTGTTTAGAAAACGTCTTAGATATTGGAAAAAAAGCAAATAATAATTTTGATGAAGTTATATTATCAACATGGGAATCAAGTGACATATCCCATGTAAGAGAAAGTAACATATTTAGCAAAATAATTGTTAATTCGGAAAAAGATTTTGAAAATTTATATATAAAAAATAATGTTTTTATACAAAATTATAAAAAGCAATTTCACACCTTATATGTTGCATCAAGGTACTTAAAGAAAAAAGATTTAGACTTTATTGTAAAAATTAGAACTGACTTGGAAATAGACATTGATAAATTACACAATGAATGCCTGATTGCACTCAGTAAAAATAAGACATTAATTAATAACGGAATAAGATCTTCCTCGAGATTTTTAGAAATTGATGATTTTATATTCGGCTCTAAATCTGACTTGTTCATTAAATGGATGGATAATTTAGTTAAAATTGAATTTGGAAAACCTGCAGGCGCACATTCTAATTTAATGATTTCCTATTTATGGACTAAACATAAAAGTAAATCATATTTAAAAAATATACATTTTTTCCATAAAAGTATAGAGAATAATTCAAAAATAATAAATGAATTGGCAATTAAAGAATGGGAGGATTTTCATATACTTGGAAAAAAATTTTGGAATAATAGCAAACTACGAGGTGAGAAATTAGACAGTCGATATTATGATTTTGAGATATCTGAACCAAAAATTAAAAAGCATAGAATGAAATATGATTTTAGAGCGTATGCAAAATGGCTAAAATCAGACTTTAGCTTACAATCAAATGTTAAATAGTTTCTTTAATAATAAGAATGTTGTTTTTGTTGGGCCTTCTCCGCATCTAATTGGTAAAAAATTAGGTAAATTTATTGATAGTTTTGATACTGTGGTTAGGGTCAATGAACTAGGTGTCATAAGTGAAATGGAAGAAGATTATGGGTCTAGGACTGATGTTGCATTTCTTACATTAACTAATGAGTCGTTGGAAAGATATATAAAGATGAAGGAAGAAATTGATACAAGTACTTTAAAACTTATAATTCACCCAAGAGATGAATATAACTTGAATCCCTTCAAACCAGTATCAAGGTCAAAAAATATTTCTAATTATTTTAAACAATTAAATTTAGATACTGACTTTCATCACATTAGAACACCTACTTTTAAAGAAAGATGTATGATATTTGGCTGCTTCCCAAGCACTGGGTCTTTGGCAATACTTGAGGTTTTGAATTATGAATTTAATAAACTTTACATATGTGGTTTTTCTTTTTACACAACAAAGTATAGATATTCTCCTAAAGGTATGGAATATTATAGAATTCCTAAACAAAATCAACACAAACATAATTTAAGAAAAAGTGGACATGACACTAGAACTGAAATAAAAGTGCTTAAAAGTCTAATAAAAGAAAAGGGAAATGTAAGTGGAGACAATTTTTTTAAGAGAATTGTTTTAAATAAAAGTTACATATATTACGAAACTAGAAGATTAATTATTTATAAAATAAATTTTGACTACATAAAAAATGTACTTAGAAAAACAATAAATAGATTTAAGATTTTTCTATGAAGCTGCTTATATAAACTACAGTTCACCAATAATTACCAATGAATTATGTTTATTTGAAAAATTATTAATTTTTTCAAAATTATCTAATTCATAATTTCCATTGTATGTTTTTAGTAAAATATTTTTTGATAAAATATTTTCGAAATATTTTCTTGTGAAGTAAATTGTATGAGGTTCGTCTATTTTGTTATTTTGAAGACCATTTCCTAAATATTCAGCATTAGGAACTTCAAATAGTACTTTACAATTTTTTGAAGCAATTCTTGTAAACTCACTAATAGTTAAGTCAATATTGGAAACATGTTCTAAAGAATGGCTTGCGTAAATTAAGTCAATAGAATTATCTTTTAAATCGGTAAAATCATCAATGGTTTTAAAATAATTTTCAAAATTTTTTAATGATTTATCATAATCAAAATTAATAACTTGATTATTTAAAATAGATAATATAAAAGATACTCCTCCATGACCGCTGCCAAAATTCAGGATTTTACCATCTTTTTTTAGGAGCTTATATTTTTTAATAAGTTCAAAATGGAAAAAGTCTCGGTCTTTAACCCCGACAAAATCTGTATCTCTAAATTTACGCCAGTAATGTTCTTTATAATAATTTTTTAGCTGAGTATCCGTAATCGGAGGGTATAAATAGTGATAGCCTTTATTTGAATCTAAGAGCTTTAGATCCTTATTTCGAAAAGGGTTTTCTTTTTCAATATTTTGTAAAGTCTTTTCTTGCTTTGAAAGCTTTACAATTTTAAATGAAATTGATCCAATTTCATTATTTTTAATTATATGAAAACTATATCCAAACAATTCAATAAATTTTTTTAAAATGTTTTTCATAATTAAATAATAACTTAATTTTAATTTGCTACAAAAATCACAGGACTATTAAAGATATTTCAATTAATGTAGCTAAAGTTGTCGCTATTTTGTAATTATTGAAAGTAAGTAAGTAAAAACCCTTGTAGGTATTGGTGGCCAGAGGCAGAATCGAACTGCCGACCCCTTGTTTTTCAGACAAGTGCTCTACCGACTGAGCTATCTGG
>MDTA01170655.1_pt1 | contig 13359 bp, 13 predicted proteins | sample 811151 | NCBI WGS metagenome assembly MDTA01 (sample SAMN05326648, study PRJNA326480) | marine metagenome | isolation source: seawater | place: Indian Ocean: South | collected 2010 | reverse complement strand
GTGAGGGACACTCACCCCTTTTATAGACAACTATTTTACCATCTCGATGTTTTTTCCCAGTCTTCCTCATTATTCAATCCTAGAAACTCTAGTAAATCATCAATCGTCCATGAAGGGAAAATACCATTGATGGTCGGGTCTGGCCACGCAGCCTTCCATGACTGAAAATCATCCGCCTCCCAAGTGAACTTAGGATATACCCAGGAGTATTCTCTTTCATATTCTATATTATATTCTGTTTCAAGAGTCATGGTCCAAGTATTCTCTTCTTCATTAAAATAAATATCATCTATTCCATAATCGTTTTGCCAACTACCATCTGAGTAGACTTCAACTTCAAAACTTCCGTCAAGATATATACGGGACGTCAATTCTTCAGTAGTATCCATATATTCAATAGTTAGCTCATCCATCAAATCATCTATGCCCTTTTTAAAATGCTGATCAATTATATCTTGATTTTCCCAATTACTATTATACATATAAACATAAAAATTAGTATCTAAAGACCAAAGTCCTGTTCCCTCGACATAGTAACTATGTCCAGTGGAATCGCAGCACTCCCAACTTCCATCATCTTCCTCCCAACTTATTCCATAACCATAGTAGCCGCCGAATCTTGTATAATACTCATCACTATTATTACCTTTTAAACTGTCATGAAGAGTAATGGTGATTGTGGGGTCTTCATCACCTAAATCTTCATTGTCTTCCCACTCCCAATCTGTATCTGTATCTGTCCCTACTGTCAAGCTATAAGGGGGAACCATTTCTTTGAGGTCCAGTAGTGGATTGGTGAAAAATTGTTGAATATCAATTTGGATACTATCTTCTTCACCTTCTTCATAAACCCATTCATCGGTATAATCATCGTAATATTCATCGCCTTCGCTTTCCCAATACAACCATGTTGGACCAGTCATATCCGATTTAATTTTAGTAAGTTCATCACGCATATTATCAAAATCAGATGCATCATCAACCTCATAAGGAATCATATCATTATCCTGATCATCTGTTTCTGCCTGTAGAAAATCCATAGCAGCATTAAGTTTGTCTATGGCTCCCATCATGGCAGCATGGGCATCTGCTAAATCTGTTGCTCCAGTGCTAGTTATAGTACCAAAATCAGAACCGGGAGTGAATGCGTCCAAAAGTCCTGCTTCATCATGAGAAATAATATCAAAATTATGACCAATAACGGCTCCACCTATCCCCTTCATAGCATGTAGAATCATATCAATCATATACACTTCAGTCATGTCAAGCTCCATAGGGCTTGCATCTACATCTGGTTGCATTTCACTTGATACAGTAAATACAAATTCAGGGTCTTGTTCCACTTTTGCCAGTCCAGCAATTCCAGCATTGACAAATGGCATGATATTATTTTGAACAATATGTTGTATGTCACTTACTTTTGCAACCTCATTACTGTCCGATACCATTTTTGCTAAAATTAATGGTGTCCTAAGAAAAGGTTCAATGGGGACTGTCATCCCATTGATATTCAGAGGGAAATTAAACCCACCTATGCTTAGCGCATTTGTTTCGGAAGGGTCCACTTCAAAAGGTTCATTGTTTTCAAAGTAATTTTCCCATTTTTCTGCTAATTCTTCGTAAGCAGGGTCGAGGAGTATGTGCATCAATCCAGTTAATGCAATTCCAAAATTAGCGTCTTTATTATTCGGGTCTAAAGCCAAGGCATCAGTAAAATTAGCATATGCTGCATCTACAGAATCTCGAAGGGCATCCATACTTGGTTCTTCCTCTTCATTATAAAAATCAGATAAGAGATTCTCTAGAGCCACATTGCCTTCATCTGCTAATTCAGCTGCATCCTCAAGGTCTCCCTCTGTTGTCCCACTAGGACATAATTCGTCCAGCGTAGCGTACTCTTCTTCAGTATATCCGTCACAACCTTCATCGAGTCCAATTTTATAAGCAGCTGCAACGGCCTGACATTGCTCAAGTGTAGCATCTGTACCTGCTGTAGCATATATCTCAGCAGCCGCAGTATAATCTAAAGCAAGTTGATTACAATCAACTTCTTCGGTCTCTTCACACCCAAAAAATAGAAAGAGGCCTAATAGTAATCCTGTTAATAATTTCTTCATTATGTACTCCTAATTTATATAATAAACAGAACGAAGATAATAAATCTGGATTACATTATCTATATATACTTTACAATGAAAAATCAAACAGCTAGATGGGTGTTCTTACTAATACCTATACATTATTTTCAGCGGTACCCATCTAGCTGTTTCTTATTCAATCAGCTAGAAAGAGGAAGGGCTGATTATTCTTATTTTTCTTTAGAATAAAATCCTCTACCTAGCTACTGTCTTCTTTACTGCAGTCGATGATAAGACGATCATCACTACATAAAACGATTTAGACCCATGGAACACACGTGACATGGCTCACAAAAAACCACTATGGTAGACTCCCTATCTTTTGCCAAAGCTTTGAATCAGTAGTAATTTTTAACAATAAGTAAAAGAGATAAAAATGAAAAAACATTTATTTATACTATTTAACCTCTTATTAATATTTGGATGTAACACAAATCTTTTAGACATTGCAGATGATGGTGAAGCACGTGAAGGCTATGTACAGATATGGGATTCGGAACATGAAATTGCAACCACCGATCAACTTTGGGCAATGCAATGGGATGTAGATGCTGGGTATAATACCATCCCTCCTGAAATTGGGCAGTTGGTCAACTTAGAGGTCCTTATCATAACTAATAAAGGATTTACGGGCGAAATACCACCTGAGATTGGTAATCTGAAAAAATTACGTACCATGAGATTATATGGTAATGAATTTAATGGTGAATTGCCTTCCGAATTATTTACGCTTGATAGCTTATATAATTTGGAATTAAATGACAATCAATTCACGGGTGAGATTCCTTCTAGTATAGGTGACTTAACTAAGTTGAGGTTTGTTAGATTGCAGGATAATCAATTTTCAGGAACAATACCAGAGAGTATTTGCAACCTTGACTCTTATAGTGCATGGGGGGATACCACTGAATTTGACAGTTATTATATTAGCTTTGGTAACAATAATTTTTGTCCTGACCCTGAAACGGGAGAATACCCAGCATGTTTTACTTCTTCAACGCTAGGCACTCAGACTACTGACAATTGCCCTTAATTTGGAGTAACTCTTTGATTATATAAAAAGCCCCATTTTGGGGCTTTTTGCTTAATTGTATTGGAAAAATATTTGGAGACACAATGTGATTCATATCACGTGTGTTTCATGGGCCTAAATCGTTTTATGTAGTGATGATTGTCTTATCATCGACTGCAGTAAAGAAGACAGTGGCTAGGTAGAGGGGTTTATATCGTAATCCTTTAGTGATAATTACCCTTTACCTAGCTCAATCAATTTGACCTAGAACATCACCAGTATATTTTGATCTTAAAGACTATAATTATCCCCAACGTACTTTTCGATTATCAAGTGTGATATATATCACGTGTATTATTGATTACTTAGACCTTTCATTTATTGATGATGGGTCTGCAGTATAAAAGATTACGGTTTGGGTAGAGGTTTTAATCCCTATTGCCTATGTTATTTCACACCTCTACCCAAACTAATATTAAACCTTACTTTTTAATTTTGATTTGGTTGCGAATTATAATATTTATTGATTATTGTATAAAAATATTATTATCATTTCATTCAAATATAAGAGGTTACAATGGCAATAAAATATTATAAGGCAATAAAAAAGTCCCTTTTTCTTTCTTTTTTTATATCCATTGCATTTTCCCAGTTATTGGACAACAAAGATATTGTATACAATGAGTTAAGAGATATTGTGGAAACAGCATCACGGTCTCAACAAGTAGTCTGGTTGGAGGATTTTACAGGTATAGACTGACCATACTGTCCAGCCGTGAGTTTCGCGATAGATAGATTATTACAAGATTATCCTCAAACCCTAATGACAATTGAATGGCATAGTGATGCTCTTACATATTCAGACACTATTGATTTTCCTATTCCGGAAGAATACAGCTATCGAGCTAGTCTTTATGATGTAGGAGGAATTCCACATAATCAGTTCAATGGTATATATGAGTTTGTTGGTGGAGCGTCCAATTGTGCTTGGCAAAATTTTTATGAGAGTAGGGGAGAAATGTATGAAACCTTGATTCAACAGGTATCTCCATGGGAAATAGCATTAGAAGGAGAGCTAGTAGAATCCACTTACAATTATAGTATAGTTGTTTCTTTAGATGATGACATAAATATAGAAGATAATTTATTACTTGAGGTATTTGTTGCTGAAGATAGCATTAATGCACTTTGGAGTGCATGTGACAGTTGGCATATGACTCGTAATGTTGCTCGCTCTTATCTAACCATGGGTGAAGAAAACCAATTTCCAATCACAATAAGTGGTGAAGGGGAAACTCAAATTTTCAGCGGTTCTTTTGAACTTTCTGATGCATGGGTTGACTCAATGGTTAAGATAATTGCAGTAGTTCAAAGTTGGGAAACCTATGAGGTATTCCAAGCAAATTCCGGACGTATTTTTAATATTCCTCTAGATAGGGATGATGATGGCATAGTTAATCTGGAAGATAATTGCCCGCATGATTTTAACCCTGGGCAGGAAGATTTAGATGGTGATTTGATTGGTGATATATGTGATCCTTGTAATAATCTTGTATTTGTATTAGGCAATATAAATGGTGATGCAAATGAAGGGAATCAGCCAATTATTGATGTAATAGATGTTTTACTACTTTCAGATCAAATTGAAAACCCGGTAGAATTAAACGATTGTGTTATGGTTGATTTATTGACTGATGATACAATAAATCAATGGGATCTAGTGCTTCTTGTTAATCAGATTATGGATGGCGATAGTTAATTATCATTTGATATGCATGGTTATTGATATAAAGGTTTAGTTCAGTTTTAATTTTGTTTTTGAAAAAAATAAAATCAACTAGGATGCCTTAATTCCATTGATACTTGGTTAACCAATTCTTCAACTTTTTTATAGCATTTAGGAAGCGATATATGGCTACTTACCCTTGGTTCATCAACAATATCCCAATATTCTATATTGAAATCTTTTAGTTTTCCATTGGCCTCAACCATTGGCTTATGTTCCTTCTCATCTAAGCATATAATTTTTTTGTAGTCAGATAATTTCAACTTATCTATATGAATTGATAATTCATTTTTCCTCATAGGTTTAATTTGCAATAAATCAAGTTGTTCTAGTGCTGGTCTATACATCCTCCTTGTTATGTAATTACCTACTTGCAACCCCGCGGAAAAGGCTATGCTTGGTAAATCAATTTGATTGATTAAATGATTGTAAACCTCTTCACTAAACCTACTTCTGAAAATATTAGCAGTACAGACAAATAATATTTTATGCATGTGCTCTCATTTTCTATTCAAATAATTTTTAATTCTTCAATAGTAGGATTTTTCTTAACACTAAACATTATGTTTATGAAAGGCGTATGATTAAGCGATCTTGTTGTCTACTTTACCTATTTTATATTTTGCATAATTTACGACGCATAATAGGGAAAAGTAGAAGAGTATGAAGTAATGATTGTAACTGTTCATAGAATTATTTTTGTTTAGGTTTTTTACTTAGGATAACCTTGAATTTTAATCGAGAAACATTCAAAATCCCATCTCTATTTTTTTGAGCAATACAAAACTAGGTTAGGAGGTTGACCTAGTCTTTTGTTAAATAATAAATTTGTTGGTATGTATGGCATATAATCTTTTACATAAAGTAAGGAGAAGGATAGTAAAATCATTAAAGGAAATTAAAACCTCAAAGAATTAGGTTGTCAAAGCCCCATGTTTTAAAAAAAATATACTCTTCTTAATATGATATTTAATCCAAAAAATAATAAGATCAACTGGATTATTCTTATTCTTAATATTGGTATTATGGTAATTGTTGGATTGCTTCTATATGAATGGTTTAATGAATTTAATATTTCTTAATTAGGGAAGAAGAAATAAAGGTATGCTATTATCTTTAATGAGTGTTTTGGTCGTTCTATTTTTCGAATATACTTCTTAGCACTATCATCAGATGAGATTATCCTAAAAACAAAAATGAATATAAATACAACCGTTATATATTAATTTAGACTATATATGTGGGAATTAATTGATTTTATACAATGTAGGATTACAATAATTACAAATTGGTTACCAACTTATCAAATTCTGTTGTTTATTTATTTATCCATTCCTTTAATTATAATAACATATTATCAAAATAAGAATCCTCAGGTAAAACCAATTATTTTAGCAATTATTTTATTGATTATATGGCTAATCCAAATGATTATATGGGATAAAGGCTATAATGAGTATTATTTATAATAATCGTCTTATACTAATCAACTGAACATCTAAAAAACAAAAACCACACCCATGTTAAGATTTAAGTAATAGTTTAAAACTCATTGTGTTTTCATTTCGTTCCATCAGAATGGTTATATAGGTAAACCTAAAAAAGTTAATACTTAGATTAACTTTGTATAACATCACCATCTTCGTAGCCAAAATGTTTAATACAGAATTCTTTTACAATGGTGTTATCACTTCCTTTACAATAAACCTGTAAGTATATATTATCAACCAACCATAATGAAAATTTATCTATATCGCCTTCTTGTCTTACAATACCTTTTTGATTCGCATATTCTTTGTTCAAAACTATTTGGTTTAGCTTAGTCCATTCACGGAAAACAATTTCAATGCACTCAATTTGGCTCCAGCCTTCCTCAAATATTACCTTGATTTTATTACGACCAACATTTTTGTAATTATTTTTCATCTTCATTTAAAGTTTAATATCGCTTATAAATTATTTTCCCATTAAAGATTGTATAATCTACTAGAGCTTGATGGATTTCATAATCATGTATTTTAAAAAGATTTCTATCAAGAATGACAATATCAGCTAATTTGTCTACTTCAATTGAACCTACTTTATCTTCGATATATAGGCTATAAGCACCACCTAGTGTATAAGCATTTAATATGGTTTCTAATGTTACTGCCTCTTCTGGAATCAATGCTTCACCATTTTTGTTCCCTGGTTCTTTTCTTGTAATAGCAACTTCAATCGCATCAAGTGGATTTAGCGAGGATACGGTCCAGTCACTACCTCCTGCTATTCGCCCTCCTGCTTTAATGATACTATTGATAGGATAATTCCAATCTGAACGTGGTTTTCCTAATCTAGGTAATGTTAGATCATTTATATATTTATCTGGATATGCCCATAAGGCTTGGAAACTAGATATTACATTTAATGTGCCAAAACGACCAATATCATCAGGGTGAACCAATTGCGTATGGCAGATTATATGCCTAGGGTCAACAAAACCAGTATATTTTCGTGCATATTCAAACGCATCTAATGAATATCGTATACCTCTATCGCCAGTAGCATGAACATGAACTTGAAAACCGGCTTTTTCATATTCAGATACAGCTTTATTCAAGGTGTCAGGATTCCAAATTAATATTCCATAATTGTCCGTACCTAAGTATGGTTCTATGAGCGCTGCTGTACCACCTTCTATAACGCCATCAATGAATATTTTTACAATATTCATTGAGCCAAATTCATTTTGAAACCTACGTTTTTTTAATATTTCAAGGTCATCTCTCCAATGCTCTGGATGTGCATATTGTGATGAAGCTACTCTAATAGATATATCATTATTTTTTGACGCTTCTCGATAGGCATCAAGCCCATCAAATACTCCAGGTATAGTTTTTCTTGCTGGATATGCCTCAGTTCCAGCATCTAAGATAGTTGTAATACCAAATTTATTAGCTTCTTTAACAGAAATTTCTAGTGCTCTATCAAATTGGGATTTTTTATAAGGTGGTAAAAGAGAATGAACCAATGCCATTGCATCTTCGCGCAATATCCCTGAAGGTTCTCTACTATTGGGATATCGCTCGATTACACCATTGGGTGGGTCCTGTGTTTTCTCATTGATTCCGGCTAAATCAAGGGCTTTAGAATTAACCCAAGCAGAATGACCATCAGCAGATAATAAATATATTGGTTTATCTACATTAATCTTATCTAACCATTCTTTAAGAGGATTACCATTAGGAAATACCGGCAATAGCCAGCCGCTTCCTCGAATCCATTCAATATTTGGGTTTCTTTTTATATAGGCTTTTATTGTATTATATATTTCTTCTTCTGTTTGCAAATTATGCAAATAACATTCACTCATTTCGATGCCACCCCATAGTAAGTGGACATGAGAATCAATAAATCCTGGTAAAACCATTCCATTTGGATTTTCAATTAAATGTGTTGATTCATTTTTATATAATAATGTTTCTTTTTTATTACCGACAAAAATTATTTTATTATTTTTTACAGCCACAGCTTCTGCCCAAGGCTGATTTGAATTCATTGTATAAGTAGGTATGATTAGAATGATGTCGGCAGATTTATTACTAACACAACTACATATTCCGGTCAATAAAATAATGAATAAATATTTTTTCATATAAACCAAATCTAATCCCCCTCCAAGAAACAAAAAAATCTCACGAATGTGGTGCTTGATGCGTAAAGAAAATTCTATTTTAATAATATCATCTTTTTAGTCTGCCTAAACTTTCCTGCTTTTATGCTGTAGAGGTATACTCCTGTAGATACTGGTTGACCTTGGTTGTCGGTAGCATCCCATTGGATTGAATTATAGCCTGGATTTTGCTGAGTGCTGACCAGATTTTTAACTACTTTTCCCATTATATTATAGATAATGATGGTGACCAATTCATCTTTTGGCAAGTCATATTGTAGAGTTGTAATAGGGTTGAATGGATTTGGATAATTGGCGTGCAACTTAAACACTTTTGGTAAATCCATGTCATTTAATTCCAAGAGAGCAGTAAAAGGTGACTCGTATGCACCCATGTCAGGAGAGTTGCCTCCATAATAGGAAGGATTTACATTAATAATAGTGTCCCCCATCCAATCTTCACCGGGTAGCATGAAGGAATCCAAATTGATTATTACTAATGCACTGCCCGCATCTATGCAAGGCGATTCTTGCTGTAAATGGAAGTCAGTGCTGTCCATAAAAAGAGGATCAAAGGTGAAATTACCCACTCCGTCAATACCGCCATTTAGATTGGAATAATAGGGGAAAACTGTTCCGCTTACATCATCTGGAAAATTATTCCAAAGGATTGAATTTGCAAGAACCGCATAATGGCTTGCACCATAAATATGCATTCCACCCCCCGAACTACCTGCTGAATTATTGGCAAAGGTAACACTTTTAAATAATGTCGATACATAATCATCATAAACAGAGTAGGCACCCCCATTACCTGTGGCATGGTTACCTGAAAAAATCACATTTTCTACAATTACATGGGCTTCGCCATTCCAAACGCCGCCAATACCTTCCACAATAATACCACCCCCTGTGTTTCCTTGATTGTTTGAAATGATAAGGTCTGAAAGTAAGATTTCACCGGTCATTTTTATTTGCATTCCACCCCCTCGACCATTGGTGTTTCCATTAGTAATAGTGAATCCGCTGATTTCTAATGGTGGTGATGCATCATCACCAACTTTTATAACCCGCCCATTTTGATTTCCATCAATAATCGTTGAATCTGACCCGGCACCTATCAATGATAAATTTTCTGTGTTTGGCCACTGAAGATTTTCAATATATGTCCCGGGACTCACATGGATTGAAAAACCATCTTCAGCAGAATCCAATGCTTCCTGAATCGTGGCATAATCTTCTGGGACACTAATGGCATTAATGATTGTATCTATTAAAGTAGGAACCCAATTATTGATGGCCCAGAGGGTACGGTCAAATTGTCCAATGGAAAATCCCATCTGACATTCAGAGCCATAGACATAATTCATTACATTATCAACTGGGTCGCTTCCAGGATCGTCCGGGCAGGTATCTACAGTATAGTCGCATACATAATTAGCGGATGTATGGGTGGGAGTATCATCCACATAATCTCCATGTGAGTTTAGGTCACAGCCATAATTAAATGTGTGGAGCAGGCCCAATGAATGACCTACTTCATGATCAAATACATGATCCCGGCCTTCCTCTGCTGCTAGATCCGTAAGGTAAAGTCCTTTCATGGAAACACGATAAAAGATTGGGTCACCACTATCTATTGTCCAAGGAAAAAGTCCAACCCCACCTAAAGTAAGATTATAATAAAATCCGATTACACTAAATACATTGAGTGTCTCAAGTGAATTATACGCTAGTGTGTAAATTGATTCCCAGGAATTCCATAAATCTCCTCCAATCGTCCAAGAATTATTGTGAGTATAGTCAATGGTATCTATTTCAAAATGGAAAGGAGAGCCATTGGTATGGCGATTATTCAAACGATCCACAGCTCTTTGGATTTCATCTTCCGGTATTTTGCCTACAGGTGTATCACCAAGTCCTGTATCAAAGTTAATATAAACACTGTTATAGGCGGTTTCAGATTGCCATTCTAAAAATTCTTCATCAGCCCATGAGATTAAAATATTGTTTTCTGAATCTGTGATGTATCCGGAAACAGCTCCATTTTCATGGGGTGAATAAATTTGCAAATAATGGGGGCCGGCCTTCTCTAGAAATGTTAATTCCAAGGTTTGATTTTCTTCGGTAAAACTAACCCAATCATCCATAAGCCAGTGTTTTGTAAACATGTCGTATAATAAAACGCCGGCATTTTGGGTTCCGCTCTCAAAATGCTCATTAATAGTCAAATGCAGTGTAATGTCCGTAAGATTATATTTCCCATAAATGATATGAAAAGCGAGTCCAATTTTATATTGCATCTCCCGGTCTCTATCCAGTGCAATGAATTGGTGGGCATCAGCAGGGATGTTTGTGAATTCATTGATTTCACATGTAAAAGGAAAATCTTTTTCAGGGAATTGTGCCGAGGCAGTTCCTATAAAAACTAATATTATGAGCAGGCGAAGAATCACTATTGTCTCTTTACTTCAATAGAATAACATTCTTCCCATAGATTAATACCATCTATGCCATCGCTTGCTGTACAATCCTGGCATTTCACAAATCTGATAAGAAATAAAGCAAAAATATATTTCTTCATAATAATCTCCTTATACCAAATCTACTCATCATCCCACAAACAAAAAACCCCATCTACATATAGCCTACTTATGAACCACACTGCCCACAAACCCGTATATTTAAATCCGTGCATTAAACAATTGCGCAGTATTAGATTTATTTAATGAACAAAAAAATATGTTCTAAAGCTAACTAGTAAATAGGGAATAAATATGCTATATGGAAATTTTAAAAACACCACTTTCACACAATCAACATATAATTGTAATGCGGGCGCAGGATTTTTCATAGCTTTGATTTTGAGATATTTTCACCCTGAAATACTCCACACAGAATGGTATTGGTATTTATTGGGGATGGTTATTTTTTCAATACCTGGTTTATTATCAACCTATCAACAATACAAATCTGGGTACTCATTAGAGCAATTTAAGTTAACTGATAGACCCTTTAGAACTTTTTAAAAGCCGTGTTGACAAAAATGAACTAGATGAGTTGATTGATGATAATGGATTGATTATCAAAGCATCTTTCAAGGTAACAACTATAGATAAAAATGGACGACCAATACAATTATCTAATGATGTATATTAATTTCTGCGTTATAACACAGCCACAGTATTAGATTTAGATTATATTTATAAAGAAGGAAATTTATGAAAGTAAAAGTATTTGAAATTGTTAAGAGTGGTTTATCCCCCCTAAGTAAGGAAATAGAGGAAACAGTCCAAAATTGGTTAGATAAAAACCCTAAAATATATATTGTTGGGACTTCCCAATCGCAACACCTTAGGGAAAATACAGTATTTGTTACAATTTTTTATAATACTGAACAAGAATAGGACCGAGTAATAAAATAATACAACATGTATTAACATCCTATTGTATGTATAGTGTTAAGTGGAGATTGACAACAAAAAAGCTTAGGACTTTCTTTTCAAATCCTTTTATAAAAAGTTCAGAGCAACTATATTTAGGTCAATGTAAAGATTGTCAATGATTCTATTAAAATCACACCTAACCTAAGAAATAAAAATAGGAATTAAAGAAATGAAAATTACAAATAAGCTAAATTCGATTATCAAAATACAACTTTTTGTTTTTCTATTTTTAAGTGTAAATCTTAGTTTTGCAAACAACAAAATAGAGCCCACCTCAAATTCCAAACATAGCGCGAGTGAATTAAATGATTTTAAGGAGAAAGCCAAGCAAGAAAAAAGACAAGATAATAGCAAAAAGAGTTCCGATACTAATTACCATGATATCATGTCCACAACTGGTGATTGCACTGCCAGTTGTTGCGCAGGAATTAACTCAGAACAGAAAGTCGCAGATTCAAAGAAGAAGTCAAATAACCAGAAAGGTAAAAAGAAATTTAGGTGGTTTTCTCGAACTAAATAATCTCTCTCATTTTTAAAACCCTCAATAAACAACAAACAAAAAAGACCTATGTATGTGAAAATAAATTATGTGCCAGGGGAAGACTTTTTATTGATATTTGCCTTTATCTAATAATTTCAAATAGAAGTAGCGACTTTGTATTCTTTCTATTACTCTTACAAATAATACAATGAATAAAATCAAGATTATATAATTGCCTAATTCTAAAATAATACCAAATCCAATCCAAAAATAAAAATCAGCTTGTTTAAAGGATAATATCTTCTTCTGACCTATAAAGATATATTCCAAGGTTGAAATGGGCTGTATACTTCCAACATTATCACCAGGCCTAACTTTATTTGTTTTCCCAATATATTTTTGCTCGTGATAAGCAGTGGTCCAGTAGCTATAACATATTAATAAATAAAATGCAGCTGCCATGGGTCCTAGAACCAAATAGTATGGCTCATTGTACCGTTGATAAATAAACCATGAAAAACCAGACATAACAAAGACAAACCCAATTCCATCTAAAATTCTATCAAGAAATCCTCCTCTAAGAGTGGTATTGCTTCTATATCTCGCAAGATTACCATCCATGCAATCTAATACCTGTCCAAGCTGTAAAAGGATTACACCTATAACTATGAAATATCTTTCTCCATGAACGAGTAACCCCGCTGGAATAATTTTACACAAAAAAGATAGCCAAGTAATACCAATTGGTGTTATCCATTTTATGTCTCCTATGAATCCTAAAATAATCCATGAAATAGGATCTCCAAATGTTGTAGACCACCAATCCTTTGCTTGGCGGTTTTTC
>MDTA01156920.1_pt1 | contig 13359 bp, 11 predicted proteins | sample 811151 | NCBI WGS metagenome assembly MDTA01 (sample SAMN05326648, study PRJNA326480) | marine metagenome | isolation source: seawater | place: Indian Ocean: South | collected 2010 | reverse complement strand
CTATTTGCTCCGCTATTCGATTTGTGAAATTCAATATATGGGCGAATACCATTTGAGCCACCGAGTCCGGTCCATAGCCAGAAACATTGGTTACTGGGATACCGCGTTCACTGGCCGCATCGACATCGACAATATTCACACCAGTCGCCGTAACGCCAATATACTTCAACGAATCAGTATTTCGTATCGTTTCTGCTGATACAATAGCCTTGTTGGTGATCAGAACATCGCACCCTTTGGCCCGTTCTTCAACTTCTTCCGGTGTCGAGCGATCATAAACAACGACTTCGCCCAATGCTTCGAAGGCTTCCCAACTGAGGTCGCCCGGATTCAAGGTGTGCCCATCAAGTATGACGATTTTCATTTGATTAAGAATTTTTGGATCGTGCCAGTTGAAGCCACACTACCGTTTGCGGAAGCGGACCAAATCATCTAAGGTAGCGGGCGATCTCCGACCGCCCAAGTCGAGAAAGTAGAATAGGCATCCTGCCTGTTTGCAAAGCGCAAGAACACAGGCTGGAAGCCTATGCTACTATTTGCGGAATTCGAGGGCGTTCGGGGATCGCCCGCTACCCAATTCTTCGAAAAAACTACCTCCGGGTCAAACTGCAGCATAATTACTTATTCCCTCCCGTTCACTGGGCAGTCCAGCCGCCATCGATAGTGAACGCTCCTCCCGTGCAATAGGAAGATGCATCGGAAGCCAAGAACAAGGCCAGCCCGCCTATTTCCGTCAATTCGCCCCAACGCCCCAGTGGAATCTTGGATACGAAATTTTGGTACTTCTCTGGGTCATCCAGTAAGGGCAAGTTCATCTCCGTAGCAAACGGACCAGGCAGAATAGCGTTAGCGGTAATCTTATGGGGAGCCCACTCAACAGCCAACGCCCGCGTCATATTCATAACCGCTCCTTTACTAGCCGTGTACGGCGTGCGCTCCGGAATGGCGATAACCGACAGCATGGAAGCGATATTGATGACGCGACCGTACTCCTGCTTTTTCATAATTGGGGAGACGGCCCGACAGGTTAGCCATGAACCGGTCACATTGACATCCATGACTTTTCTGAAATCGTCCGTGGAAACCTCTTCAATCGATCCCCTAATATTGATGCCGGCCGAGTTGACTAGGATATCGATGGACCCAAGCTCCTCGTGAATCTCATTAACCATGGTCGCCACTTGAGCCTCGTCGGTCACGTCGCAGGTTCGGGAAATTTTCTTCGCCCCTCCAACGGTTTCGATCAAGCCGAGCGCCTCGTCGTTTTTCGAAGCGTCTCTCGCAGCTATCCCCACAGCTGCTCCGGCTTCGGCCAAAGCCTTGGCCATTTCTATTCCCAAACCTCGATTTCCTCCTACTACCAAAGCGGAGCGCCCTGTGAGATTGAATTGTTCTGTTATCATAAAGCTGTCCTTGAGTTCCTGAATTGTCTCTCCATCCCGCTTTTTCGAAGGCACTACGTGGCCTGCAAAACGTCGACACGATCGCCTGTAGGCGCCAGCCGGGCAGGCTCATGAGCAGGGTCCCGGACAAAATTTCGATGTGATTGTTTGGGGGAGGCCATAGATAGTTGAAGGAGGGATATTGGCCCGTGGAAAACGAGCAAGTCCTAGCGAAGGAGCTTTGCCCATCGATGTCGAGGAAATGAGGATCCGGAGGGAGAGGCTCCCGATCGGCTGGCGATTTCCGCATTGCCAAGCGACGTCTAATCGTTTCCTAGGTACGTCTTTCAGGATGCGAATCGAATTCACAAAAATGCATGGCGCCGGAAATGACTTCGTCATGATCGAAAATCTGGGCGGAGCTATCGAGCTGACTTCCGAGCAAGTCGCCAACCTTTGCGATCGCCGCTTTGGAATCGGCGCGGATGGCCTCATCCTCCTGAATCCCCCTGTTGCGGAGGGGGCCGATGCTACCATGATCTATTACAACGCCGATGGGGGACGCGTAGACATGTGCGGCAACGGGGCCCGCTGTTTCACTTCATTCGCGATACTCAATGGAGTTGGAAACGGGAAACAGGTGAATTTCACGACCGATGCAGGGCCAATGCGGGCAGACGCAGATGATGGTCAGTACACGATCCGTATGACGCCCGTGCATTCGATCGAACTCGACCAAACCCTTACCACAACTCACGGGTCCTACGACTTCGCTTTTATGAATACCGGAGTGGAACACGTAGTTGTGTTCAACGAGGATGTTGAGAGCGTTGACATCGTACCAGAAGGTAGCGCTATCCGCTACCATGACCGATTCCCCGCCGGAACGAACGCCAACTTTGCCCAAATTGGAGACGATGGCGTAATCGTGGTTCGCACCTACGAGCGTGGCGTGGAAAACGAGACTCTAGCTTGCGGAACCGGTGTAGTGGCTGTTGCCATTACGGCCAATCTGACCAAGGATCTACCCACACCCATTTCTCTGAGCGTGCGCGGCGGTGACACCTTGAAAGTCGATTTCAACCGCGACGGAAACGCCATCAGCGACCTCACCTTAACAGGTCCTGCCAAAGTCGTTTTCACCGGCAAGGTCGAAGCTTAAGGCCGTCGAAGATTTCTTCAGGTAGGGAGGATCGGCTCGATCCTCCGATAGCTATTTTTTTGGGTAGCAGGCGATCTCCTAGTGCCCATCAATGGTAGCATAGGCTTCCAGCCTATAATAGCAACTACCACATACAGGCAGGATGCCTGTTCTACTCTTTCGAATTGGGCGCTAGGTGTCGCGAATCAAATCGATCCGACCCCTATTCCGCCAGCGCCCTAGCGATCCGCTTGGCCAGAAAGGGTCCTTCGTAGACCATGCCCGTGTAGATTTGAACCAGCGTCGCGCCGGCATCGATTTTACGTTTGGCCGTATCGGGGCTGGAGATACCACCGACACCGATAATGGGCAAGCGGCCTCCTGTACGGTCATGAATTCTAGCTATGATCTCCGTAGACATAGTTTCCACGGGCTTACCGCTAACACCGCCCGCTTCATTGATACTAGCGAAGAAACCCTCTCGGGCCATTGTTGTATTAGTAGCGATGATCCCCGCCAGATCTAGGTCGATAAGGATTCCCAGAATCGCATCCAATTGCGGTTCGGTAAGGTCCGGGGCGATTTTAAGAAGTATTGGGATTGGGTACTTATCGGTCTGGTTGGCGCGTTCCTGATTTAATCGACGCAACTCGCCCAGCAAATCCAACAAGCGAGACTCTTCCTGCAGTTTCCGCAAGTCAGGCGTATTCGGACTGCTAACATTCACGACTAGATAGTCGGCATGATCAGCCAAGGTGAGAAAAGAATGCCGATAGTCTGCCACCGCCTCGTCCAATGTCGCCACCTTCGACTTACCAATATTTATCCCCAATGGAATCCTACGTTGGCCCGGACCTGGAAGTTCGCTCAATCGCTCGGCGACCGCGTCCGCTCCCTCGTTATTAAAGCCCATTCGATTAAGCAGAGCGTCTTGCTCGGGAAAGCGAAACATGCGAGGCTTGAGATTTCCCGGTTGCGGTTTAGCAGTGACTGTTCCGATCTCCACATGTCCGAAGCCCAAAGCTTCGAAAGCCGGCCAGCAAACGGCATTCTTGTCAAACCCCGCCGCCAATCCCACTCGATTGGGGAAAGACAATCCGAATGCCTCGACTGCCGAGCTTGATGAATCGGGCAACTGGTTCCAAGCTCGCATCCAACTGCACAAACCAGGCGTCCGAGCCAGGATTGCCAGCCCGTCAATTGCCAGCTCATGAGCCCGCTCAGGCTCTAGGCGAAACAGTAGCGGCTTGACCAGGCTCTTATAAACGGCGCTCATAAACTGACGGGAGGCCATCAGAGTGACTTCGGCTTGAAAAGAAAATTATGCCCGCGTCTCCGAACAACGGGTCGTGGCGATCCCGATATCAACTTTCGGAGCCAAGTCTAAACCCGACCAACTCTTCGCCGATAAGGAGGTACTCATATCCAGATAGTGAACACGAAAACCCACCGCAATCGCCGTTTTTCGAACAATTTCAGACGAAGTGGAATTTTCTCATTTTTTTTGCCTTTTCATTGGTTGACTTAGTAACCACACCCGTTTTTTGAAGAACGTAAGCGGAGAACATGCCAAACACTACAAATCTGATTGAATGGTGCACCGTTAGGATCGGCGAAGATCATAACTGGTGGGTTACTGAGGTAAGCGACGACGTCCATTGGGATGTCGATGGGCTAAGTATTGTCGACCCAAGACAGATTTCACACCTCATCGATCTCGTTGAACCAATTCGCGAATACAGTTTCGACCAAGACGCGATGGATCGCGCCTTCATCCCTTTCAAGATTCAGAAAGATCTGGGAGAGGGATTGGTTCGGCTGCAGAGAACAAACGAAAGTTTGCTGGACACCGAGGAGCCGCTTTTCGGCTTGCCGGATGTCGTCGACGAAGAAAATGGCCCCTACGCAGACTTTCTAAATCACATTTCGAAAATCCGCGTCCGCATGCTCAACGATATCATCGATTTCGAGCAGCCATTCACTGTCGACGAGCTCGAAGATGAGTTGAGGGAAGAGGAGAACAACAGCTTTATCGAAGGTAGGGCCGTGCACATGTTCGACGAGATAACTCGGATTCTAGACTACGTTCCTACCGGCTGGGAAGTCGACGGCGATGAGGAAGACGAAGTCGAGGAAGAGGAAGATATCGACGATTATCCAGACATCGACGACGAGGAAGCCAAGAAGATTAGCGAAAGCGAAAACCTGAAGTGGGACGAAGACGACGAGGAAGAAAAGGAAGATGAAGCCTATCAAGGCGGGCCTCCTGATGAGGAGGACGAAGTCGAGGAGAAGGAGTAACCCTCTTTTTGCAGTCTTCGGCGCTCTTACTATCGAGCCCTAATCCGTAAAAGTCCCCGACTACACCCGCTCGGCCACTTCCCGAGCAAAATAGGTCAGAATCAAATCCGCTCCCGCTCGTTTGATCGACATCAGCGATTCATCCCGGCTCTTTTCGTAATCGAGCCAACCCAATTGGGCTGCCGCGTGAATCTGAGCATACTCGCCAGACACTTGATAGGCAGCCACAGGAAGGGCTGTCGCATCTCGCGTCTCTCGAATGATATCCAAGTAAGGGCCGGCAGGTTTAACCATTAAATAGTCCGCTCCTTCCTCCTCGTCCAGGAGAGCGTCTGCGAGGGCCTCGCGGCGGTTGGCCGGATTGAGCTGATACGTCTTCTTATCCAGCAATTTCGTTCCTGCAGCGCTCGCGCTGCCAACTGCCTCTCGAAAAGGACCATAGTAGGCCGAGGCGAACTTGGCTGAATAAGCCATAATCGAAGTGTCGATGTAGCCGGATTCATCCAAGGCCCGGCGAATGGCTCCCACTCGGCCATCCATCATGTCCGATGGGGCCACGATGTCCACTCCGGCTTCCGCCTGCAAAACCGCCATTTGGCAAAGCCTCTCTACAGTTTCATCATTGAGAACGTAGTCTCCCGCCTGATTGAGCAGGCCATCATGGCCATGCGAAGTAAAGGGATCTAGCGCAACGTCGGCCACCACTATTAGTTCCGGGACGCTTTCCTTTATAGCTTTTACCGCTCGCAATGCCAGGTTGTCCGGTTTTCCAGCCTCCGAACCCACTTCGTCCTTCAATGCCGGATCGATACTGGGAAATAGGGCAATGGCTCGAATGCCCAATGCATCCAATTCTCGGCACTCTTGGACCAGTTCCGAAATACTTCTTCGTAACACTCCAGGCATGCTTTCAACGGGCTCCTTTGGCACGTCCCCATCAACGACAAATAAGGGAGCTATCAGATCCTCTTTGCGAAGCCACGTTTCTTGCGTCATGGCCAGCGTCGCCGCGTGACGACGAAGCCGACGCGGGCGGCGTGTTAAATCGAGCTTGAAATCTTCCGGGCTATAAGGATCGTTCATTTCGAAATTCGTGGCAATATGGGGTTACTCGCAACAACAGGCAACGCGGAAGCGCTTTCAATGGCAAGCGTTTGCCGAACCTGTTCCACCACCGCGACCTGTTGATCGCCCGGCTGCACGGTGTCGCCAGGAATAGGCGTCAAGAACGCTCACCCGATCCCCGTCAACCGCTACACTTATTCCATGTCCGAAGTCATTCTGCACAACACGCTTTCTAGAAGTTCTGAACCGATAGCCCCATCTAAAGGGAATCGCATTGGCATGTACTGCTGCGGCCCTACCGTTTACGCCCAGGCTCACATTGGTAATTTCCGAACGTTTCTTTCTCAGGACGTCATGAGAAGAACATTACAAATTGCTGGATACAATGTCTTCCATGTTCGCAATCTCACCGATGTCGACGACAAGACAATCAAGCGGTCACGCGAGGAGGGAAAGCCGCTTTCGGAAGTGACCGAACATTGGACGGAAGTCTTTCATCGCGACTGCCAGCGATTCAATATGCTAGCGCCTCAGGTCGAGCCAAAGGCGACCGAGCACATACAAGAGCAGATTGAAATGATCGCCTCACTCCTGAAAAAGGGAAATGCCTACCAAACCGAAGATGGTAGCGTCTACTTCAAGGTGACTTCATTCGACGAATACGGTAGGTTATCTCGCTTAAAGGAGCGCGAGCTAACGACTACCGAAGCCGATGAATCCCCCAATGATGCCGATGAGTACGATCGCGAGTCCTTGGCTGATTTCGCCATGTGGAAAAGCCGCAAGCCGGATGATGGCGATGTGTACTGGGAAAGTCCTTGGGGCGAGGGGCGACCTGGCTGGCACCTGGAATGCTCAGCTATGGCTATGAAGTACCTGGGGAACCATCTCGATATTCATTCGGGCGGCGAGGACCTCATCTTTCCTCACCATGAGAACGAGATCGCTCAGAGCGAATGCAGCTGCGGCACCCGATTCTTTCGCTACTGGATACACTGCGCCCACTTGCTCGTCGAAGGAGGCAAGATGTCAAAGAGCCTAAATAATTTCTACACAATCGACGATATCGCGGAAAAGGGTTTCGCCCCAGTTGTATTGCGCTACGCCCTCACTTCCGGAGCTTATCGGCAGACCATAAACTTCACCATGGATTCTCTCCATGCAGCCCAAAGCGCTCTCGGCCGCCTGCGCCGTTTCTCGGAGGATAGTCTATCAGCAGTAGGGCTGAAATGGGGAGCCCTCATGAAAGCAATACAGAAGGGCAAGCACGCCGATGATTCTTGGGGCCCGTTTCAGAAAGCTTGGGACGCGCTGAGAACGGACCTGAATACGGCCGGGGCGCTCGGTGGCATTTTCTCAGTGATTAAGGAGCAAGGAAGCGGAGGAAGTAGAAACTCTCAAAACGCGACAGAAATCGCCATCGCGTTCCACAAACTAATCTTCGCCCTCGGCTACGATCTATCTGAAGTCGTAGTCGAGAAACCCAAAACAGAAACTCCCGAAGAAATTAAGGAACTCGCTCAAGCCCGATGGGAAGCCAAGCAATCGAAAGATTGGGCAGCCGCCGATGATCTGCGCGATCAGATTCAATCCAAAGGCTGGAAGATCCTAGATCGCCAAGACGGCTTCGATCTGGAAACGCTCTAATGCAAAAACAGCAAAAGCAATTTTCTAAGTTCACATTTCCACGAATCCATGAAAAGACCTGCCCTTAAGAGGCATCATCATGCGCTATGAAAGATAACATGACACCGCTCGAGGAACTCAGGCACTCGTCAGCCCACGTGCTCGCAACAGCCGTACTGCGTTTGTTTCCGGACGCCCAACTCGATATCGGTCCACCCACTGATAGCGGCTTTTACTACGACTTCGATTTGGACCACAAATTCACCGCTGAGGACTTGGAGAATATCGAGGCCCAGATGAAAAAGGTGATCAAAGAGAATCAGCGATTCGAGCGGGTTGAGGTACCTCGTGAAGAAGCCGTCGAAATGATCAAAGAGATGGGCCAGGAAACTTATAAGCTGGGCCGTCTCGACGACATCCCGGAAGGGGATACCATTTCGTTCTACAGGAATGGCGAATTCCTCGATCTCTGCGCCGGAACGCACGTCAACTACACCAAAAAAATCAAGGCTGTCAAATTACTGAGCATAGCTGGGGCCTATCACCGAGGGGATTCCAAAAACAAGCAGCTCCAACGGATTTACGGCACTGCATTCCCAACGAAAGACGAGCTGGCCGAGTATTTGGAAATGCTCGAGGAAGCGAAGAAGCGGGATCATCGGCGCATCGGAAAAGATATGCAGCTTTTCACCTTTGACGCCGAGCAAGTCGGACCCGGATTGCCGCTTTGGCTGCCAAAAGGAACCGTTCTCGTCGAGGAATTGGAAAAGCTGGCCAAGGAAACGGAATTCGATGCGGGTTACGAACGCGTTCGCACACCTCACTTGGCCAAAGAATCACTGTATTTAACAAGTGGGCACTTGCCCTACTACGAGGAGTCTATGTTTCCAGCCATGGAATTCGAAGAGGAGACCGGTGGCGAGAAAGTCCGCTATTTTCTCAAGGCGATGAACTGCCCTCATCACCACAAGATATTCGCCGCCTCTCCAAGAAGCTACCGAGATCTACCTGTCCGGCTAGCAGAATACGGGACTTGCTACCGTTACGAACAATCGGGCGAGCTAATGGGCCTCATGCGCGTGCGCTCCATGCAGATGAACGATGCTCACATCTATTGCACTGCCGAGCAATTCGAGGCCGAATTCAATGCCGTCAATGAGATGTACCTGAAATATTTCAAGCTCTTTGGGCTCGGCAAATACCTAATGCGCTTTTCGACTCATGAACCCGCTAAACTAGGCAAGAAATATGTAGACAACCCCGAGCTTTGGAAAAAGACCGAAACGATGGTCCGCGATGTGCTCAAGTCATCGGGAATCAACTACGTAGAAGTGCCTGACGAAGCCGCTTTCTACGGACCGAAAATCGATGTTCAAGTTTGGAGCGCCATTGGCCGGGAATTCACCATCGCCACTAACCAAGTCGATTTCGCGGTCCCGCCACGCTTTAACCTGGAATACACCACTAGCGAGAATAGCAAGGAAACGCCTCTTTGTATTCATCGGGCGCCGCTGGGTACGCACGAGCGCTTTATTGGATTTCTAATCGAGCACTTCGGCGGCGACTTTCCCACTTGGCTGGCCCCTGAACAAGTTCGCATTCTTCCGATCAGCGATAAGGTCGCCGATTATGCGACCGACCTTCTCAAGGACTTGAAAGCAAGTGGGATTCGGGCGACTGCGGATCTCCATGCAGAAAAATTGGGGGCCAAGATTCGCAAAGCGGAATTAGACAAAATTCCCAACGTTCTCATCGTTGGACCCAAGGAGGCTGAAGAAGGAAACGTATCCGTTCGCTCGCGTTTCGATGGGGATCGCGGCACCATGTCACGTGACGCTTTCAAGTCGGATCTCCTAGAATTGATCCAATCGCGAACATTGCAGATAAAAAAATAAACGCCTTCACTAACCGGCTAAAGCATAGATAGCCTGACTCTCCGACCCGCCTCCTAAAAATGGATAATCTGTAACCGAACCCAGTAGTGGATTCCGGGCCCGAAGCACTATTTAGATGCCGTTTTACTGATCAACGTTGATCGGTAAACTGGCAACTTTTTCATTCAGGAATTTCTCGCGAATGGAGTATCAGAGACCCTTCAGGGCCTACTTTAAATAGGCCATCTTAAAGCTCACCGGTCTTCGCCCAACAATTTGCCGAACACCATCCGCCCGCCACTGGTTGGGATGATGCTTTCCACTTCAGCGAGGACGGTGGATCCGAGCATATCAGCGGATTGGTTGACCACGACCATGGAGCCATCCTCCAAATAGCCCACTCCCTGGCCAACTTCCTTGCCTTCCTTTACGATAGCTACGGAAACGGCTTCCCCAACGACAACCTCTCGTGTCAGGGCCTTATTGAGATTTAGAATATCTACAAAGGAGACGCCATCATGCTTGGCTTTCTGCTGCAAACTTTCACTCGTCGTGAGTAAGCGTCCCTTCGATTCTTTTCATCGTCGATCGACGAGATCGCTAATTCGTGCAGCTCATCGATGACAAACTTGGGAACAGCAACCGCGTGACTCAGCAGCCTAGCTTCCGCGAGCTTAACCACCCGCCCATCTACAAGCGCGCTGGAATCAAGGACAACCAGGGGAACGTCCACGTTTTGCCGCTCGAACTTCACATAGGGGATTACCAAGTTGAACTCGTCTCGGCCTCGAAGCGCGATAACGGTTGAAAGGTAGGCAACTCCAATGAATACGCATAATCGGGATATGTAGAGCACTTGAGGATCACCTCCCTCGAAGAGCGGAGAAACAGTAATCAAGTGGGAGGCTAGAACTCCCATGAGCAAGCCAAAGGTCAGTCCCAAGAGCGCCCTCAAAGAGAAACCTTTCAGCAACATGTCGACGAGGACCAAAAGGGCTCCTAGCAAAGCGCCGACCAATGAGGCCAGAATTCCCGACGCCACCATATCTGGAAAAACGTACGAGACCATGTAGCCTCCCAGGGCGCAAAATAGGACAATTAGGACGCGTGTAACTAGAATTGACTGATTCATCGATTCGCCAAGCGGGTAAATCCACTAGTCCGTGGACTGCAGAATAAATATGACTATCGGCACAAGGATGAAAATTGCCATTAAGATGTAGATCAGCTGTTTAGCTTTACGCGCTTTTTCAAACTCTTCCGGAGGATCTTCCATTTCGACGGGCAATACTATAGCGCAATGTTGCAGAGCATTCCTCGCCCTAAGGCAAGCGCCCAAAAATAAAAACGCTTGCTGGACCTTGCTCCAACTTGCGTTTCAAATTCCCTCGAGTGCTTGAAAAATTGACAATTATAGCTCCCGGACTACTCGGAGCCTCTATCGGGCTAGCTGCCAAGGAACGTTCCCTTGCTCGCCGTATCAGCGTGTGGGCTCGTCGAGCGGAAACGCGCGAGTCTCTCGCTTCAACCAGCTGGTGCGATGAATCTCTTGAATCGATCGCCGAAACTTGTTCGGGGAGTTCCCTTATAGCGCTTTGCGCCCCGGTCGAGCGCATCATCGAATTGGCCGAGCGCATCGCTCCCACTCTCGACTCCAATCCCATTGTCACCGACGTCGGCAGCGTCAAGAGCAAGCTGAGCCGCCACTGCTCCGCGGCTCTCGCAGGTCGAGCTCGATTCATAGGTTCCCATCCCATGGCCGGATCAGAAAAAACGGGTATGGAAAATGCCTCCACCCGGCTCTTCGAAGACCGAACCTGCTTTGTTACGCCATTGGAAGAATCCGACCCCGACGCAAGGGATACCGTTAAATCCTTTTGGCAAGATCTCGGGTGCCACGTGATCCAGGAAAATCCGGAAAGGCACGACTCTATCGTGGCAAACGTCAGCCATCTTCCCCACCTGCTAGCATCCGCATTGGCTAGCTACCTTTCTACCGCCCTGCCAGAATCGGGTCAATTTTGCGGCAATGGTCTATTGGATACAACACGTATCGCATCAGGAGACCCAAATATGTGGCGCGATATTGTCATCCAAAATCGTCCGGAAATCGTCAGAGCTATAGACGCCTTCCAAGATGAGCTTCAACGCTTTCGAACGAACATCGCCAACGAGGAAGATTTCGCAGTTCTAAAAACGTTGGCCGACGGAAAAGCATTCCGAGATCAGCTCGACGCCAAGCCCAAGCAAGCGCAGCAATAGAATGCAAGATCCTTACCCAGTTCCGGTATTCACGGTTCCCGCGCGCGCCACGGTATCCGTTCCAGGCTCTAAGAGCATCACAAACCGAGCGCTCCTTCTCGCCGCCCTTGCTAAAGGGACGAGCCGTTTGGAGAACTGTCTCTTTAGTAGGGATACGGAAATAATGGTCGCCGCTTTGAATGAACTTGGGATTGCCTCTTCCAGCGACCCGCTCTCCAAGAGTATTGAGATCCATGGATCCGGAGGCAACTTGCCCAACCGAAAAGCGGCTATCAATATTGGGAACTCCGGTACATCCGCCCGATTCTTAACGGCCATGCTGGCTGCTTGTCCCAACGGTGATTTCACTTTGGATGGAGATGACGCCATGAGACGACGGCCCATTCAAAAGCTAGCCGACTCTTTGGCCTCCCTCGGTTGCCAAATTGATACGACTGACGGCTATTTTCCGATCCGCATACAGCCAAACGGACTTCGTGGAGGAACCGTTAAAATCGATGCGACCGAAAGCAGCCAGTTCGTTTCCGCTCTACTAATGGCCGCGCCGCTTTCGAATGAGCCGCTCGAAATTCAGTTGAGCAACCCTTCCATTCGCCGCGGATATATTGATATGACTCTGGCGATGATGGAGCAATTCGGCATTGCCTCCAGCAATCTGGTAAAGCAATCGGATCGATACAAAATATCGCCAAACGCTTATCGGGCTCCTAAAGGGTCATACAGTGTGGAAGGCGACGCCTCAGCTGCCAGCTATTTTATCGCATTGCCCTTCACGGTGGGAGGATCGATAACCATTGAAGGCGTATCCAAGAAATCGCTTCAAGGCGACATCACTTTTGCCGAACTAGCCGCCAAATCGGGAGCTCTATTGGATTGGAATTCCAATGCTCTCAAAGTATCTCTCCCAGAGAGCAACGGACCCGCTAAATTCCCTCCTCTTAGCTCCGACTACTATGCCTTTAGTGACACCTTCATGACGGGCGCCGCGTTGGCCCCACTGGCGGACGATTCTACAAGAATCGAAGGCATCGGGCACACGCGACATCAGGAATGCGACCGAATCGCGGCCATGGTCGATGGGTTAACGCATACCGGCCAAGACACGCTAACCACGGATGCCACTTTGAGGGTGAACCCGAAACCGCTTCAAGCAGCAACGATCGATACCTACGAGGACCACCGCATAGCTATGAGCTTTGCCGTTCTCGGCTCACATGATGCTCTAAACTCCGGAAAACCCTGGATGAAGATCAAGGACCCCCTCTGCTGTCGAAAAACTTTCCCGGACTTTTTCGATACCCTGGAGTCGGCTCGCCAGCAAAGTTTAGAATCATAGAATTGACACACTCTCCCTCGTGCCAAACGGTCGCTGGCTCCCTCCCACAATCGTGACCCAAGACAGCTTTATTATCATCGCCATCGATGGCGGCGCCGCCGCTGGAAAATCGTCAACCTCTCGAGGCCTCAGTAAGCGCTTCGGTCTCATGCACGTGGATACTGGATCTTACTACCGAGCCACCACTCTCAAGCTGATCGAATCAGGAGTTTCCCCAGAACGCGGGTCCGATCTCGAAGCAGGTCTAGCCGCGCTGAAACTCGGCACTGAAATCCATGGTAATCAAGCTACGATCACCATCAATGATTGGCTGCCGGACAATTCGATCCGCAGCCAGCTGGTAAACGATCAAGTTTCCCACTTCGCCGCCCT
>MDTA01063939.1_pt1 | contig 13360 bp, 14 predicted proteins | sample 811151 | NCBI WGS metagenome assembly MDTA01 (sample SAMN05326648, study PRJNA326480) | marine metagenome | isolation source: seawater | place: Indian Ocean: South | collected 2010 | reverse complement strand
TACTGATCCCTTTTCAATAAAGGTGAAGAAACCAGCAGCGTCAGCACCAGCAGCTAAATCATCTGTTCTTGTGGGTGCGCCCGAAGCATTAACTTTATAAATACCATTTTCTGCTGCATTTGACTGATCTTTAATTAGTATTCTGTCGTTAGTAACAAGAGTTATTCCATCAATTTGGTCACCATTTTCAAATTCACTAGCAAGTGTTTGTGCCTGTGTTGTTGCAACTTTACAAGAATCTTTCACATCAAGACCTTGTGCGACACCGTCTACATACGCTTTATTCGCAGCATCATTATCAGCAGTAGGATCAGCTAGGTTTGTAATTTTTTGACTTGCCATGCTAACCGCACCATCAGGTGCTGCTAGTTGGTTAAGTTTATTTGTTTGAACCCCTGTATCAAAATCACTTATTTTTGTATGAAGAATAGTAGGAATATCAGCAGCAACTAAAGCTCTAAATACTGGTGCAGCATCACTTCCAGATACTGGCCCTGCTAATACTTTATTTGCATTTCTTACATCTGTTTTATTGAAAAAAGCACCTGCCCCACCAATAGCGATTATTGAACTTGCAGCAGGTGGTGTATTACCATCATCACCAAAACCATAATATAATTTTAGATCATTTTCATTAAACGCTACTTCTGAAGGAGATAAACTAGAAGGTGCGCCAGCACTTCCACTCGCTGATCTTTTTTTTATACGAATTGTGTTAGACATGATCTAAAAATTTCCTCCATTTACGAGTGTAAGTTTCGTAGTTGTTGAATCTGCTTTAAATGTACCAGATGAACTGTGGTAGTAAACGATAGAATCATTTACTTTACCCGAACCATCAAAAATGAATCCAAATGGGGCAGGTCCTTGAGGTCCTACTGTTGTTAATTCAACAGTAGCAGCGACTCCTTCTGTAATAGTAACAGTATTAGTCGTTTCGTTAACTTCAACTGTATTTTTTGTTTGTGTAATTTCAATTTTATTCATGCTGTATATCCTTCAGATATTGTTATTGTACCTTCTAAATAATATTCTTTTAATCCTGACCCATTAGTAATTAAAACGTCATATTTTAAACTGTCAGGTGTAAAAGTCGCAGTTTGGGTATCAGTTAAAGAGATTGCTACAGTACCAGATGCTCTATTGGTATATGCGACAGCGAAATCAGCATATTTAGTTTTTCTTTTCTCATCCCAAACTTGCGCTGCAACTGTATATCCTGTCAAATTTATTGCATTATTATTTGAATCTTTAAAAACAAGTGTAATGCTATGATCTGAACGTCTTTGCAACGTGAAATCGTATGTTGCTGGAGCTATTGCCATTAGGTATATGGAGATGATCCTAATATATCAGTTTTCCATTGTGCTTTCAAAGCATTTGTATCAACAGCATTAGTAATATCTGTGTCCGCAGGTGCATCTCTTAACACCTGTTTTTTTGCAACTATAGCTGAAGTGTCTGCACCTGTTTCTAGTGCTTTTTGAAACTCAACATCAAGTTCTTTAAACTTTTCCTCTCTACGGAAACGAATATTTTGCCTATGGATTTCTCTAGCTTTTGCCATATCAATTCCAAATCCCATAATTTACCCTGTATAAGTCCAAGCATTTCTAAAATCCCTATCTGTAGGAATTGCAGATTTATCTACAGTATAAACTGTCTTACCACTAGGACAATCTTTTTCTTTAATTTGTTCTAAAGTAAACCCACAAATATCTTCATCTACTGGAACAACAATACATACATTACCGTCATCATCTGTATATATTAATCTTTTATCAGAGTTTGCCATGATTTTTTTCTTACATTATACATCTTTAGTTTTTAAGCACAACAAATTACACCTGCGTATGGTTGGTCGGCTCTTTGCCCTGAGTTCTCAGTTTTAGCACAAGTAAATCTAACATGAGCCGAGTTTTGACTAGCTATAAAAGCATGAGTGTGTGCTAATTGGCCCGGAACATTATAAACTGTACCTGATATTGCGAAAGATACTGAAAAATCATTAGTTACATTTCCAGTATGCGATTGTTTTAATTGATGATTAAAGTTAACTTGATAATCCCCTACCCCAAAATCAGTCAGTGAAGTAACACCACTACTGGTTTGAATAGTAATAGTACCTGTTCCCGAAAATTTACAATGAGCTTTCACAAGAGTTCCACAAAACTCTAAAGCACCGTTAGCAAAGTATGGTGGTTTATTTGTACCTGATGGACCAATTACAGCCGATTGTGCTACAAAGTTTGTTGCTGTTACATTTCCAAATGTAGGATTACCACCACCAGAATCACCCCACGATAAACCACCATTTCCATCAGTTTTTAAGAATTGTCCATTTGTCCCTGCATTAGCAGGGAAAGTAAGAGTAAAATTAGTTGTTATATCAGTTGCTGGTTTTAAAGCCATATATGTAGATCCAGCAAGACCAGCACTATTACCATCGTGCATTCTTAATTCATTAGCATTATGTAGTGTTATTCCATTTGCATCAAATTGCATTTGCTCTTGACCAGATGAGCTAAAACCCATCACATTAGTTGCCTTTGGAAATAAGCCTAGACCTGTGTTTGCATCAAAAGATATGGACGGAGTAGAAGCAGAATTGGAATCATCAGCTAAAAATTGCCCTGTCATTGGAGCAGCCGAACCTCCTGATCTTGGGAGTAAACCTAAATTTGCTTGATCTATATTTCCAACAGTTGTAAAACCAGTTGTTGATTTTGCTATTTTTAATTCTTTTGTATCACTTCTTAAAAACCACATCCCTTGTACAATTTGACTTGCACCTAAATCACTACTTTCAGCATTCAAACCTTGTAATGCTAAAAAACAAGCTTCTATATCTTGTCTTACTGCTTGGCCTGACGCATTTTCAATATTAAAGTTAGCAACTGATAAACCAGACATAAAAGCTACAAAATTTTAATCATATTCTACACGCCTTTACCAAAACCAACAGCTAAGTAATTAAATTTTCTAATTTGTGTTGCACCTGCTGCATTTTTAAACTCAACCGTAAAACCAGTTCCTGATATATTTGTTAATTCAAAAAAGTCTCCAGTTTGCATATTTTGTGCAGAAATATTTATTATAGGTTTTGGAACACCTGTAATACTTGAAGTACCAACAAAAAATGGGAACTGAAAGGTTACATTTACAGGGATTGCAATAGTTGGATTGGAAGGATCTTTTGATTCTAATTCACCTGACTGCTCAGTTCTTACTGGCATCTCAGCCCTGTAACCAACTTCTTGTATAACAACATTCTGGGCGGTATCTGTTGTCTCTAATAGTGTTTGAAATTTAAACCCTCTACCTTTAAATGTACCGTTTGAAAATTCAGTAAAAGGTGTATATGTAGGCGATGCACTATTTGGATTATCAGTTGTTGTTTTAACAAAAACTTTACCTATTGCGTTTTCAGCTAAAACACCATCCCAATCAGGGAAGTCATTAACTAGACCAACTCTGTCATCCCATAAGGCTGACGGATAGAAACCAGCACCTCTTATTAGTCTTTTTAAAACTAATGAATATGTACCTTCTAAATCTAAAGTATCTTTGAAGTCATAAGTACCATTTTTACCCTTAGCCACAGAAACAGTACCTGAGAAATTACCAGAAGTTGTAGATGTGACTAAAAACTGATTAACGCTATTTACAGTAGTAACCACATAAGGACCACTTGTTGCACCATTAACAGAAAAAGTAAATTGTTTTGTTTGACCTACTACTAATCCATGACTATTAATATTGCAGGTAATAGTTGTACCTGACTGTGTATAAGTACCATTTATTACAAGTGATGGGTTTGAGATTATAAGACCACCTCTTGTTGTGCTGTACTCTGTATTGCTAAACAGACTAGAAGTAGAATTATTAAACGCTGGTGAATCATTATGCTCTTCATCAAGTTTTACTAAGAAAGAATCAAATATATCAACAAGTGTTAGCTCAACTCTTGCTGCTGCTGAACTAAAGTTACCTGTATCGTCTTGGAATTTTACAAGATATGTTCCCGGAAGTGCTGGAACTATTACTTCTGTAGCGTTTCCCGGAGCAGCTTCTACAATATTTTGTCCTGACGCAAACGTAGCTGCATTACCTGTTTCTGCTGTATGTCTTACGAATACTGATCCACCATATAAAACGTCTAAAGCAGTTGATTGGTTAAATGTAAGTCTTGCTAATTTTTCATCAATTGCTTCAACAGCTAAATTAATAACATTATCAGGAACGCTTGATTTTCCAACTGTGTTGATTGTACCTGCTAAAGGTTGTGATGATAATTTACCGCTTGCACTAATTGAATATATTTCAAATTCAATAAAACCTTTTGTTGTATCCATTATCTCAAAATCATTACTTACAACATCAACAGTTATAAAATTACTTGTATTACCAGCTTCTGATGTAACTCTGTAATTTACTTGATAACCTGATGGACCTTGAGGTTTTTCATATGTTGTACCATTATCAGCAAAAAATGACTCTGATGGTTCTTGCCAACTTACAATTAATCTTGCTCTTGCAATACCGTTTATAACAATGGTTGTTTCTTCTCCCACTAAATTAGATGGAGGTTCAAGTTTTGTATTTAAAATGGAAATATTCCTTACTGGTAATGGAACATTTGATTCTATATATGGATATTTTCCCTCAACATATTTTAATGCTGTAATAGCGTAATTAACTCCATCTGATTCCTGTATCTCAACAACTCTAAAAAGTTGTGTTTGCAATGTTGAGCTAGTAAGTAAATATGGAGAGCCAACATTTGGTACAGTAGGTAACGCCGAATCTAATGTTAAAACACCTAAATTTTCAGTTTGAACATTTCTAGTCTCTACAGTGCCATCAGGCATTAATACTAAAATTTTTAACATATCTGTTGTTCCCGGACCTGTCGTTACACCGCTTTTTGTATGTACAAGTAGAGTTGATGCTTTAGCATCTATTGTGATTGTTGTTGCTGTGGCAGCTACTACACGACCACCTCTTCTTGCGCCTGACCTTACTGGATCATTAACTTCTATAACGGCTCCGGGTCTAACAACTAAACCAGAATCAATTGAAGTTGTAAATGAAACTGTTTCTGTCTCATGTTCCTCAGCAAAGAGTATTGCACGGCCTAATCTAGCAGCTTGATTTCTTGATGTACAAGCAAAAGCAGTTACTTTTTTAACTGATGTTCCAAACTTTGCTTTTGCAGTTGAACTCTCAACAACTTCAGAATCAATTTCTTGAGAGTCCATATTGAAATAGTTAACAATAACTACTGAATGACGTTGTTTAAAACTACTTCCTTGATAGTTAAATCCTTCTTCACCAACATTAGATAAATTAAAAAGATAACTTGGTGTCGTAGCTTCATCTCTTGCAAGACTAATACTTCCAGCAGACCATATTGGCATACACCTCATTACACCTGCCAATTCATTAATTGCTTTAAAAGCTTCTTTTGGACTTTGTATATTTACATTGCAAGCGAACCTTGCTTCTTCTGTACCTGCGGGTGATCCGTCTTTTACTAACTCATTTGCAAATTTTGAAGCACCGTAAAAACTAAACAAATCGAGGTTTGCAAATAAATCAGAATCACTTGGGCTTGCAGAATTATAATCAGGTGCTAAATGATTCCCAAGTCCATATCTATGGTTTGTTAAAAGATCTAAAAGTATCATTGCAGGGCAAGTTGTCCATTTCGCAGCTTGCATTGTCCCATTAAATATATAGTTATTTGGATAAACTATTCTGCCTGTTTGTATATCAACTGTTGGTGTTCCAGAATTATTAGCACCTGCTCCCGGAATCCTTACTTTTATACCTCTTATTTTATATACCCTTTTAGGTATTGCATTAAATATTTTACTGTCTAATCTGAGGGCAGTATATGCACTGTTTGGATAAGTTTCTTGTCTGTCTATAACTCTTTGTATAAAAGAAAAAGTAAAAGTATCTCTCATAAAACCACTTACATCAGCATCATCTGTAATTCTCTCTACTCTTATATCTACAGGAAAAGTAGCTCCAGCTAAATCTATTCTGTGTTCTCTTGAGTAAGGATCAGCAGATCTGCCAGTTACTGATGTATTTACTCTTTCTGTAAAAGATGATTGACCACTATATCTATGAGAGATTTTATATTGAACAGTTGAACCATGAATATTCCCTTTGTCATCTTGAAATTGCAACTCAGCCCAAGTTAAAGTAACTATTACAGCATCACAAGATTGACTTATTTGTTTTGTAATTCCAACTCCTGATGACTTTGTAACATTTGCCGTTGAGACTGCCAAAGGACTTGCGATTGTAATAGGCATACCACTAACAGCAGTTTGATTACTCGTACCTTCCTTAAACTTAAAAGTTACGTCTTTAAAATTAAAATCTGATGCTGCTGGATTAGCATTATTAGCAGTTGAAGTAAGTATTGGTGTATCGTTTAAAAATACATCTTTTAAACTTGCGTTTATATATTCAGCAGACGCTTTATTTGTTATTCCAGCTTTTGATGGGGTTGAAAACCCCTCAATCTCACCTTCACTTATTAGATCTTGAACTGTAGCGAATTGACGACTATGAAGAGTATCAGGATCAACATGAGGTTTGCGTGAACTACCACCTCCAGCACCTCTTATAATGTTGCGTTTTTTAGTCATAATTATGCCTCAACTTGGTTTGTGTCAATTGCTGCACTGATAGCAATACTGCCTGTCAATATTTCTCCATATACAACTGGGATGCTAGTACCTGCTCTGCTAGTATTTTGCAGACCACTAAAACTAAAAGACAAACGTGGATCTTCAGAAAAATCATTTTCTGGCATAGGAAATAACATATCTGAAACACCGCTTAAGACTAAAGAAGCACCAACACCGACCATAGCTTTACCAAGAAAACCTCCAGTGATACCAGCTTTTAGAAGTCCACCTTTTGCTATACTTACACCCCCTAAAGATGCTGGTAATAAAAATGCAACTCCAATTAATGCAGCACCTAATAATATCTTTCCAAAACCTCTACCCGCACCAGAAATTACAGGAACAAAATGTATATCTTCTTTGCCAGTAGGATAATTAACTTCTTCTTCATTTATATCGTAATTTCCAACTTTAACTTGATAATATTTTGGTGACATATAACTCTCTAAATGTGGAAAGTTATTTATTAAAAAACTCACTGCCTGTCCAACAGTTTTTACATTAAGATCAAACTCATTATGACCTACAAATTCTGCTAAATTTCCATGCAAAATTAATTTACGAGACATACCGATACCTCTTTGCTGTACATTTTAACAACCATTCAGAATAAGGCTCTCTACAAGATAGTCTATCGGTTAAATGATGAATAACATCACCTTGAAAAAACAATGCTACATGATTAAGAGTAGGATACATAATACTCATCAACAAAACATCACCATTTTCAAGCCTTTCATTGGCGTTTAATTCTCTAAAATTAGTATCATTAGCACATTGTTCAAATAAAGGTTTATCATTAAATTCTTGCGGTGTTAAAGGTCTTTCCCAATCTTTTAGTGTTATATTTTTTGTTTCTTTATACCAATCTCTTACTAAACTCCAACAGTCTGTAACACCCCATACCCATTGACGACCTAATAACGGAGGTTTATAACCGCAAGGCTCAAGGTAGGCCCATTCTTCAGAAGTTGGATTCACAATGTACCAAGGAAGGCCACTAGCTTCACAACTTACCTTATCCGCTTGACTAGGAGTTGGTGGATTTACAGGATGGCTATGAAATATCCCTACAATATCTCCAATATTATCGGCCTTTATATAATCTTCTGGATCTAAAATAAAACATTGATGGTCAGTGATAGCTAGATTATTGCAAGGATAGTATTTTAATTTACCTCTAACATTGAGTACAAGACCTACAGCCTCTCTAGGCATTTGATCTTTAGAGTGTTTAATTGCTTCTTTTTGCCAAGTCATCAACTAAAGGTTCCTATAGCGGGAAACTCATCACGAGTTGCTGTGCGTTTAGGTATATTAATACCCATTAAATCAGTTGGCGCAGCTAATTCAAATTCTACTACTTCTCTATTTTCAGCAGATTTACGATCAATACCATAAATTTCTCTTGGAAATTCAGCAGTTGGATCAGCAGTTGCATTTTGATTATTAGCAAAATTTGCTGCATCAATAAATTTTGCTAAAGTTCTAATCCTTGTTACTGTTGCACCTGTAAGGTCATTACCAGTTGTAACTGAGTTAACGTCTAAAAGTATTGCTGATATTAAACCTGTAGCGTTACTTACGACAAGTTTAGGTCTTGGCAATTGACCTCTTTGATAAGCAAAACCCTCAACTTCGATAGGAAACCTAAGATATTCTTGTCCTTGCCATTCAATTTTTCCATTGGCATCTAAACTACTACCTGAGTGAAAATAATATTTTTCAGTTTCGTTTGTTGGATTGCCTTGTGGAAAATGAATACCCTCTTTAAGAGTTAATATAAATAATTCAATTATTGCAGAAGGGTTTAAATCTTGAACATCACTAAATGTACTACTAAAAGAAATGTATTGAACATTATTATCATATATAGTTTGACCAATTGTTTTTCCCCAACTTGGTTCACTAGATCCTGTTGTACCTGCTTGAGTTACTTTAAAAAATAAACCATCATTTCTTCTTGCATCAGTAGGTGCAACAATTTGATTAAGACTTAAACTTGCATTTGCAGACCAAACAGTTGTCATTATGTTGTAGGCTCAAAGACTTGTCTAAAAGTAGCTGTTATTGTTGCTAAAGTAGCAACATTCATATCCTTATTCCACTCACTACATCTAAAAACCATTGAAGATGATTCGTTAGGTGGTTGATAAATAAAAGGTTTATTATCAAGGATTCGATCATCAAGAAAAGACTCAATAGAATCCGCTTCTGCTTCAGTGATATTTTTCCATATCAAGGAAAACTCTTTTGGATTTTGGTGCGCTGCTACTCCAAATAGAATTGTGTGTTCATAACCATCAGCAAAACGAACTGTTCTTTGATTTGCACTTGATCTTTTTCTTACTGGATAACTTGGTTGTGGTGTAGATGGAAATGTTTGTAATGTCATGCAAGTAAGCCTCCGGGTCTTTGTTGTTGTATTATTTCAGTTTGAACTGCTGCTGATATTAAAAGTCCAAGTTGTTTGCCTTGAGTTTCATCACCTTCAACATTTGTTCCAGAAGCGTCTACATTTACGACTATATTACCAACACCACCAGATGCTTGCACACCAAGTTTTCCATTAGCTCCTCGTTTAAGAGGCATAACTGCCTCTGGTCCAGCCTCGCCCATAAGACCCATGCCGTTCTTCATGGGGAAAACGGTAGGACGTGAGACTATGCCCCCATAGGCATACTTTTTAACAGTTTCACCACCTGATACAACACCGCCATTTTCAAAACCAAAAATACCGCTTAACCAATTAGTAAATGGTTTCATTATTGTCTGTTGTATAACTATACGAGCCATATCCTGTATTATTGACCTTGCTAAATCTCCAAAAGCTAATTTACCTGTCATAACAAAATTAACAAGAGCATCTTCCATGCCCTGTAAAGCATTAGACATTGCATTTTTAATATTTCCAGCAACATCATTAACTTTTTCTTGATACTCAGTTAAGGCACTTTTCATTCCGTCTAATACGGATTTTTGTTTATTACCAGTATCTTCGTCAATTCCACCACCATCTTTTTTATCTAAATTTGAGCTACCGTCTAATACATTTGCACCGTCAGCATTTTCTACTTTAATTGTCGGTAATTTTATTTTAAAATCATCCCCTGCTGCCCTGTTATTTTTACCGATTAAAAATTCTCTTATAAATTTAGGTAAGGCATTAAAACTCATTATTAAATATTTTTGTATACCGTCACGAACACTTCTTAAAAATTCCATTATTTGTTTTCTAAAGTTATATATAACTACTGATAAAGTTCCTATAGCACCTACTACGAGTATTATCCAACCAACTGGGTTTGTTGCGTTAAAAGCTATCATTGCGACTTTTGCTGCATAAATAGCTTTTGTGAATAAAGCCCAAGCAGCAGCGACTTTTGTGAATATTAATTGTTTAACTCCTAAAGCTGTAAGAGTGACCATAGTTGTTTTCAAAGCCAGTGCTGCAATACCAGCAGCAGCAAGTCCAGCCCCAAAATCTTTAATAGGTTTAGGCAGTTTAGAAAAGTCTGTAAGCAACTCATTAAGGATTTTCGCTAAAGGGTCTAAAATTGATATAAATGCCCCTCCAATTTGATTAGTTAATATCTCAAAGTTACCTCCTAAAACTTTAGTAGTTAAAGCAAAACTATCCATATTTTTTCTTGTTTGTTCACTCATATTTCCACTGTTTCTTATTGTTTCAAATAACTTTGCGACATCTATATCAGTTTGATTTATAAGAGCTAATATTTTACTGCCTTGTTCTTGTCCAAATAACGCTTTTGCTATTTCAGCTTTTTGCCCTGCATTTTCAACTTGTGCAAAACTATCACGCAAACTTAGTATGACCTCATCCATAGGTTTAAGATTTCCATTTGCGTCTAGTATTTCAGCACCTAAAGTAGAAAATGCTTTTGTTAATTTTGCATTGCCTCTAGTTAAATTAAGCAATTCTCCATTACTTCCTGACGCTGCCATTTGAAGTCTTGTTAATGATGATCGTAAAGCTGTTCCAGCCTCGCTGCCTTTGATACCGTTGTTCGCTAATAAAGCTACTAACCCTGCTGTATCATTTACTGAAATACCTAGTGTCCTTGCAATAGGAGCAGCATATTTTAGAGCTTCTCCTAAATCAAGAATACTTTGATTAGAACTATTAGCAGTTGCGACTAAAATATCAACAAGTTCAGTTGTATTTTCAGTTTCTAAACCAAAAGCTCTTAAATTATTTGAAACTATTGAACCCATATCCCCAAAAGCTACACCTGTTGCTTCAGCACCGATTACAATTCCATTAAGAGAATTGCTTATTTCTTTTGCATCAAAACCAGCCCTAGCAAGAATTGTTGCAAGTTCCGCAACTTCAGTTGGTGTACCCGCAGCGATTTGTGCTGTGCTTGTTATTGCCTGTTCTATTTCTGATCTATTTCCACCACCTTCAATAGCTGCTGCTTTTGTTACTTCTGCTTGATAATTACTTGCCTGTCCAACTACCCCTCTTAATACTCTTCCCATACCTACAGTAGCGAGTAACCCTGCTAATTTTTGTCCAGTGCTTGCTGCCTGTCCATCAAGGCTTTTAAGTTTTCTTTTAAGTCCAGTTATTTCATTACCAAGTCTTTTATATGCACGACCACCAATTTCTGTTCTTTCTCTTAATAATGTAAGTGCTTTTATATGATTTCTAAGACCTTTTGTTGTATTACCAGCAGCCCTCGCCATCCTATTTATTTCTATATTCATTTTACCCAACTGAGCCTTACTCATTTTTGAGCTTTTATCTAAACCAGTTAGTTGTTTTTTAAAATCTTGAACTGACCTTGCACCTTCAACTTTTGCTTTGAGTTTAAAAGTAGTGTCTAAATTTAGTGCCATTATTTTTCTTTCCTATCTTTGTTCATGTGAGACATTGCTTCCTGTTCCATGACTTGTATATTCTCGAAAATTTCTTTACGATTATCTATATCATACAAGTCAAATAGCATTTGTAAAACAGAATAATCTAAACCTATCACACCTCCCATTGTAGTTCTCCACTGCGTCATCATTCTTATAAATAACATTACAGACTCCCAGTTTTCTTCCCAAACTTCAAAATCTTTTTCTACTCTTTCTTGGGGCAGCCCTTTGATTCCTAATACAGCAGCATCATCATGCGATTTATCTTCAACACCGCCATTGATAAGATGATCTACTGCCCCTCTAAGTTTTTTAGTTTTTTACCTGTTTGACCTTCGTAAAACGATTTAGCAAGATAAGCCGTTAAAAACGGTATCTCAAGTAAATTATTCAAATTTTCTTTATTAAAAGGCACATCCTCTTCTTCGCCTTTTTCATTTACTATAAATACCTCTTCCCAACCAATAACAACTTCACGACATAATTCTGCTGGGTCAAAATCTGTAGGCAACTCATTTCCATCTTTATCTTTTTTTGGAGTTGCAAGTTTAGCCATTTTGTTGAGAAATTTTTGTGGCATCCTTTTAAAAATTGCTTTAAATTTGACTTCTACAAAATCATCATCCTCTGGGTATTCATAGTCAACTGTCCATTTAAAGGACTTAACTTTGTTGATAATTAATGCCATAAAAAAAGGTTAAACCATGTAACGCACAGTTTAACCAATATTGAGAAAAAAACAAATATATTTAAGTAAAAACGAGGCTTACTTCGTCATTACCACTATTAGGAACTGCTGTATATGCGAGGTCAAGCATATCAATTTCATCTACAGAAGCATAAGCTGGAGCAGTGATATTTGCTTTTGGCATTGTCACTGTAAGTTTATTTCCAGCAGTTGTTCCATGTAGAAATGTATTGTTACCACTTACATTTGATGTTGCATTAGTAAAGAAGTTTTTAGCTGATAAAGCAACATTTTCTATTTGAACAGTTCCGCTTGGTGTTCTGTTGTTGATTTGTACTTCTTTTGTTCCCCCAACAAGTTCTCTATAAACAATCTCGTTGTTCATGTCAAATGTAAAGGATTGTAGTGAAGCTGCAAAGCTATGGAATTGGAAAGCAGAAGTATTGCCATTTTTGAATACAAGTGGGTCAGCCTGATTTTGGAATGTACAGGTTGGCATTGTTGTATCAGTTGGAGCATTATACAATCCTGTCATTACGAAAGTGATTGTGGGAATTGAACCAACCTCGCAATTAAGACTATATGTTCCACGACATCCTGTTAATTTATGTTGAACACCGTCTGCGTTATAAACAATCGTACACGAATCGAAACCAGTGCTGATTGGGGCATAAGTGACGCTAGTACCGCTTGCAATAGTTTGGCTCATGCCACATGACGTAAGCAGAGGGGCATAATGCGGAGCCGTTCCAGCCGAGCCACTTCCAGCCATTTCCACAGTTATTGTTACCTGCGCCCGAGTGTTTGCTAAGAGAGTATCGTAGTTGCCAAGATAACTTCTTATTAAATCCCTTGAAACCTCGTCAGATTGAATAGGCTCGATTGAAAGTTCAGTACATAAAATTGCGTTAGCTGACCCTGTTGCTGTTGGGTCACTACCGTATGAGCTTTCATCTTTTGCGAGCAAAGCTCTAAGTCTAGTCCTCTTTGGCATTGGAAGTTTCCTCTTGTGGTAAAGATTCGGTTGGTTGGGCTGGTAAAGTCTGCCTAATCAGCTTTTTCTTACCAGTTTTGG
>MDTA01181848.1_pt1 | contig 13363 bp, 12 predicted proteins | sample 811151 | NCBI WGS metagenome assembly MDTA01 (sample SAMN05326648, study PRJNA326480) | marine metagenome | isolation source: seawater | place: Indian Ocean: South | collected 2010 | reverse complement strand
TTGACATTTACCGCTTAGAATACATCCTGCCGTAATTTGTGTTCTCTCATTTATTTTTACATTATGCCCAATTTGTACTAGGTCATCAATTAAAACATCATTACTAATGATAGTGTCAGCTAATGAACCTTTTTCAATAGAAACATTAGATCCTATCCAAGTTCTATTTCCTATTTTTATTCCGCCAACATGTGGGAAATGCTCATACTTGTTTTTTTCATAGGAAAAACCAAAACCTTCACTTCCAATGGTTGTGTTCGATTTAATCACACAGTTTGATCCAATTTTGACTATTCCTGTTATTACTACGTTATTTAAAATAATTGTGTTATCTCCAATTTTCACATTCTTCTCTATAAAAGAATTAGCTCCAATATTAACATTTTTTCCAATATTTTTTTTATTTTCTAAAATTGCTTTATGATGAATTTTATTTTTAATTTTTTTAATAAAAAAATTATTCATTACTCTTTGAAAATCATATCTTGGGTTTTTGGTTATAAATTTAATACAATTTATTTTTTTTTCATTTTCTTTATCAGTGATAATTATTATATTTTTAAATTTTTTTATTTTTAAAAAATCATATTTTTTTTTTTCTTTCAGTTTAAATTTTTGATTAATTGTATCTGTAAAAAAAGATATATGAAAATTTTTTAAATTTTCAATAGATGTAACACCTTTTAAATTAAAATCTTTATTCCTAAACTTAATTCCTAAGAAGTTTGCAATTTTAGATGCCTTTACTGATGCCTCTTTTTTTTCGAACATTTTAAAATTATTTGTTAAGAAGATTAAATTTTATTTGGGTGTTCTTCTTAATGAATGTTTTTGATTTTAAACCATTGATATTCTTAAAATTTATTGGCGGTAAACCATCACCTGGTCTTTTAAAAGAAACATTTCTTTTTGAAATAATTTCTCCCTTTTTAATGTTTTTTGAGGATACAATGCTTTTTCTCGCTAAAACTCTCATAGACATTTCATCTTTTATAGGAAAGATATTGTTTTTTCCTAACATTTCAAAAGAGTCGTTAATTGATTTTATCCATCTTGTGAGAGTAAATTTATTTTCAGAAAACCAGTGATCTGGTCCTTTGTCTTTTTTATTTAAGGTAAAATGTTTCTCAAAACATCTAGCTCCGTAAGCTAAAGCAAGAGAAGCGGCTTCGGACCCTTGTGTATGATCTGAAAAACCAAGTTTAACTTTTGGATATTTTAAACTTAAGTATTTTAATCTCTCTATATTTACATTTTTTGGTAAAGTTGGATATTTAGATACACACAGCATCAAAATAACTGGGTGTCCTTTTAAAGCTCCCGAATGAGTAAGTGATGTTTCAATTTCATTTAACGTTGACATTCCACAAGACAATATTAATGGTAATTTAGTTTTTTTAGCTTCTTCTATTAGTGGTATATTGTTAAAATCGTCAGATCCAATTTTAATCGCTGGTACTTTTAATTTTAGTAATAGTTCTAAGTCTTTAAAAGATGATGGGGTTGATAAGAAAGTAATTCTTTCATCGTCACATCTTTTTTTAATTTTAAACCAATCGTTTTCAGAAAATTCACATCTTTTAAAAATATCATACATTGGCTCTGAAATAAATTTACCGTTAGATTTATATCTATATTTTTTTTTAGTGTTACTAATCAAGTCATCAGTTTTATAAGTCTGAAATTTTATTGCACTTGCATTTGAAACTTTAGCTACTTTGATCATCTTTAATGCTTTTTTTATTGAGCCATTATGATTTATTCCTGCCTCAGCAATTATGAATGGTTTGGCTAGTTTGCCAACCTTATGTTTCAAAATCTTTATGAAATTCATTTTAGAATTTTTTGAAATTTTATTTGCTTATGGTCTACTGAGTTTAAATCTATATCGTCTCTAACGATAGGCATTGATAGATCACCTTGAATTTCTTTAAGAAATTTTGTTATCAAGGTATGCTTATTTTTTTTCTGAGGCTTAATATCGTATCTAAGTGAAATTCTAGGTGTATCACATTTCTGAGGCTGAGTTCCATGTAAAATAAAAGAAGACCATAGGAATAGGCTCCCAGTTTCTGCAATCAAAACTTTTTTTGTAAACTTTTTGAAATTTTTTTCACTGGAACCATACTCTATCGAATTGACAGTATTATTTTTAAGGTAATGTGGAAATTTGGTTGCACCAAATACATGACTACCTTCTATAACGTTTAGCGGAGACATTTCTGCTGAAACGTCGTTTAAATATAAGTATACGGTTATGTTATCACCAATTGAATTTGCATGATCAATTAAGTCCATGTGAAAATCAATTCCTCTAAAATAAGTAACATCTCTGTATTCTGGTTTTACGTAGGAACCCAGGTTAGCTGCTAGTTGTTTTTCTGTTTTTTTCTTTAACCAATTTGGAATCCAACTATCTGGAACACAAATAACGAAATTTTTCAATAAAATTTCATGATCTTCTCCAACTAATAAATCAATATTTTTTTTAACGATTGGATTTTTTTCAATAAAAGAAAGATCAAACTTTTCTGCAAAATTATTTTTTCCCTTCCCAGGATTAGTTTTTTTTGAGTCGGGGTTTTTTAAAAAATCCTTTTCACTTCTAAATAAGCCCTCTGAAAGATCCCTGCTTGAAACAACCTTGTCATGTAATTCTTTACATTTTTTTTTATCTATTATACTTCCAAAATCGATAAGGCCTTTTTTTAAAAAATTTTCTATAATATTCATCTTAGATTAATAAATTGGCTTAAAACTCAATTCTTCAAACTTTTGAGCCCAATAACTATTATTCTTAATTATTGTTTTGGTCTTCTCTTTAGCGTGTTTAAGCTTTTCTTGGTCTTGAATTTTCTCATAACCGATTGCTAGACAGTTCCATGCAAAAGCATGATTTTCTGAAAGTTTAGTTACTCTTTCAAAATCACTAATTGCTCGTTTAACATGTCTCCCTTGTAAATTTTTGTTAAGCTTAAAATTTATTTCTAAATTTTTATTATAAGTAAGCTCAAAAATTTTTCTTTCTTCGTCTGCAACGATACCAGCGTGTTCTTGGAAATTGTAAGATTCGTTTGTTTTCTTCCCGCTAGCAAATTTCGTATCCTCAAATTTATTTTCTAAAAGTTTATTGTAAAGTTCTGTATCAGGCAGAGGTTTACATAATGAGAATAAACACCAATCCCAACTATAATTTTTTGCACATTCAAACGTTCTGTTTAGTTGCTCTGGTGTTTCGTCTGGATACCCAGTTATAAAATTGGCCCTATAATATATTCTTGTGTGTCTTTCTAAAAGAGGAGCTTTTTTATTTAAAATTTTAAGTGTTAAAGGTTTTTTCATCTCTTTTAACATCTTGTCATCTCCACTTTCGATACCTAATGAAAAATAAGTACAACCTGAGTCAGCCATAAATGTTAGAAGCTCATCATCCAAAGTTCCTAGCCTAATTCCATTCCCTATAGACCAGGTTAAATTATATTTTCTTTCGATCAACATTTTACATATTTCAATTACTCTGGATCTTGAAACTGTAAAATCGTCATCAACAAAGTCTATATGTCTAATACCAAATTTTTTGTAAAGTATTTCAATTTCTTTTAAAACTCTTTCTGGTGAGTGAGTTCTTACTCCAAAACCATTAAAGTTTCTTACGCTGCAAAAAGTACATCTAGCCGTACAACCTCTAACTGTTTGCATAGTTGCTAACGGGGTGTCATATGCTACTGTCTGAGCTGCAGATAAAATTCCGTGTTTATAGTAGTTTTTAATATCAACTATCCCATAGTCCGGTATTGGAAGTTCATCTACATGTTCAACAGGATCGGTTTCACCTGAAAAATGTTCTTTTTTTCTAACTTTATTTGTCTTAATAGGAACAACTCCGTTGACCATATCAGTTTCGAGGTTTAAATATTTAATAAGTTGCGGGAAATGTTTTTCAGATTCCTTAATGATTACAAAATCATTGAAATCTAAACCATTATTTTTTTCTTTAACAATTCCTGTAACGTGAACTCCTCCTGATGCTATAACTATATTTGGGTACTCTTTTCTTAAATATTGACCGATCATTTGAGCAGATTCAAAAGACGCACCAAACATCACACTTATTGCTATCATATCTGGTTTAAATTCTTCCACCACGTCTTTTGACATGTTAAGCCAATGTACTTCCTCATTATTTTGTGATTTTTTTATACTCTCAATATGTAAATCTAAAACTTTTATATCTATATCTTTAATTTCGTTTTTAATTGCTGCACTTAAATACATGAAACCTAGTGGGGGATATACTTCCCAATAATATTTAGATCTTTCGCTATATTCATTAAGCTGTTTTAACGTAAGTCTAGGTGTATTAATGAATAAGATTTTTTTAATATTTTTTTTCATAAAATCACTTTATCACTATATAGGATATATTTGGTTCATATGGAAAACAATCAATTTTAAATTTTTTTATGTTAAACTTTTCAAGTAATGCTGTTGTTTCACCTGGCCAATCCTCGTTATTAAGCTCATTAAAAGCTATAATTGAACCTTTGGACATCCTTGGTATAAAATACTTTAATGCTATTTTGGTTGGCTCATAAACTACAAAATCAAAATATAATAAAGATATTAAAAGGTGTCTATTTTTTTTAATATAATTTGGTATTGTTTTTTTTGCATCACCTTTGATTAGTTCAATTTTTGATACATTATTAATAAATCTGTTTTGGTCATATTCTTCTATAGAATTTTTGATATCCTTAATAATATCAAATTTTTCTTTAAATGTAGCTTTTTTTATTTTTTTTCTATTTCTATCAAATTTTGCCAATCTTGGAATTCCTTTGAATGTATCAAAACCTATTACCTTTCTATGATAGTTATATGGCTCCAAAATACTAGAAAGTTTAGCCCAAGTCATAATACCACCACCTTGATGAACTCCACATTCAACTATACTGCCTTTCAGACTCATTTGTTTTTTAAAAAGTTCGAAAAATACCATAAACCTTGCTAGATCTTGTCTCCTGACATATTTTGAAAAGTTCTTCAACTTATCTTTCGTGGAAAAAAAAGAATTTTTGAAAATATCTTCTTGTTTAAATTTTCTCATTTTCAATAGTTAAGTTTTTCTTATTAAGAGTATAAAAATATTTGTTTCTAAAAAGCTTTTCTGTAAAACCAAGATTATTAAATACAGCAATAGATTTATAATTATCTTTCTTAACCTCAGCATTAATTACATGAAATTTAGAAAAATTTAGTTTTTTAAGTCCAAGATCTATGATTTTCTTACCCCAGTTTCTACCTCTTACAGTTTTATCTAGTGAGTAATCTATATAGACATTTTTATTATTAATATTAAATCTAATTTGACCTACTGGTAATTTTTTTACTTCTAATACATACATTATAGTTTTTTTTCTCTTAATATTCTTATTGAACCATCTCTTATGACTGTTAATATGAACCAGTTTATTTTTAAATGAACTTTTTATCTCATCTTTTTCATTAACCCAATTGTAGTAAGTTATCATATCACTTTTAGTGGTTTTTCTTAATCTTAAATCCTTTGAAAAAGAGGGATATAAAACCTCGGTTACTCGATTTACTCCAAGACCATCAACAGTTAAAATACTATTCATTTTTTTTTCATTAAAAAGTTTTGTATCTTTAATAATTGAAATTATTTTTTTTCTAATAAATTTAGGCTTAATATTTTTATTATTTTTGACTAAATAAATTAAATTTTTATCTTTTAGGTCTCTAGAGATTTGAAGTTGATTTTTTGATATTGAAAAGATTAACGATGGTTTTCCTAAGCACATTCTTTCCCAAGTAGTAATTCCTCCTGCTCCAATACAAAAATCACTTTTATAAATAAGTTTTGCTAATGTATTTTGTTTTTTATAAAATATTTTTTTAATTTTTGGAAATTTTTTTAATACTTTTTTTGAAGCAATATTTAACTGCAAATTTCTTAACTCTTTGCAATCAAATGCTTCTATTACTTTTTCTAATAATTCTGGTGTTTCGCTTCCTCCGAAAGAAATAAAAACTTTGCTTACCAAGTTATTTTTTATTTTGATATTCTTTCTGTAATGATTATAAGATTTATCAAGTAACGAATATTTAGGACCTATAAGAATTTTGCATTTTTTTGGTAAAGTTCGATTTAAATTTAAATTTTGTTCTTTAAGAACATTTTGATTTAGAAAAAAATCACATGAATGACTTCTGTTTAAATAATCACTTATAACCATAATTTTTCTTACCTCTTTAGAGAAAGTTTTTTCCCATATTGAATTCAAACCGTAATGGTCAACTATAAGTAAATCTATTTTTTTATTTGATATAATTTTTTTCGTATCTATTGCATCAATTTTTTGTAACCTTTTAGGCCATAAATTTTCATGATCCATTTTTAAGAAGATCTTTTTTTTAGGTAGAAATGATACTTTGTGTTCTCTTAATTTAAGAAATTTTCTAAATTCTGTATCAAAATACCTCATGATGAAATGAACTTTTGCCCCTCTATTAATTAATGAAGAAGCTAAATTTTTACATCTAAAAAGGTGCCCAATACCATTATCCTTTGATGCATCTATTCGGAAAACAACGTTCATTTAATGATTTTTCTTCCCAACATAAAAGCTTCTGCGGCTTCAACTCCAACTGTTGCGCCTCTCCAAGAACAAAGTGCATCGATACCTTTTAAAGATCTTGGGTGTGGCCATTGTCTCAATTCCATTTTGTAAGCTTTGAGTGCTTTAAATTTTTTAATTTTGTATTGTGAAATATCCTCAAACCAATTGGGATTAAACATTTTTGATTTTGTATCGATTTTCCACTCAGTACTTGAAGGTATTTCAAAAAAGAAAATGTTTTTGACGCTACTTTTCTTTTGAGGTCTTGTTGCTGTAACTACTGCTTTATTAACAATTTGATGATCTATATTAAGGTCATTATCAAAATGAGTATAAACCGTTTTAGGTTTCAACTTTTTAATAAATTTTTCAATTATCTTTACAATTTTAAGTAAAGGATATTTATCCAGTTTGTTATCAGATAGGTCTGCAAAAGCCAATTTTTTTGCACCTAATATATTAGATGATAACTTTGCAGCTTTTTTTCTTTCTAAGATTTTTTTTTTCGTTTTGACATTTTTTTGGTCTCTTGAATCAACACCGTTTGAAATAAATAAGATATTTACTTTAATTCCTTTTTTTGACAACTTTGCAATCGTTCCACCACAACCCAGAACTTCATCATCGGGATGTGCAGCAATTACTAAAACTGAATTTTTATCTTTTATCATTTAATATTTCTTAACTTCCACATTTTTTCTGCAGCTTTCCAATCTTCAAAAGTATCAATGTCATGTATTCTCCAAGTTGGTATTTCTACAATTGTGGAATTTTTTGCAAAAATTGGCTTTTCTTTCAACCAAGACTCAGATTTACCCCAATAAAATTGTCCAGCATCATAAAATGTATCAAAAATATCTTGAGTCCTTTTATTATAATATTTAGAAAATAACATTTTAAGACCGTTTAATTTGTTTTTCCTAAAAGATCTAAATATTGATGAATTAAATTTTCCACCTGAAAAAACATAATCCCATTTCTTTTTTTTAATTTTTTTATAGCCTGTAATTAAATCTTTTGAATTTAAATAAGCAGCAGTTGGATAAATACAACATACTAATTTTGGTTTCATATTATTATTTCTTAACCATCTTATTGCATGACTAATAACTGAAGATGTAGAAGCATGATCATCTGAGATATTCTGTGGTCTTAGGAATGGGACATCCATTTTATATTTTCTTCCAATTTTGGCAATTTTTTCACTATCGGTAGAAAGAATTATTTTATCGAACAAATTTGTTTTTTGGGCAGCTATTAACGGCCAAAGAAAAATTGGCTTTCCTTTAAATTTTTTTATATTCTTGTTTGGAATTCTTTTACTACCGGCTCGTGCTGGTATAATTGCTATATTCATTTAAATTTTAAGTAATTTTTTAATATTTTTTATTACTTTTTCTTGTTGAACTTTTTTAAGATCATAAAAGATCGGTAAAGAAACTTCTTGATTATAAAAATTTTCGGATACCAAAAAGGAACCGTTTTTAGTACTAAATTTTTTTTTATAGTAAGGCTGAAGGTGTATTGGAATGTAATGTACTTGTAATGAAATATTATTCTGCTTCATTTTTTTAAAAAAAAGCTTTTTAGATATACCAAATTTTTTAAAATTAATTTTTAATGGATATAAGTGATACGCATGGCTATAATTTTTTTTTATTTTGGGTATACTTATATTTTTAATATTTTTAAAAGCTCGATCATAGTTTAATGCGATAGATTTTCTTTTTTTTATAAATTTTTTTAATTTTCTTAATTGGCTTACTCCTAAAGCACATTGAATATCAGAAATTCTATAATTATAACCCAATTCTCTCATTTCATATTTCCACATCTCAAATTTATTTTTTTTCACCATTCCATGGGATCTTAATAATTTTATTTTTCTATCTAATTTTTTATTATTGGTTAATACAGCCCCGCCTTCTCCGGTTGTAATTGATTTGACAGGATGAAAACTTAAGGAGGAGAAATCAGAAAATTTAGAAGAATAATATTTGTTATTATTAATTTGTGCACCTAAAGAATGACAATTATCATTTATAAGTTTAATTTTAAATCTTTTTGATAATTTTTTAAGAACTGGCCAATTACATGGATGGCCAGCAAAGTCTGTGCAAACAATTGCTTTTACTTTTTTTTTATTTTTTTTTAAAAGTTTTATTTTTTGTTCAAGTTTTTCTACATCAATCGTATAGTAATCTTTCTCTATATCAACAAATTCAGGTCTTGCTCCAGAGTATATAATAGAATTACTAGTTGCCAGGAATGAAATAGGTGTTGTTAAAACAATATCACCATTTTTCCATCCTAATGCTAGACCAATTAAGTGAAGAGCGGCTGTTCCGTTTGATACAGCAGATGCATATTTATAGCCGGTTTCTTTACATAATTCTTTTTCAAACTTAAGAACTTCCGGTCCTTGAGTAATTAATCTGCTTTTTAATATTTTTGTAACATAATTAATATCGTTTTGATCGATATGTTGTCTTCCGTAACTTATCATTTTTTAAAAAATAACTTTATTTGCGCTAATTATTTTACGTAATTCTGATGGACTTAAAAATTTTGAGTTATTTTTACTATTGTATGAAAAATTATTTTTGCATGGTTTACAATTTTTATTCTTTAAAATATATTTTTTTTTGTTCCAATTTAAGAACTTTGAATTTGGAGCGATTACGAAGTAATTCTTAAACTCTATTGTGTTTGTGGACTCATCAATTGAAATCATTTCTTCATGTTTTTTCTCACCTGGTCTAATACCTACTATTTTAATCTTAGATTTAGGGCTTATAGCTTTTACTAAATCAGTCACTTTATAAGATGGTATTTTTGGTACAAAAATTTCACCTCCCCACATTTTATCTATACAATTAAAAACGAAATCTACGCTCTCGTTTAAGGTAATATTAAATCTAGTCATATCTTGATTTGTTACATTTATAAATTTTTTATTTTTGTTTTTTATAAGATATGAAATAAATGAACCTCTGCTTCCCATAACATTGCCGTACCTTACTACTGAAAATTTAATTTTACTTTTGCCCTTATAATTGTTTGCTGCAATAAACAATTTATCAGATACTAACTTAGTAGCACCATATAAGTTAATTGGAGAAGATGCTTTATCTGTACTTAGCGCGATCACTTTTTTTACATTGTTTTGAATGGCTGACTGGATAATGTTTTGGGCGCCTAAGATGTTTGTTTTGACTACCTCGAAGGGATTATACTCAGCGAGTGGTACATGTTTTAATGCAGCTGTATGAATAACTATATCAACATTTTGCATTGCAAAATTCAATCTATCCAAATCCCTAACGTCACCCAAAAAATATCTGATAGGAGATGGAGGATCGTCTGAAAATTTTGCTTGCATCTTAAAATGCTTTTGCTCATCTCTACTAAATATTATTAATCTTTTTGGACTATATTTTTTTAGTATAGACTCTATAAATGTCGAGCCAAATGAACCTGTGCCCCCTGTTATCATAATTGATTTATTGTTAAGATTTATTTTCATAAATTTAAGAAATTTCTTTTTTGTTTAAAAGTTCTTTAAAAGTATCATTATTTTCTTTTAAATATTGATACGTGCCCTCACCTTCTATCATCCCCTCTCTCAAAACAAAAATTTTATCACAATTTTTAAGTGAATTTACCCTATGAGTAACAAATATAATAGTTTTATTGTTTTTTATTTTTGTAATTGAGTCAATAATCTTTCTTTCTGTGATCATATCCAATGAACTAGTGCTCTCATCCATTATTATAATGTCTCTATTAGCATACAAAGATCTCGCAATACTCAATCTTTGTTTTTGACCTCCGCTTAATCTAATTCCATCTTCACCAACTCTTGTGTCATATTTAAGGGGTAATTTTTTCTCTATGAATTCAGAAATTTCTGAAATTTTTGAGGCATCCTTGGCCTTATCTAAATCTATTTCTCCTTCTTCTAAACCATAAGCAATATTTTTTAAAATTGTATCATCAGCAATAAATGGAAATTGAGGAACATAAGATATCATAAATTGCCAGTTATCCAACAAACTGTTCGAAACCTCTTTTCCATCAACTAAAACATTGCCTTTATCAGGTTTTAGCAAACCTGTTATTAAATTAATAAGAGTAGATTTTCCAGATCCACTTTTTCCTGTGATGCCAATATATGAACCAGAACTAAAATTTAAATTATCAATTGATAAAACTTTGTTTTTATTATTAAAATAATTAAAACTAACATTATTCAGAGATATGTTGCTAAATTTAAATTTTTGTAAATTTTTTTTGTCAGAATAATTATGAAAGTTGACTTTTTTCAAATCACTAAATAACTCATCAAAAGACGGTTTATAATACTTATAATTTGATACCTCTTGAAAAATTGTTTGAATATTTGGCAAAATTCTATGTAAGGTTATAGTATAAATTCCTATCAATAAGATTATTTCTGATAAAGAGGAATACTTTAGCAAAATTGAGTAAATTATAATTCCGAAAGCAAACATATAGGTTAAAAGTTCCATCAAAATTTTTGGTGATGCTACGTATACAATTTTTTTAACCGATACTTCTGCTAATGTGTTTGTAATATTAAAAAAACTTTTAATATAAAAATTGAAACTATTGTTAAGTTTTATATCTTTAATTGATTTAAATGCTTGATCTACAATTTTAAAAGATTTTGTTGATGCTTGAGCTTGATGTCTTCCATATTTTGTCATTTTTTTTTTTAAAAACTGATAAATAGAAAAATAAAATAATAATACAACACATTAAACTATGGTAGTTATGAAAGGTTCAACAATCATCAAAATCGTAAATAATAGCAGTGAGCTAAATATCTTCCCGCATATTTGGAAAAAAGGTTGAATGATACCTACAACTATAAAGTTTATTTTCACTTGAACTTTTTCCAATAAATTATTTGTGCTATTTATTAAATGGAAATTATATGGCTCTAATAAATATCTGTTAAATAACCTTTTAGATAAATTAAGCCAAATATTATTACCAACATAAGAGTCATACCAAATATCAAACCACCTAATAAGATAATTTAAAATTAACAAAATAAACGAAGACATTGCAAAAATAATTATTACTTCATTGTTGTTTACATTAAATGAATTCTTAATATTTAAGATATACTCATTATTATTCAGTATTTTTTCATTAGTAATTACAGCTAAGAACGGTATTATAGATGCAACACCAACAAGATCCATTACTCCTGTTAAAAATTTAGTTAATGATAAATTAATTAATTTTTTTTTTTCTTTTTTTTTAAGAAATAATAGAGATTTACTTACGTCTTTTATCATTTGATTTATTTTCTTTTAAAAATTTAAACAGAGCAAAAAAACTTGGAATATTTTTTTTTATACCAAGTATTCTAAGTATTAAAAAAATCGAATTTGAAAAATATAAAATAAGTTTAGAGTATGGATAATATTTTATAATACTATTATATAAAAAACTGTAATTTTTAATTTGATCTTTTATAAAGTTTGACGATAAATCACTTGTTTTTGAAAGCACTAGTACATCCGTGATTTTACCAAGTGAAATTAGAATAGAGATAGTTTTTGATAATGAGTTATCTTTGTTTTTATTTGAAAGAATTTTTTTATTCAAAAATAAAATATCACTAGTTATATTCTTATCAAACCACTTATTTGCAGGTTTTATATCTAAAAGTTTAAAACCTCTTGAATTCAAAAATTGTATCAAATCGCCTATTAAAGGTTCATTCTTATATTTTTGCTCCCAATCCTTATGAACCCTAATAAGTGATATATTTTGTAAAATCTTTCCAGACCCTTTTAAAATATCTAGTTCACTTCCTTGAGTACATAAAGTTATAAGATCTAAATTTTTGATTGATCTGATGTTTAATACTCTATCTAATTTGTATGTCTTAATATTTAAGATTTTTCTATTTTCAAAAAAATTATCATCACGAATTAGATCAAGTAGTTTTTGGTTTGATTTAAAATATGAAGATGTTGTCAGGTCTGAATTTAAATAAAATTTTTTTTTAATATTTTTTTCAGAAACACAATACCTTAGAAATCCTAGTTTTAAATTTTTTATATGTTTATTTTCATCTTTAAATTTTTGTAAATAATTTGGTTGAGGATCAATTACAAGATAATAAACTTGCGCTAAATTACATAATTTAACTACTTTTTTTATAAAATCTCTATCTGACCCAACATCTAGTATATTTATTTTTTTTTTCATAAAATTAATATTTAAATCTTTTTAAATTTAAAATTCTTGTATCCAAACTAACTCTTGTTGATGAACCAAAATTATTACTCCCACCATGAAGTAAATTTGGATGAAATATTATTGCTTGACCTGGTTTCAAGTTTAATCTTGTAAATTTAAATTTTTTCCAATATTTTTTTTCTAATAATGGGGTTACTTTTTTTTTTGTAATCTTAAATTTTACCCCATGATCAAAAAGATGACTTTTTGGGGAAATTTTAAGTGTATATTTTTTACTGAAGCCAACGATAGGTATCCAAATTGTTAAAGAAGTTTTTAAATCCCTATTAATAATTCCACCAGCATTAACATCAATGTGGACTCCCGCTGTATCTTTTTGTTTCTTAACAAATGGTCTTGCTATTCTATAGCCAGTTGCATTGATAATCTTCTGTTTTTTTTTTAAATTTCCAATCCAATTTAATGATATTTTTGAATGC
>MDTA01195508.1_pt1 | contig 13367 bp, 15 predicted proteins | sample 811151 | NCBI WGS metagenome assembly MDTA01 (sample SAMN05326648, study PRJNA326480) | marine metagenome | isolation source: seawater | place: Indian Ocean: South | collected 2010 | reverse complement strand
TAAATGAATGACAACTCATCTTCAAACGCGAGTTACAGAATCCGGCTTACAGCTTCTCGGAATCCTTTTTCATGCATTACTTTTCGTTTGACGAAAAAAGTCCGCAAAATATTTTAATTAGATGGCAAACACAAAATCAGCCCTTAAGAACATAAGAAAAAACAAATCGCGTTACATTCAAAACCGCACCATATCCAGCAGGCTAAAGACCTTAGAGAAAAAGTTTTTAAATGCAGTTTCGGAAAAAGACAACGAGGCTGCTAAATCATCCGCTTCTGCATTCATCTCAGCATTGGAAAAGGCCAAGAAATCAAATTTGGTCCACGCGAACAAAGTGTCGCGAAAAAAATCTCGCTGCTCTTGTTTGTTGGCAAGTTTCTAAGCTAACTTCTTAAATATGGCGGGAATCATTCTCGTCCTTCTTATTATAACCACTTTCTTGTCGATTGTGGTTAATTTTATTTTTCTTGAGATACGCCTCATGAATGTCATCAGCGGTCATGCCCATTACCTGTGCCATCGAAACAAGGAAATGAAAGAGATCCACAATCTCAACTTTTGCATTCTGCTTATCGAATTCCTGGTAATTAGCCCACCACTTCCAAGGCACCGAGTCGGTTAACTCAGATAACTCCTGTTGCATGGCTCGTACATAGTTGAGGATCCATTTGGTCTGATCTTCATCGTTCATCTCATCCATGCAAACTCCAATCCTGCGATTTAGTTGATCTTGCAAATCAAATATATTTTCCAATTTATCCATAACAATTTCATAAGAAGGAAACTTAGGCTTGATGCAAGAGGTTAAACATCAATTATAAGTCTCTTTTCCCTTGTAGCAGAGCCATCTTCATTGTTTGTTAGTTATTTGTTCAGACTAACGGCCAATGACCTGAATCCGAAATCAAATTATAATTTCACAAGACGAAACTCTACCCTGCACTATGCTAAAACCAAAAATTGTTCGATTTAATGAAATCTAATATTCGCTCGCGATGGTATCGCTCCAATGAAAGACCACTAGAATCATCCCCAGAGACTGGGTCTTTTTCCCGGCAAGCTCCATTTGGTGAAATCGACCCTTCTCAAGAGGATTCCTTAAAGGATGACTTGAGCAATGCCAAACCATCTTCCGGTTCACAAGGCAAAAAAGGTCGTAATTCGCTTAAGAAAAACCATGAACGGACATCAAAACCACGCCGGGATAACCGGAAGAAAATACATGGATCCGACAGGAATCACCGATCTAAAGAACTAGAAAAAAAAGGCGAAGGCCAACAAGATCAATCTCGTCGCAAAAATCGTCCTAAACCCAAAAAGGATCATCGTACCGAAAATGGTAAAAATCAACCAGGTCGATCGAAGCACAGACCAAATTCAAAGAAAGATCATAATCGATCTTCAAAGAAGAAAGATCTTCACGAAAAACCTACGCAAGCCGAACCAAAATCCGGCCTCAGCAAATTCATTTCCAAAATTTTCGGGGGATAACCGGTCGGTTACATTTTTCTTCTTCCCATTGTCCCAATGATGGAAGTTTTTCAAATAGAAGGCGGACATTCCCTTAACGGAAAAGTTAAAGTAAGCGGTTCAAAGAATTCCTCCCTTCCCCTCTTTGCCGCGTGTTTACTTACTTCCGAAGAATGCATCCTTGAAAATGTCCCTGATCTCTCTGACATTCGATTCATGGGAGAAATCCTCTCCGCACTTGGGGCTGAGGTAAAGAAACTGGATTCAAACAAATGGAGGATTCAGGCATCTTCTATTGATCCGTGTGCTCCTTATGGTCTAGTTCGGAAAATGAGAGCTTCGGTTTGTCTTCTTGGTCCATTAGTTGGTAGGCTTCGTAAGGCTGAAATTCCGATGCCAGGTGGATGTGTCATTGGGAATCGCCCCATAGATCTTCATCTAAGGGCACTACGAGGGCTCGGTGCCGAAGTGGAGTTAAGTGGCGGGACCGTCAAGGTAGAGGGTTCACAGCTAAAAGGAAGTTCTGTTTTCATTGGCGGGCGCCACGGAAGTACTGTTACTGGAACTGCCAATGCAGTAATGACAGCCTCCCTGACCCCGGGAAAGACCGTATTGGAAGGCTGTGCATGTGAACCCGAAATAACAGACCTTTGCAAAATGCTAATTTCCATGGGAGCTTACATTTCCGGAACGGGATCCCACACCTTGGAAATCGAAGGAGTCAAGAAATTGTCAGGCACCAGGCATTCGGTCATACCCGATCGGATAGAAGGGGCAACCTATGCTTTAGCAGCTGCGATTACTCAAGGTGAAATTTCTATTCTTGGAGCAAACAGTAGACACTTGGGTGCATTTGCCAACCTGATGCATGAAAGTGGGGTAGACTTGAATGAATCAGCAGAAGGACTCCATGTTAGTGTTTCAAGAGGGGGATTGCGTCCCATTGAGGCAACCACACTACCCTACCCCGGTTTTCCAACTGATCTGCAGGCTCAAACCTGTGCCCTCGCTTGCATTACCGACGGGCTAAGCATTTTAACCGAAAGAGTTTATCCAAGTAGGTTCATGCACCTACCTGAACTCATGCGCATGGGCGCTTCGATATCCTTGGAGGGATCCAGTGCCATTATTCGGGGCGTCAAACAACTAAATGGTGCTCCTGTAATGGCATCCGACCTGCGTGCAAGCGCTGCACTTATTCTCGCGGGCCTTTCCGCAAAAGGAGAGACTTGGGTACAAAGAATCTATCACCTGGACCGCGGATATGATTCATTTGAATCAAAACTGAACTCAATGGGGGCAAAGGTTCAAAGGCTCACCGAAGAAGATTTGCCAAAATCATTCCTGCAGGCTACGGATACCTAATCCGCTTTGAAAGAAGACACACCCACTGGTTCCGATTTCATAGATCAAGCCTTACATACCGAACAGGAGCTTGAGGCAGCTTTGCGTCCGCCCTCGTTTGATGACTTTACCGGACAAAGAAAGACCATCGAACGACTTCAGGTAATGGTAGGAGCTGCTGCAAAAAGAGAGGAACCCCTGAAACATATTTTACTCTGCGGGCCACCTGGTTTAGGAAAGACCACATTGGCCCACATTATCGGACACGAATTAAAACAGGAGGTTCGCGTCACCTCCGGTCCAGTCATAGACAAACCGGGCGACCTTGCTGGACTACTGACCAATCTTCAGGGAGGAGATATCCTCTTCATTGACGAAATTCATCGCATTCCTAAGACAGTGGAGGAGTATCTTTACTCGGCCATGGAAGACTACCGAATCGATATCATGATTGACCAAGGTCCTAATGCTCGAAGCGTTCGGCTTGAAATTCCTCGATTTACCCTAATCGGTGCGACCACTCGGGTCGGGTTGCTCACTGCTCCAATGCGTAGCCGCTTCACCCTGCAAACCCGTCTTGATTATTACGATCGTGATGACCTGACTCAGATTGTAAGAAGGAGCTGCGGCTTGTTGAAATGCCCAATCGATCAGGCAGGAGCCGAGGAAATCGCAACCCGAGCGAGAGGCACGCCAAGGGTTGCCAATAACCTCTTACATTTCACCCGGGACTACTCCGAGGAGAGAGCAAATGGTACGATTGATCGAGAAATCGCAGGCAAAGCTTTAGAGCTTTTGGAAATTGATGAACGCGGTCTGGATGAAATGGACAAACGCATTCTTTCAATGCTTGCAAACAACTACAACGGAGGCCCAGTTGGCTTGGGTACGATCGCAGTTGGGGTAAACGAAGAAGAGCATACCTTGGAAGAAGTCCACGAACCATTTCTTATTAAAGAAGGTTATTTAAAAAGAACCGCTCAGGGAAGAATGCTGACTGAAAAAGGTTGGAAGGTCTGCGGTATGAATGGACCAACCAACACCGATTCCAATCAAATGAATCTCATTTAAAATTTTCAATTCTACTCGAAACGAGAGAAAACAAATGGACAAAGGATTTGCAGAAGTGTCCTGCATCAGCTTCAACTAATCGTGTAATCTCCGATACCGTAAATTCACCCAGTTCAAGGATTTCATCTGGATCCGGCAACGGTCTAATACAGTTTTTACAAAGGTAAACTCTTACGAATTCATTTCCTGTTTCAACGCAGGGACTTAGGCGAAGAATTTCGACTAGGTCGCTCGAGTTGACTGGTACTCCCAATTCTTCTTGAAATTCCCTAATTGCCGCATCCAGGTAAGCCTCCCCCGTATCCACATGCCCTGAGCAACTAGTTGTCCATAAAAGTGGTTCCAAGTCTTTTTCCGCGGATCTTCTTTGCAAGATCCATTTCCCTGATTCAGAACGAGAAAATATGTGAACCGCCCGATGATAAAGTCCTTTCCGATGGACACCTGCTCTTGTTTCCTGACCAATGATGCGATCATTTTCATCCACATAATCAAACATTTCACTCATCAACCAAAAAGAATAGCAAAAGAAACAATAAGGCTAAATGAAATTAAAATTATCCACTTTTTGATTGGCTTCCGGAGGTATACATTGGATAACCCACATGTAGTGGATACAACCTTCAAAATCTTAGGCTCCAGCAGTTCGGGAAATGCGGCACTTTTGAGAGCTTGCGAATCTAATATTCTCATTGATGCCGGATTATCAGGGAAAAAAATTGAAGCATTACTTAAGGACGAAGGCACTTCAATCGATCAATTGGATGCCATCTTTCTGACTCACGAACACAGTGACCACTGTGCTGGTGTCCGCGTTCTATCCAAGTTAGGAAATCTACCGATTTTTGCCAATCGTGACACCATTCAAGCTATTCAACCCAAGCTTCCCCGAAGACCCAACTGGAAAATATTTGAAACTGGTAAGGCCTTCCGCTTCCAATCCTTCAAGATTCACCCTTTTAGTGTCCCTCATGATGCCTATGACCCCGTAGGCTTTTACTTTGAATGGGGAAAAGACGACCTTTTCGAACCACGGTCCAGCCTTGCCTGGGTAACTGATTTAGGCTTCGTTCCGACCTTAGTGCGCGAACGCATCAGGCAGGCTCGGATCCTCGTTATCGAATCAAATTACTGTTCCAAGATGCTTGAGCAAGATCCAAAGAGACCATGGAGCATCAAGCAAAGGATTCGAGGAAGGCATGGTCATTTATCAAATCAAAGCACTTTCGAACTTTTGGAATCTTTCGAAGACTCAAGATGGGAAAAAATCTTCCTCATGCACCTGAGCAAGGATTGTAACACCGTCTCCAAAGTCCGAAAACAATTTCACAACCTTTCCGGTCGTGGCAAGCGTTTCGAAGCATTTGTCGTTGATCCTTCCACTTCAGAAACTTTACCCCTATGAAAAAACTGCTGCGTCAGACTAAAATTATCGCTACCATCGGTCCCGTTACCGAGAGCGAGGAGATGCTTGAAAAACTCATTTTAGCTGGGGTGGATATATTTCGACTGAACATGGCACATGCCGACCACGGTTGGATCAGGTCCATAACCGAACGAATTAGAAAAGTAGGAGAAAAGCTGAAACGGGAGCCCGCGATCATGATGGATGTGAAAGGCCCTGAAATCAGAACCGGATACCTGCACCAAGAAGTGGTTTTAAAAAAAGGTGATTTATTGGATCTAATTTTCATAGCCCAGCCCACCCCTCCTTCCAATGACGGAATTTGGCAAATTGAAGTGAATTACGACAAGTTGCCCGAACATATAAAACCCGGAGACACCGTCTTGCTTGACAATGGCTTGATCCCTCTTGCTGTTCTCGATTCCTCACCTCAGCAAATCCGTTGTCAAGTTCTGCAGGATGCGACCCTCAAAAGCCGTAGACATGTTAATTTACCGGGGATAGAAACGGGCCTACCCCCCCTTACGAAGAAAGATAGACGTGATTCAATGGTGGGTATCGAAGGTTCGCATGATTACTTTGCTCTGTCCTTTACGCGTGATGCTGATTCCATTGACTTGTTCCGTAGCTTTCTGCGCAAACATGGATCCGAGGCCCAGATAATAGCCAAGATCGAAGATCAAAAAGGGGTTAAAAACATTGAGGAAATCATCAAGGCTTCAGACGCCATTATGGTTGCACGCGGGGATTTGGGTATTGAATGTGCCTTTGAAGATTTACCCATCATCCAAAGAAAAGCAGTGGGTTCCTGCCTTGCGGCGGGCAAACCGATCATAGTTGCCACGCATATGCTCGAATCGATGATTGAATCTCCAGTTCCTACTAGGGCTGAAATCAGCGACGTTGCGAACGCCGTAAACGAGGGTGCGGATTGCATCATGTTAAGTGGTGAAACCACCACTGGGAAATATCCCATTGAGTGCGTACAAATGCTCAACCGAATCGCTTCTCGGATGGAAGATGAAATTCAACCCGGACTCACCGAGGAACTTAAGCTTTTTCGACCAAAAGCGAAGATGTTACATTCCGCTGCAATGCTCGCCATGAGGATTGAAAATTCCGCAGTCCTGGTTTTCACCAGAAGCGGTGATTTGGCTGCAAAACTTGGGGCTCTTCGCCCGAATGGAGCACCTCTCTTTGCCTTTACCGATGTGCATGGTTTGCATCGGCGCTTAAGGCTCATTTGGGGGATTGAACCCTTTCTGATGGATTTCTCAGATGATCCTGAAGTAACTATTCAAAATGCCATAAATCGATTACGGGAAGGAGAATGGATCCACGACGGAGATCAACTTGTTACCGTAACAAATGTTTTTGCCCATGATAAAGTGGTGGAAAGCATTCAACTCCGAGAAGTCGAACCTCATTAATTGAGTAAAGCACTTTATCTTTTCTTCAAGTACAAAACCCATCCTCCAAGAACGCTAATCGCGTATGGAAGGAATGCGGCGATCGTTGGTTTTACAACAGCCTCCTCTCCCAAGGCATCAAAAGTAGTTCGTAGTACATAAAAAGTAACCAACCCCAGCAAAGTTAAGCCGATCATTTGGCCAATCGAAACTTTACCCCTTCCAACTCCTATGCAAAAAGCAAAGAAAATCGCCACCATGCAACTCGGCGAATTGAGCAGCATTTGTGCACGCCTCAATTCATAAGGAGCCAATATGTTAGAATTCACTCCCTTAAACACTTCCAAAAGATAATCGAGCTCTCTCAGAGAAAGAGCCTTCGGACCATTCTTTAGCATGAGATGAGGAAGGGGATTGTCCTGCAGTTCCTTGATCGTAAGTGTATCGAAAGACTTATTAATTAAGGGACCAGTGAATTCATCTTTGAGGAAATTGGCTTCATTTTCATCAAGACTTCTCCATTGCAGACCGTCGTTATCTTGGTTGGGAACCGGTAGACCCTTATGGCTTGGGAAGCCAAGAAAGCGGCCATTTTTGAAAGCCCACCCCAATTTTCCATTAAACATGGCCTGTTCCGCACGAATGCGAAAAGAGTCATTTCCCTTCCTATCATAGCTGTACAATTGGAGGTTCTTACCAGTTAAGCCATTTGCATCAAAGGATTCGAAATACCACGCCCTCGTCCGGTTCACCTTCATTTGAAAACTCACATGCCTTGAGAACTCCGATACATTCACTCCACTTACTTCATCCGCATTCGATGCCAACCAAACCAGGCAAGTTGGGATTAAACCCAGTGTGAGATATACGAAGAGCACCATGTAAGCGGGGACTCCGGATGCCTGCATGGCAAGCCATTCTCTTCGCTGACGGAGGAAAAGTAGACAAAACAAGGTTCCGAAAAAACTTGAAATTGGAAGAAACCAAGGAATTTGAGGCAATAACCAACCGGTAAAATGATCAAGCCCGTCCTCAGCAAGAAAACGATTCAACAAGTCAGGCTGGTCGGATAAGCTAAAGATTGCAAAAACCGCCAACAGGAATGCAATGCAAAGCAAAGACCACGCACTCCAAGTAAAAGATAAGTGCCGAATGAGAATGCGGTATTTGATGATCTTCATCAGGAATGGTTATTTTTGTGCTTATCACTTGCATCCGTCAAAGGGAATTCTCAAGCTAGCAGGAATACTGTGCTAATAATATGAAAATGAAAATCATTTCGCTTGTGCCGTTGTGTCTGCTCCCCCTTCTCGGTCCCTCTTTATTTGGCGCATCACAAAAAGTTGAAAATTCCCTTACCCACAAAATTGATCTTTTCTTTGGGGAGTACATTGTTAGCCCATTGGCCGCAGTAATGTTTTGGCCCATTCCGGGTGTCGAAATGCCATTGGTCGTTGGATGGTTGCTAGGAGGTGCTCTTTTCTTCACCATCCGCATGAAATTCGTCAACCTTTTCTACTTCAAGCATGCTTTGGACCTGATACGGGGGAAGTTTGACGATAAAAAGCAAATCGGAGAAGTAAGCCATTTTCAAGCACTTACGACTGCTTTATCGGCCACCGTGGGTCTCGGAAACATCGCCGGGGTTGCCATAGCCATCGGGATGGGTGGACCGGGTGCTACATTTTGGATGATTCTGGTTGGGTTTCTGGGGATGTCTTCAAAATTCACTGAATGCACCCTCGGGCAGAAGTACAGGAAGGTCCGAAAAGACGGAAGAATCATGGGAGGTGCCATGCATTACCTTTCCGAGGGATTAAAGGAAAAGAACCTTGCCGGTCTTGGTGGTCTCTTGGCTGGTCTGTTTTGTGTGCTTTGCATAGGGGGCTCCTTTGGTGGAGGCAATGCATTCCAAGTCGTCCAGTCACTGGATTTGATTAAAACAGTGGCCCCTCCCCTGGAAAAGTTTCCCTGGGTTTATGGCTTGATCATGTCCATCCTAGTCGGATTCGTTATTTTAGGAGGCATCCAAAGTATAGCAAAAGTGGCATCCTTGGTTGTTCCCTTCATGTGCGGAATCTACCTGCTTGCCTGCATTTTCATTATTGGTACCCATGCGAGTCTTATTCCTGCTGCATTCGGTCTAATCATCGAAAGCGCATTCAATCCGGATGCAGCTTTTGGCGGGTTTCTCGGAGTTTTAATTATAGGCGTGAAACGAGCGGTATTCTCAAACGAAGCAGGGATTGGGTCAGCTGCCATTGCCCATTCCGCGGCAAAAGTCTCGCATCCGGTTGAGGAGGGAATCGTTGCCTTACTCGAACCCTTCATTGATACGATCGTGGTTTGTACCATGACCGCCTTGGTGATCATTCTGACCGGGGCCTATTCCGATCCTGAAAATGCTGGTTTTATTGCATCAAACCAAGGAGGGGCACTCACCTCCGCGGCTATGGCATCCGTCATTCCATGGTTTCCGTATATCCTATCATTAGCGGTTTTTCTATTCGCTTTTTCCACCATGATCTCATGGTCTTATTATGGTGAAAGGTGTTGGGCTTGGTTGTTCGGCGACCGTTCTTCCGCTGTCTATAAAGTCCTTTTTCTGATGTTCACCTTTTTGGGGTCGATCATAACTGCCACTAACATACTGGACTTTTCTGATTTAATGATCTTGGGCATGGCTTTCCCCAACATCCTAGGCTTACTTTTGCTAAGCGGCCAAGTGAAGGAAGACATGCTTGATTATCAGAAAAAAAGATTTCCATGACAATTTAATTTGACATTTGTGTGGGAGAGAAACGAGTATACACAATCCATCACCATAGTTTAATTTTATCCCCATTTTTAAATATCCATGGACGAAGATACAGTTCATTTATCTGATTCAGAAGAAGCTCGTGCATCCATCACTCGCCTATTAAAGGCCATTGAAGGATGGGCATCCAAAGAAAGTCAAAAAAACGAGCTTGAAATGACTGCATTCGGTGCAGCCCTCGCTTCCGGAATCATTTCTTTTCACGACTTTACCTCAAAAGACTGCAGAACCTGCAAGCCTCTGATCGGTGCAATCGCCCGTGCCAAACAACATCTGGAAAAGGAACACAAGAAATTTGATTCCGAAATTGATAAGATGCACATTAAATTTGCTCAGGAAATGGAAGAACTTGACCTGAAGATCATCCGTGACCGGAAAGAATTCAAGCAGTACCTGATTTCTTTGATCTATGCCGAAGAATACAACAAGCTTCGGATTTCAGTAACTAATATCTTTGAAACGCTGGATGCTAAATCCAATTACGGAGAAGCTTCCGGTTACACGCACGACACCTCCTAGAGCACATTCGTTTTTATAAATTCCCAAGGGTTGCTCTCATATGAGTTTAACCCCAATGAACAACCAAATTGGCAAAGTAACAAGACTTGCTATCATAGTTACCAAAATAGAGAGCATTGCAATACTCCTGTCAGCAGAATAACTTCCGACAATTACAAGTGCAAAAATCCCTGCCGGCATTGCAGCTTGCACCACTAAAATTTGCCGCATCCACTCCATACCCATGGGAATTGGTCCCCACGCAACATAGGTAAGAACAAGACAGGGAAAAATAAGGTTTCTAACCAGCAGAGCAGCGATTTCCACCCGGTATCCAGCTGAAAAACGAAACCCACTGATTAATTCGTAAAAACTGCCTCCGATAAGCATCAGCCCCATGGGAATCGAACAATTCCCAATCATTTCGACCACCTCCCATGCAAAGGAAGGCACGAAGGTACGACCGCCCAATGATTGCAAAAGCAAAGCCAAAAGCACGGACACCACCGGCGGGTTGATTAAGCCTTTGAAACTGAATTTTCCGGCAGTCAGCACAAAGATGCCAAGCGTCCAAATCCCCACTTCCACACCGAGATTAAAAAGAATGATCCGAACAACGATCTCCGGTCCAAACAATGAATGGGCAACCGGTATGGCAATAAATCCGTAATTAAAGATACCCGTACAGAAACGAAAGGTTTGAGCGCCCTCCCCGATCCGAAAGATCTTGGAAACTCCCCAGGCCAACCCAAAGCCCAGGGCAATGGATGAAAAGCCGAAAACGGGAGTGAGAATGGTCGAAGCACCCACACTCACTTCGCCTGAACCCAGAATATGATAAAAAATAAAACAAGGGTATAGAATTCGAATCGTTACCATACTCAGGGACGCATCGGCTTCCGCACGCAACCAGCCTAATTTTCGAGCAAATCCTCCGACAGCCAACAGCAGGAAAGGCGGTAGGATCGAAAGCATAATACCATCTAAATTTCCCATCGCCAAACCCGATAAAAGAAATCAAACCTTTAAGCAACCAACGAATCCACATTGAAACTAAACAATCCTAATCATTCTTGTGGAAAATTCATTCTATTCATCTTGCTTTGAGAAATCCTGAATCCCCGCTTCGATGAGGATTTAATTTATGATGATTTACCCCAAACTCATTTTTGGCCCACCTGTACAATGGAAGACATCTTACAAGAAGCAATCTTTGGCTCTTGTATTTCTGTTCCTTTGCGGATGCCTGGCACATCGGGAACCAAACCCCTTTCCGATTGTCAGCTCCGAGGACCCAAACTCCCCGAAAACTTATTCCGAATTTCTTTCCCTGATCAAACAATCAGAATCTTGGATGAAGGAGAATTTTAAAAGAAAACAATTTCTGATCGTAAAATCGCCCCAGCAGGAAATGATACTCCATCCCAGGATTGATCTTCGAATCAGAGAACAAATCCTCCAAAGGGTATCCGATGGCTCACTCCTCGATACTGAGAAAGAAGAATTGCTTTCCAAATGTGCAACCCTGCACGATCTTTGGCAAAAACAAAGAAAGCGTATTCAGCTCAAAAGGTTCCAACTTGGACTTACCCGCTAACTACCCAAACTCCCTTGCCTGCTCAGCGAAATGCAAAATGCATTTCCTATTTTCATTGAAAATGAGGAAGAGTTCAAAATATAGTGCAGGCAGGAACCCAATGACCAACCCCAATCAGTCTACCCAATGAACCAAGAGAAAAAAAAAGTCGCAGTCGTCTTATCCGGATGCGGAGTCTTTGACGGCACTGAGATCCACGAGGCCGTACTCACTTTACTCAGCGTTGAGGAAGAAAACGCCAATTGGCATTGTTTTGCCCCCCAAATGGAACAAATGCATGTTGTTGACCATGCCACCGGGGAAGTGGTTGAGGGAGAAAAAAGAGAGGTTTTCTCCGAAAGTGCCAGAATAGCGAGAGGATCAGAAAAGCTTTCCGAACTCGCTGAATATGACCCCTCCGAATTTGACTGCCTGCTCTTTCCGGGTGGTTTTGGCGGAGCCAAGAACTTATCCGACTTTGCGGTCAAGGGAACCGATGGCCAGGTCCTCGATTCCGTTCAGCATGCAGTTCGTAGTACTCATGCCCTTGGCAAACCCATTGGATTCATCTGCATTACCCCTGCCAGTGTGGGTGCCCTTACACTCGGGGGAGAAGGGGTCGCCCTTACCATTGGCAACGATCAGGAAACCGCTTCAGCGGTTGAAGCTCTTGGGGCCAAGCATCAGGATTGCCCAGTTGAAGATGTGGTCGTTGATCACGATAATAGGATCGTAAGCACACCTGCCTACATGCTGGGGCCGGGTATAAAGGATGTGAGAACTGGCATCGCCAAACTGGTTAAGCAAGTTCTTTCGATGACTTGATTTCTTGGTTTTGGATTATGATGCCTGATGCGAATCCAACCCAAAACTGATTCGAAGAAACCTATTGACGGTTTATTGAGAATCTTTTTTCATTCTCACCGCCTTGAATGCAGCTACTGCCAAGAGTAACCAGGAAAGCATGAGCGTGATCCCCCCGACTGGGGTCACATAGACAAGACTCGGAATCTGCAAACCGACGGATAGGTAAATGCTGAAACAAAAAAGGACTGTTCCAATGATGAAAAAAATTCCACTCCATTTCAAGAGAGGCACTCGGGTGAATCCATTTGGGACCAGCAGAATCAGCCCAATTACACTTATGATCACAGAATTCACCTGGTTGTAGCGAATGGCAGTCATAAGCATGCGAAACTCCTCCTCGCTAACAACAGGTCTCAATCCGTGCTCCGAATAAGCACCGAACGCAACCGAAAAAAATCCAAATAAAGCACCTACTAAAAGAATCATTACAAATAATTATTTGCCAGACTCATGTATGGCAACTCGATTGAGGGATAAAATTATCTCAATTGCTAGCCTACCAGGACAAATATTTATGTAATTTCAAATGTTTGGGGTTCAGGAAAGATTTAGTGTATATGACCTACCAGATAAGAAAGAGTCATAACCAATCCCAACATAACCAATATGAAGCCCCAACTTCCGTGTGAATCGTCCGTATCCATAATCAATGTGAAAGTGCATATTTCATACCAGTGATTTCCTGAAGGACAAACTGGCAGAATTTTAAACGGATTAAAGGGGCTTCGATCACCAAGGGATGCCACCGATCCTTTCCAAATTCAATCGCTTCCAACTCGAGGATGGATTCATCAAACATGCCCAACTCGCGGTATCCGTTGGAGCGGGACAGGCGGGTGCGGAGGTTCATGGGTTAGGCTTCGGTCTTCGCTCGGTTCGTTTGGCCTGGCTCCGCCTCAGGCCAAGACT
>MDTA01115034.1_pt1 | contig 13367 bp, 12 predicted proteins | sample 811151 | NCBI WGS metagenome assembly MDTA01 (sample SAMN05326648, study PRJNA326480) | marine metagenome | isolation source: seawater | place: Indian Ocean: South | collected 2010 | reverse complement strand
TTATCAATCAAAACATAATCAACCATTTCAAGAGTTGCTAAATTTAATGCACGCAGATTTTCAGGCACAAAAGGTCTATAAACACCCTTTTCAATAAACTTATCAGCAGTAATACTTACTACTAAAACATCAGCCTTAGTTTTTGCATACAAAAGATGTCGGATATGTCCTGGGTGGACAACATCAAAATTACCATGACAAAGTATTACTTTTTTTGACCGAGAAAAATTTTTTACTTTCTTTTTAATTTTATCTAAAGTTAAAATTTTACTTGAATATTTATCTTTTTTAATTTTGAACATGGTATTATTTTTTTAAATAATTAAACCAAAGGCTAGTTGCTATCTTTATCTTTTCAGGTGTCCAAAGTGGTGATTTTTTCCAATCACTAATTCTAGATAACATATCTCTAATTCCCCTCTCAAAGGATATGTGAGGTTTCCATCCAATTCTTTTTCTGATTTTATTAATATTAGCTGAAGAGTTTCTTGGCTCTCCTGGTCTATCTGGAATGAATGTTTTTTTTCCGCCTAAAATATTTGCAAGCTTGTTCACTGATTGAGGCTTGCCTGTTCCGACATTAAAACATTCGCCGCTTATTTTCGATTTTGCTACAGCTAAAAATGCCCTGGCCACGTCATTAACGTGTACAAAATCTCTTGTTTGTCTGCCATCACCTACAATTGTTAACGGATAATTAGACAATTTTTGCTTAAAGAATACCCCGATTACTGCACCATAGGATCCTGTTGTTCTTACTCTTGGTCCGTAAGCATTGAATATTCTTATTGAATTTACTTTGAGTTTAAAAACTTTATTCCAATGGAAAGCTGCTAATTCACCTAGATACTTGCTTAATGCATAAGGATGTTCAATATTAATTTTGTTTTTTTCACTAGTTGATTTTAAAGTTTTTCCATAACAAGATGCAGAAGCTGCATAAACAAATTTTTTAATCTTATGAAATCGTGATGCTTCTAGTACGTTTACAGTTCCTTGAAGATTTGTCTCTATATAAAAATCAGGTTTAGTAATTGAAGGAACAATATCCCCTATCCCAGCAAAATGAAATACATAATCAACATTTTTGAAAATATTATTATCTTTTTTTAATTTTCTTATATCTATATTTTTCAAAAAAAAATTTGGATTTTTTAAATTATGTGAAATATTTATTTTGTGACCACCGATAAAATTGTCAACAACACGAACTTTAAAGCCTTTTTTTAAAAGTAGATCTACCATATGACTTCCTATGAAGCCTGCACCCCCTGTTACTAAAGCAATTTTTTTTTTCATACTGCCCTAATTTTTTTTAATCTTTCTACATTAAAATAAATTTCATTTTCAAAAGAATTAGGTAAAAGATTTTTTTTGAAGGCATTACACAGATCTGAGACTGCTAATTCTATAGATCTTATTGGCTTATATCCGAGTTTATTATAAATTTTATCAGAGTTTATATGATAAGATCTATTATCGTTTGATGGCACCTTTTCAATTAAAATATTATCAAATTTAAATTCTGTGATAACCTCTTGTTGAACAATTTTCGAAATTTTATCTATTGATAGATTTTGATAACCTACATTAAAGACCTCGTTTTTTATTTTATCACTTTCAACGTTAATAAGCAGTTCAACTACGTCGCAATAATCTTTAATATGTAGATTTGGTCTCAACTGCTCACCACCAAAAACTTTAATTTTTTTTTTATTAACTGCGTAATTGGTTAAAATATTGACTGATAGATCTAATCTTTGTCTAGGAGCGTATCCACATACCGTCGCGGGTCTAAATACAACACCTTCAAATGATTTGTCAGTATTTTTAAACAAAAGAGGCTCACACATGCCTTTAAATTTATTATAAAGAGTTAATGGTACTAATTTATGATCTTCCCTCACATTTTTTTCATTAGAGATGCCGTAAACAGAACTAGTGGATGCATAAATAAATCTTTTAATTCCAGATTTTTTTGCTGCAATAACCATCGGTTCAAAAGCATCATAATTTATACTTTTTGAAAGTTTTTCGTCTAAGGCGAAACTAGAGTCGTTTGAAATACAAGCTAAATTTAAAAAAACATCGTGATCTTTACAAGATTTTTCTACATAAGAAGCGTTCCTTATATCACCTTTAATTATCTTTAAATTTTTGTGCTTAGGTAAAAAATCTTTACTAAAAAACATGATGTCATAAACCGTTACAAAATAGTTTTTTTCAAGTAGCATGGGAACTAAACAGCTTCCTACATAACCCGCACCACCTGTTATAAAAATAGAACTAAATTTCCTCATATCTTATAAGCAGATTTTTTTGCATCTTTATAAAATGTTTTTACTGTTTCTATATTTAAATCTTTTATGCTTTTACCTAAATTTTTATATTTTCCCAAAATATTATCTGGGATGGTAATTATTTGACATTTCATATTTTTTGCTTGGATAATATTAAACACTTCTCTAGTGCTTGCCCAAAGTATTTCGATATTTTTTTTTGAAGATAATCGAACAGCCTTTTTAATAATTGGATTGGGATCAACACCTGAATCGGCTATTCTTCCGGCAAAAATAGATATTATGACTTTAGTTTTTTTGTTAACGCTTTTAATTATTTGTTTCACCTGTTTTAAAGTAAAAACTGCGGTAATATTACATTTAATTTTGTTATCTGTAAGTTTTTTTATCAATTTGAAAGTACTTTTTCCTTTAGTATTGATAGCGGGTATTTTTACATAAACATTTGAACCCCACGATGAAATTTCTTTTCCTTGCTTTTCCATTTCATTAATATTGTCAGTAAAAACCTCAAAAGATATTGGTTTTTTTTTAATTTTCTTCAATACTTTTTTTGCAAATTTTACATAATTTGTTACACCCGCTTTTCTCATTAAAGTTGGGTTTGTTGTAAATCCATCTATATGTTTTAATTTATTATTCCTTATCATTGAGGCAAGGTCTGCCCCATCAGCAAATATTTTAATTCTGATTTTCTTCCTCATTTATATTCTTGGATATAATTCTGGATCAGTAAACTTTTCCAAAAGACTTGAGCTTGTAATACGGTTTTTCTTTTCGTCTGACTCGTTACTGAACATTGATAAAAACCATCTTCCATCATTTATGTCTTCCCAGTTAGGATTTTTATTTGTATTTACTGGTGCAACTCCATGATAAACTGTTGAATATCCAATTCCTACGTCACCTTTATTTATTTTACTTTCCACCTCAACAATTTGGTTTCTTTTATCAATAAGGTAGAAACCTAAACCTTGATAGTCAACACCAGCCTTACTCATGTAGCCACTAAAGAAAAGTCTTTGGTTCTTGTTTGGATCAATGTGTGGTTCTAAATATCCTATTCTTGATGGATATTGAACCACTTGAACTCTATCTACTATTCCATCTTTTGGAGTATTATTTTCATATTCGTTTGGTTTTAAACCCATTAAAGTTTTTATAATCCTCCATCTGTCATATATGGGAGGAAATATTTTCAATGGGTCGCCATTCCAAGGGTAAAAGTAAAAAGAGTGTTTACACATTTTTATTGCATATTTCTTTCCTATCTCTAAATCAATAATTCTATGAAAATCAGGAGTTCCCTCCAACATTTTATAAAAATCTGAAGGTTTGTTTTTATAGTACTTAAATGTCTCCGTTTTCAAATAATCCATGAATTCTTTTTTAAAAGCATTTTTTAATATATAAAAATCACCAGAGTATAACGACTCAATCATATTGATAATAAAACCTTCATCTTGATTTAATATTTTTTCTTTAAGTAAATCAAATTCTAAGTGTTTCACTCTATTTACCCTTTTTGGAATTTGAGATTTATTTTCTAAAGATATCCATTTATCTTGTATCATAAATTAAATTATATAATTTTATTTGTTGGAAACTCAAACCTTTCTTTATTACCTTCATAACCTTTAGGAATCCCACCATTTTTTGCAAATTCAGGAAAAGTTTCTTTCAAAACATGGTTTAAATCTAAATTAAAACTATCAAATCTTTCTTGCCAATATTGTGATTTTGATAACCTTAATTTCAATCTTTCTTTTAAATTCTGATCTATAGAACCTTTGAATTTTTTTTGCATTAAAGCATAAAAATATATTATCATCGCATTATCTGGTGCAGTTTTTGTAGCAACGTGTTTAAGAAATTTATATTGTTGAATAATTTTGACCTCTCTATTTTCTCTAAAGAGTCTAGCAAAGTTAATTCTAAAATTCATATAAAACCATAAATCATCTAATTCGGCTGGTGAAGGGATTACGTCAAAATTTTTAGCACTTACTTTTCTTAAAAAACCGTCTTTTATTTCATCGAAATCACTTTTTACAATTATTTTTCCCCCTTCAATAGCACGTTGTCTTGAGTAAGTTCCTAATTGGTAAGGTGCTTTATCATTATCTTTGGTTTTTAATGTACCTTCTTTATCTCCAATTAAACCCTCATCCGACATTTCTTGATAAATTGGTGTTCCTTTCCAAGGTTGTAGAATTGAGATATTGCTCCAATCGAAATTAATTTTTTCTGCTAATGATATTGTATCAAAAAGCATTCCTAAAGTTTCATTAGGGAAACCTAGCATTAATAATGCTCTCGAATTTATTCCAGGAAATTTACTTAATACTTCAGAAGCTGCAATAAATGTTTCTACTGTTCCTGGTTTTTTTATATTTTTTAGAATTTCGGGGTTGCCTGACTCAATTCCAATGTGTAAACCAATGCAACCACTCTTGTAAGCTGCTTCAACGACATCATAATCTTTAAGTGAGTGCGCAATTACTCCGTTTGTTGCATCCCAAGTAATGTTTAGATTTTTCTGAACCATTGTATTAAATAATTCAAGTGTTCTCTCCTTATCTTTTAACAAATCATCATCTAACCAAACAATATGTCCAACACCATGCTCATTTTTTAGATAGAGAAGTTCATCAATAACGGAGTCGACAGTTCTATGTCTCACTCTTTTTCCATGATAAGTTCTTACATTGCAAAATGTGCATGCTGCTCGACAACCTCGATTAGATTGAGCTGTTGAAACTATTGTATCTTTATTCAAAGTCCCATGCCATGATCCTATAACACCATATTTTGAATGATCTTTTATATCCATAATATCATATGCAGGCATAACGCTCATTGTATGTGTGTCAGGAACAACTCTTTTATGGAAAACAACTACCTCACCTTTTTCGTTTTTAAATGCAAATTGGGCAAGCTCTTTAATATCTTTTTTTCCGTTAATTATTGATAGTAGATTGGGTAATGCTAGATCAGCTTCGAATAAACAAACTAAGTCTACGCCTTTTAAATCTTTAATTACCCCTTCAATGTCATGTGATACATGTACACCTCCAATTAAAACTGGCAAATCTTTAAACTCTTCTTTAATAAAAGAACAAACTTTTTTAAAAGAATTGTGAGTGACAGAGAATAAACAGCTTACTCCTACCAAATCAGGTTTAAAGTTTTCAATTCTATCTTTGATTTTTTTTTGCCAAGTTTTAACAAAGTCAAAGTTTTTTGGATCATTATTGTTGTAAACATCTTTTAATATTTCATGGTTGAGATTTATTATATCAACATCATACTCCAGCTTTCTGAGCTGTGCCGCTAAAATACCAATTCCATAAGAAGGATAATTATTACCTCTACCTCTTTTTGCAATATCATAATCAAAAATTTTCTCATCTACATCGGGTGGATTTACAAACAATATTCTTTTTACCTGTTTTCCCCTCATTACTGTTTCAATATGAATTTTTGCTAGTTCAAATTCATTTGCTGGAAGTTTGATGTCTTTAGTACTTTCTTGATGTGTATATTTCATAAATTTGGTTCTATTCTATATCGGTCAATTAGTTTAGTAAGTCCATATTTTTTCTCAAAAAGATAGGGCTCACTTTAGGCATTATTTGACCCATTCTCTCCTTTGGAACCTTTTTGAAGTAAATATCCCAAAATTTTTGCTGATTTTTCAAGTCAAAGCTACTTTCATAATTTTCACCGTTATTATCTTTTTCTGCCTCTATCGCGAATGATCTTAACTCATCTGATGAGTTTTCAATGGGTGCAACATTATTTTTTATAAAATCTTCATACCTAGCTGTGAATGCAAACTTGCTATTTAAAATATCACTTAAAGATAAAAGTTTTCCAGTTGTAAGACTCTTTATTCTTTTAAAAGTAAAAAGAAAAGGGGTATGTGATCTTCCATTATCAATTGCTGTTGACGAAAAGTTAATTCCATAAGTGGGTCTTCTAAAATGAAATGCAACATCACTTATTCCAGTATCACCGCCAAAATAAAATGCACATTTAGCTAGTAAGAAAACATCTAAAAAATCATTTCTTATTTCACTATTCGCATAATCAATTATTTTTTTATTTTTAGTATTAAGTTTTTCTTTCATTAAATATCCCATTCTAAACACATAATATCCCTTAGAAGCAAAATACTCTGCGGATTCTTTGAGGCTTTCCACTGAAAAATTTCTGTAATTATGATATTTCCAATTCCAATTTGGAAACTTTATATTTTTATAATTTTCATCTCTATTTGCGATACAAATCCATTTATCATTTGGCTTTATATTGAATTGTTCTAATATCTTATATCCTTTTTTAATTTCATCATTTGAAAGTTTTAAAAAATTTTCTTTATGAAAGTCATATGGATTTTTATCAGACCTTAATAAAAGGATCTTTATCGCATAATTATTCATTTCTAAAATTAAATCTTTTTTATCCCAGTAATAAAGCATTCTTACTATTAATTTAAATAAAAAATTAAAATTGAAAATTTTTAAATTTCTTTTAATCATTGTGGTCATCTGGGAATTACATTTGTTAAGTTCTAAAAGGAAAATAATTCTACAATTTTTTAATTCTTTAAAATCATAATATTTTCTTGCTACCATGAACCCCTCTGTAAATCTTAAGGTTTGTCCAAACTTATGATCAATTTCACAAAATTTTATTTTGAAAATATTTAGAAAAAAGATTATTGGATAAAGTAATATAAATACAATGTTTTTAAAAGCTGTGTATCCTTTATTTACGATTTTATCTGGTACAGCTGTCATCAAAAAATTTGTTTAATTACCGTGAATCTTGTATTTTTTTTTGTCATCAAAAAAAGTATCAAAAACTTTACAGATATGGCGAACTAAATATCTTCCTAATAGTGTTACGTATACCTTGTTGCCTTTAAAAAGTACCATAGATTTTTGCTCTAAATTTTTTAGTTCCTCTATTTCTCTTTTGAAATATTTTTCAGTTTTAATATCAAATTTTTTACTTATTAAATCAAAATCTAAAAACTGATTGCATTGTAAAGAAAAATTACATTCTCTTCTGATAATGTCTTCCTGCGATAATGAATATTGACGTGTGATTGGAAATTCTCCATTTCGAACATATTTTCTATATTCATTTAAATCGTACGTGCTTTGGAAATAATTATTACCAAAACCACTAGTTGAGGTTGGTCCTATGGATATTATATCTTTTGTATATCCCGGGGTTTCACCACCAAAATTTCTATAAACTCTACCCTCCCTCTTTGCTATGGCCAGTTGATCTGTTTGTTTTGCAAAATGATCTATTCCTACCCAGGAGTAATTTCCCTCTATTAAACTTTGTGTTGAATTTAAAAACATTAAAGGTAAATGATCTGTAGGTGGCAAATCTTCCTCTTTAATCATCTTAATGTGCTTTCTCACTTCAGGTATGTGAGCATATCTAATTAAAGTTATTCTTTCTGGTCCCAACTCCTTTGTTAAGTTAATAGTTTTTTCAAAAGTTTTAAGTGTTTGAGCAGGTAGACCATATAAAAGATCAAAATTTACACCCTTAAAATTTTTTCTTATTTCATGTTTCAACAAACTTTCAACAAGTTCAAAAGGCTGAACTCTGTTAATTTTTTTTTGTACTGTGTCATCGAAATCTTGTACTCCGAAAGAAATCCGGTCAACACCCAGGTTAGCATATTCAATGAAATGACTCCTGTTAACAGTCCTTGGGTCTATTTCCATAGAAAATTCATCTAGCCCGTCAATCTTCACAAAGTTTTTAAGAGAATTTATAATTTCACCTAATTCTTTTGTTGTTAAATGTGAAGGAGTACCACCACCAAGATGTATCTCTTTTACATTTGGAGAGATTTTATTTGAAATAAATAAATCATTTAACATGTTTATCTCTGTAATTAGATCCTTAACAAACTGATTTATTACGTCACGGTTGTTTGAAATATGCATTCTACAACTACAATAATAACAAAGTTTAGCACAATATGGCACGTGCAAATAAAGTCCGATTGGTTTTCCAGGTTTTTTATTTAAAAATTCAATTAATTTTCTTTTATAAATTTCAGATAAATTATTATTTTCCTTCCAATTACTTAAAATTGGATAGCTACTATAATAAGGTCCCGGTTTATTAAAAAAGTTAATAAATTCCCGACTTATTTGATTTGAGTTGATAAAACTTTTATTTAAATCTAGATTTGTAATCATTATTTATTCAATATTACCACTTAGTCTTTTTAACTTTCAATAAAGGATGTGAAACCAAACAATGCCAAATTATTGATTGGAATGATTCGGTTTGAGGCGTTATCAAATCTTTATCAATAGTTGGTATTAAAATCACATTATCCCCCTTTTTTTTTGTTTCCCCTCCATCACGCCCAACAATCCCAAATATCTTAGCACCTACTTTTTTTGCATATATTATGCTTTTAACTAAATTAATACTCACATTTTTTTTAATATTTCCTCCTCCAACTGAAAAAATAAATATTGCATCATTTTTATTTAGATTGCTAATTTTTAACCAGTTAGAAAATGAACTATCCCATCCATCATCATTAATTCGTGCTGAAAATTCGGCAACGTTATCTGTTGGTGTATAACATTCAATTTCACAAAGTTTCCTAAAATCATTTACAGCATGAGAAGCGTTTGCAGAACTACCACCGACTCCAACAAAAAAAATTCTGCCTTTTTGTTTTTTAATTTTTGAAATTGATTGAGCTAATTTTTCAATTTGATTTTTATCAATAATTTCAGATATTAATTTTGTGCTTCTAAAAAAAATATTTGAAAAATTTTCTTTTGGTTTCATTTTTTTTTATTTAAGATAGGAATTTACTGCTTTTAATATATTTGTTTTAGATAATTGGGTACTATTTGCCATATATTCAATGTTATGCGCGGCACCTAAAGAAGACAAAAGCATACAAAATCTTAAATCAAGTTTTTTGTACATAGATAAAGATAAAAGAGCTAACATTGTATCTCCAGTGCCAATTTTGTCTGTAACTTTATTTGCAAATGCAGGACAATTTATAATTTTTTTATTAGACGCTGAAAATATTTTTGCTCCTTCTTTACCACAAGTTACAACTGAAAATTTTGACTTAATTTTTTTTGCAAGTTGTTTTATTAATATATCCACATTATCCACTTTGTTTCGAAGTTCCTGTCTTAATTCAGTTTCATTAACTAAGGTTAAGTTGGCTTTGTTATATTTAGATATCACGTGATAGCCTGCGTTAGATGCATTATGTTGCGTATTCACTGCAAGAAATTTCGCTTTTTTCATAATTATTTTTGCTGTTTGATTGGATATTAAGCCGTGACCATAATCTGAAACAACAACTAAATCATGTTTTTTAATTTCTTTTAGTATCTTTTTTTGAAAGCTTAATTGTTCATCTGTTTTTAAACTTTCGTCATTAAGTGTATATACACCAAAAACTTTCCTTTTATTTATATCTTCAACGAATCTTTTTTTAATAATAGTTGGTGAGTTCTTTTTTTTTATAAAATAAGATTTAATATTTTTAGAGAGATTTTTATTTAAAAAATTCTGCTCCTCATTTTTTTGTCCTACACATGACAAAAGAGTAACTTTCTTACAAAAACTGGATAGGTTTCTAGCTATTGCAGCAGATCCGCCCAGATATCTCTCTTTAAATAAATCTCTTAAAACTAAAATAGGTTCCTTTCCAGATTTTCCTAAGGCTTCGCAAAAAACATATTCGTCAATAATAACTTCGCCTATTACTAAAACTTTTAGATTAGAAAATGAATTTATTATTTTATTTAAATTATTATTTTCAAATAGTTTTTTTTGTGATTTTACGCTATCTAAAAAAATCTTTTGATCATTGGATAAATTTAAACTATTTTCATTTATTATTTTACTAGAACTGAAAACTTCACCACTTGTGAAAAAAATTTTTCCCCCTATTTTTTTAATTTCATTATTTTCTTTGATTATCATACCCGTAACATCGTCTGATGACTTTTTGTAATCTTCCCCTTTGCAATAAATATCTGGTCTTAAAATTTGAATAGGCTTGATTGCATTTGGGGACGTATTTGGGGCAACATAATCTATACAATCTAGTTCAGAAATAATTTCCATTCTTGTGCTTAAAGGAAAAATTGGTCTGTTAGGTCCTTTTAAAACAAACTTATCTGGAGTTAAAGTTACAATCAAAATATCTCCTTTACTTTTTGCTTCCCTAAAATGTCTTAGATGTCCTAAGTGTAATAAATCAAAAACACCATGGCACAAAACAATTTTTTTTTTATTTATTCTATGTTGCCTAATAATTTTTTGAAGATTTTTTAATGATTTAATTTTTTTGGACATAAGATATATTTAGCCAACGCTCCGCACTTTGCAAAAAGTATACTTTTACATTTTTTTTGTTCATTTTTCTTTAAACGGGAGTAAATAAAAATTCTCTTTTTTTAATTGTAGTTTTTATATTTCCCATCAATATTTTAATTCTTTTACTTTGAAAATTTATTATATGAAATATTTTGTCTGTAAATGGACCGCTTGAGAATTTATATTTTTTATTTAATTCTAAATCAAAAAAGTTTTTTGATAAAAACCCCTCTTTACTCTCAGAATTTTTACATTTGTTTATAAAGTTTTCAATATCATTTTGAGACTCCGGAATACCCTTGAGAAAATATTTTAGTCCCCTTGTAAATTTCAAAGAGTTAATAGTACTTTTACATTTAAGTTTTTTGTGAAAACAAAAAAGGTAATCACCGAGTAAATTAAGTTCTTTATTTATAAGTTTATTATTTTTGAATTTTTGTACTCTTAATTTAGGAATATATATTTTTAAATCTTCACCAAGTTTTTTTTTTAAATCCTGTTGAAGTAACGCTAAACTTTTTGTATCAAATTTAAGTACAGTCCACATAGTTATTTATTAGCTTTTGCTAATTCTTTCTTTAATTCTTCATACTCCTTCATTTTTCTTTTCATGAAGTTAAGTGTAAGTTTTGTTCTTACAGAAATACCCCTGGGTGTGATCACGTATCTCAGGTAATGGATTTTATTTTTTTTCTTTTGAAAATTCATAAGTTTAACCAAACCTTTTTTTTGAAGAGATTTTAAGCAATAATTTAGCTTTCCAAGACTAAAATTTAATTCCTCAGCTAACTCACGTTGGGACGAGTCTGGAGTCTTTTTGATTTTTCTTAATACTTCAAAATGATCTAAATTATTTTTCATATGTTCAATTTTTGAACATTTTAGCGTTCAAATATTGAACAGTAAAGCTTTTTCTTCAAAAAAAAACTTTTGCTTGATTGAGCCTTTTAAATAAGCTAATTTTACAAAAATGAGCAAATTATCGGTAGATGGTGTTTCTAAAAAAAATAACACCCATGGTGTAAGCGAGATCAGTAAAGCTAATTCGGTGGTAGATATTGTAAATGAGGAAGTTACTAGAGTTGGTTATTCAATTATCAAAAATGTATTCTCAAAAAAAGACTGTTCTTTAGCAAAAAAGAAAATTGATAATATCTACAGAAGACAAATTAAAGAATGTGGTAGTGAAAAATTTTTATATTCGATTAACGATCAAGACGTAGCAAGAGCTTTATTTTTATATGATGATTTTTTTTTAAAATTCATAAATAATAAATCTATTAATAAATGTCTTAAACGTGTTTTTGGTAATAAATACATTTTAAATTTACAAAATGCTCCGATAAATAGACCTCATAACTCTCATTACGGTTCAACATGGCATAGAGATTTATCTTATCAACATTTTGTTCCTTCAAGACCAATTTCTATAACAACAATTGTTTGCTTAAATAAGTTTACAAAAAAAAATGGAGGCACATGTATTTTGCCTTTTTCACATAAATTCGAGAAATTTACATCTAATAAATTTGTTAAAAAAAACGAACATTTTATTGAAGCAGATGAAGGAGATGTTTTGTTCTTTGACTCATTATTATTTCATAGAGCTGGTGCGAACAACACTGCTAAAGAGAGGAAATTAATTGTACAGCTTTTTACACTTCCATTTATTAAACAACAAATTGATTACAGCAAAGTACTTAATGGAAAATATTCAAAGAATAAGGACTTTTCTTATGTATTAGGTTACGATACGTCCGTTGAGGATAGTGTGTTAAATTGGAGAAAAAGACGTAAAGCGAGGTTTTCAAAAAAGGTTTAAATTTTTATGAGATATAAATCTCCATACAAAGTAGATAATGTTAAAGAAACATTTAAGTTATTATCAGAAAGTAATGGTGTAATAATATTTGGAACTGGAAATTGTGGAGCAATAGTACAGTTTGCTTTGAAAAAAGCTGGAATAAATATTTTGTGCTTATCAGATAATAACAAACACAAATGGGGAAAAGTTATTGACGATAATAAAATTATACCACCAGATGATTTAAAAAAGACTAATAATAAAACTCCAATTATTATTGCTGTAGATTTAAACTTTCCTTACATTAGAAAACAATTAAATGAAATTGGAATTACAAACGTATTCGATAGTGATTTTGTTTTTTCTGAATTAAATTTAGATTTAGAGTCTTGTAAAAACATTTCTTGGTCAGAAACTAAATTAAAACAAAAAATGGATTTATATATGTATTCTGTTTTAGCACATAAAAATAAAGAAACTACTTTAAGAATAGATAGTATTGATTTGATGCTTACCGAAAAGTGTTCATTGAAATGTAAAGATTGTTCAAACTTAATGCAGTTTTATGCAAAGCCAGTCGATGAAGATTTTGATATTGTTATCTCCTCAATAGATACTCTAATGGATACAGTAGACTATGTGCGTGAAATCCGTTTACTTGGGGGCGAACCCCTAATGTATAAAAAAGTTGACTCAGTAGTAGAGCATGTTTTGAAGTATAAAAATTTTGATCAACTTAAGATAAATACTAACGGAACAATAATTCCTAAAGATGAAAAATTAAAAGCATTTCAAAATGAAAAAGTATTTTTTGATATTTCAAATTATGGAAAAGACTCAAGGAATGTTGATGG
>MDTA01215612.1_pt1 | contig 13369 bp, 14 predicted proteins | sample 811151 | NCBI WGS metagenome assembly MDTA01 (sample SAMN05326648, study PRJNA326480) | marine metagenome | isolation source: seawater | place: Indian Ocean: South | collected 2010 | reverse complement strand
TATTTAAATAAAAAATCTTTTCCATATGGGAAAAAAATTAATTTTAATTCAATAAGGAAAGGAGAAATAATTGGAGAGCACGAAGTAAAATTCTCTAGTGGAAAAGAGATTATTACTCTTAATCATGAAGCATTCGACAGAGCTCTTTATTCAGAGGGTGCATTAACTGCAGCAAAGTGGTTAAATAGAAAAAAACCAGGACTTTACTCAATGCGTAACCTTTTAAATTTTAAATAATGGAATGAATGAAGTACAAAGAGCAAAAATTGTTCTTAAAATTTTAAATAAGACCTATCCAAAAACCCCTATTCCTCTTAAACATAGAAATATATTTACATTATTAATATCTGTTCTTTTGTCTGCTCAATGTACTGATGTGAATGTTAACAACGTTACAAACGATATTTATCCAAAATATAATAAACCAGAACATTTTGTTAAACTAGGAAGGAAAAAGATTGAAAAATTAATTAGAAGTATTGGTATTTTCAGGGTGAAAGCAAAAAGTGTTTACAATCTATCTAAGACACTAGTAACTAAATATAAAAGCAAAGTACCAAAAACTTTTGAAGAACTGGAACAACTACCTGGTGTTGGACATAAAACAGCCAGTGTGGTGATGTCGCAAGGTTTCGGCTATCCTGCATTTCCAGTAGATACACATATACACCGTTTAGCTCAAAGGTGGGGTCTTACAAGTGGTAAAAATGTAATTGAAACAGAAAAAGATTTAAAAAAATTATTTCCTAAAAAAACATGGAATAAATTACATCTTCAAATAATTTATTATGGAAGAGAATATTGTAAAGCTAGAGAATGTTATGGTTTAACTTGTAAAATCTGTACTACTTGCTATCCTAATAGAAAATCACCAATTAAAACAAAGAAAGCTTAATTATGAAAATTCTAGGTATAGGAAATGCAATTGTAGATGTAATTTGTAAAGTTGAAGATAATTTTATTAATCAAAATGATTTAACCAAAAGTACAATGAAATTAATTTTTGATGAAAATGAATTTAAAAATTTATTAAAAAATCTTAAAATTGAAAAGACCGTTTCTGGAGGATCAGTAGCAAATTCGATAGTAGGTATATCACAACTTGGAAATGAAGTAGGTTTCATTGGCAAAGTTTCTGATGATGATCTTGGAAGTAAGTATGAAGAGGGGTTAAAAAAAGAAAATGTTAAATATTTTTACTCCAAAAAAAAAGAGGAATTACCCACAGGGACATGTTTAATTTTAGTTACGCCTGACTCTGAAAGGACAATGTGTACTTTTCTCGGAACAGCAGGAAAAATTAATGAAAATGATGTTAGTTCTGATGCTATTAAAAAAAGCGAAATAATATTTCTAGAGGGATATCTATGGGACGAGGGTGAGCCTAAAAAAGCGTTTGATAAAGCTATTAGCAATGCAAATAAGGTTGCAATGTCGTTATCAGATCAGTTTTGTGTAGATAGACATAAGCCTCACTTTTTAGAACTAGTAAAAAATAAATTAGATATTACTTTTGCTAATGAGCAAGAAATTACATCATTAATTGAAGCTAAAAATTTTGAAGAAGTTATTACTTTTTCTAAGCAACTTGGTAAATTAATAGTTGTGACTAGAGGAGAAAAAGGAGCAATTGCTATAAATGGAAATAAAATTTTTGAATGTGGAGTTGAAAAAAATCTTAAAATTGTTGATTTAACAGGTGCCGGGGATCTTTTTGCTGCTGGTTTTTTACATGGGTATGTAAACAATTTATCAGTTAAAGAAAGTCTTCAAAAAGGCACTGAAATGTCTTCAAAAGTTATTCAACAAATAGGTGCTCGATTATAAAATTATTTTTTTTTCCTTTTAAAGCTACCTTTGCCTTTTTTTGGCTTTACTATTCTTGGTTTATACTTTCTTGATAACAAATCTTTGGCAATAATATTTCTTTTTTTCACAATATCTTATACCCCTCTTTTGTGCTCAAAATAAACTTATCATTTTTAAAAGTTCTATTTATTTTTTTTCTCAATCGATAAATATGGGTCTCTACTGTATGAGTCTCTAACTCTAGATTATGACCCCAAACCTTCTTTTGTAAATTTTCAATTGATTGAGGTAGTTTTGAGTTCTTTAAATAAAGTATAATTTCGATTTCCCTTTCTGTTAATTTAAGCTTTGCTACATCATTTGAAATTTCTCTTGAATTAATATTTAATGTATAATCACCTATAGATATATTTGATTGAACATCATAATTGATTTTGAGAAAGTTAAGGTTAATTTTTTCTACAATCTCAAATATTTTGACAGGTAATTTTTGAATTAAAATTAAATTACTTTCATTAAAATTACTATCTTTTTCTAAAGAAAGTATTAAATAATTTTCTGATAATTTATTTTTAATATCTACTACATCTTTTATGATTTTAGTTTCATGGATTTCAAAACTAAAGTTTTCTTTTATTTCATTTAAAATACTAAATAAAACTGGTAAATTGTGAATTATTAAAATTTGTTTATTCATTTTTATTAAAATATGACAATTATACTTAAAAATAAAGATACCTTAATAGTGAATAATTTTAGGCTTAAATGTTGCATCGGAAGAGGTGGATTAAATAAAAATAAATTTGAAGGTGATGGAACTACACCAAAAGGTAAGTTTAAGTTGGGGAAACTGTATTGGAGATCTGATAGAGTCAAAAAACCGATTACAAGTTTATTATGTAAAAAAATAGAAAAAAATTCAGCCTGGTGCACTGACTCTAAAAGTAAATATTATAACAAAGAAATAAAAATAAATAAAAATGTTAAGCATGAAAAACTTTTTAGAAATGACTACAAATACGACTATTTAATAGTTATAAAATATAATTATAAGAAAGTTTTAAAAAATAAAGGAAGTGCGATTTTTATTCATTTAACAAAAAATTACAAAAAAACTGCAGGCTGTATAGCATTAACTAAAAAAGATTTTTTAGTATTAATAAAAATTATTAATAAAAAATCTAAAATTTTAATAATTTAATCTCTTTCACCAAAAATTTTGGTTCCAATTCTTAAAAATGTTGAATTGTATTCAATAGCTTTCAAATAGTCGCTGGACATACCCATACTGCTTTCTAAGAATTTATAGTGTTTTGACAAATTATTCATTTCTAAAAAATATTTTTCTGAGCTTTCATTTTGTGGAGGCAGACACATTAAACCAATAATATCTAGTTCTAATGATTTACAAGAATTAAGAAAATCAGTTAAATTATTTTTATTAATTCCAGATTTTTGAACTTCACTCCCAATATTAATTTGGACAAATAACTTGGGTTTTTTTTCATATTTTACTTGTTCTTCTGAAATTTTCTTTGCGACTTTTAGACTATCAAGTGAATGTATGTAATCAAAAATTTTTACTGCATGTTTTACTTTATTAGATTGTAACTTACCAACCATATGTAAATTTATCTTTTTTTTATTTTTTATTTCAGTCCACTTTTCAATGGCTTCTTGAACTTTATTTTCACCATAATGTAAGTGTCCATGCTCGATTAATGGCATAATATTACTGAGATTAAATGTTTTTGAGACTGCTATGATTTTTGGAGTGAAATTTTTGTTAGTTAAAGTTGATTTAATTTCTTTTTCAATATTTAATAAATTTTGAACAGTTTTATGCATAACAATTACTTTAAAATATATTACTTTATAAACAAGTTCGATCCAAATCATATTAAAAATTTAGATTTGAGAATTGGATTAATATTCAGAAATTATAGTTCAAAAACCGATGAAAAATTAATAATCAAAATCAGGGATTATTGTAGAATAAATAAAAGGAAGTTTTTTTTATCAAATGACCTTAGGTTAGCAATTAAACTGGGTTTAGATGGTGCATATTTACCGTCATTTAATAAAGACTTTTTTGGAAGAAAATTTCAGCTAAAAAAAAAATTTATGATAATGGGATCAGCTCATAACTTAAAAGAGATAAAAATGAAAGAACTTCAGGGAGTAAATCAAATATTTTTATCATCATTATTTAAAAATAAAAATTCATATCTGGGATTAAATAAGTTTAGATTATTATCTAAACATACATCTTTAATTAAAATTGCATTAGGTGGTATAAATAAAACTAATTTAAAAAAATTGAATTTAATCAATATTGACGGGTTTGCTGGTATTTCCTATTTTGAGGAGTAAAAAAAAAGAGCCCCTATAAAAGGGGCTCTCTTTAAATTTAAGTATTTCTTTCTAAATTAGAATGCGAAAGCAATATTAAGTTCTGTATTTTCGTTATTCTTACCAGAAGTTCCAGCAACATTATCTCTTTGCTTCATGTCACCACCAATAGTGATTGAACCCATTGTGTAAGATACACCGAAACCAGAGTCTTCTTGGTCAACTAATGTTGAACTGTCAAACTCTACGTCCATTTGCGCATAACCAACTGTTAAGTTTTCGTTTACAGCAAATGTAGCAGCTAATACTAATGCTTCTTCATCTGTAGATGTTGCAGCATCAAAATCAACTTCTGAAGACTGAGCACCAACAGTTAAACCACCCATTACGTATTTAACATACATAGTAGTATCATCTGAAGTACCACCATCTTCTGCAGTTGCATATCCAATTGTTAGACCATCCATCAAATCAGAATACTCAATAGCGATTGCGCTATCTGAATCTGTTGTTGATCCATCATTTGTGTACATTGCATCGATAGCAAAACCAACCCATGTACCTTGGTATCTAAATGAGTTGTTTCCGTTTACACCGCTTCCAGCTAGTCCAGAACCACCGCCACCTTGTAATCCATCCCATACTTCATTGTATGCATATGGCATTACGTCGTCTTTAGCAGCTGCACCGCCTGATCCACCGTGACCTGAGAAAGTAATTGATCCCATATCATCGTTAAGAGTTAACGTCATAGAATGATCGTCAAAACCTGTTGAATCATCATCGTCTAGTTCGAAAGACATAGATATCGCCATTCCGTTATCTAAGTCGCCACCACCAGAGAAAGTCAAGCTGTCGCCCATAGTCCAGCTGTTTCCAGAAGACTGAGCACCACCTTGATCACCACCTTGTGATGTATAAGTTAACGAAGCACTACCAGATACACTGAAGTCACCAGCAACTACTGATGTAGCAACAAGAGATCCTGCTAATGCAGTTAACCCTACTTTTTTAAGTTTGTTCATATTTAACTCCTTATTGTTTTATAATTAATTATAAACAGCAGTATTTTTAGCAAAAATATTGATTTTTTTGCTAAAAATGCTTTAAAATCTATTTAATTTTTAAAAGTGTTGCTAAAATACATCATATCTAAAAAGGTCTAATTTATTAAGGTTTTTTATAAATGAAGATACATATTATCCCTAATTATGCTAATTATTGTTTATATCATAAAAATTAACTATGAAATTATATTCTATTAAAGTCATTGCTTTTTTGCTCGGAGGCCTTTTTTTATTAAACTCATGTGATGCATTAAAATATAGAAAAGTTAGTGCAAAAGATTTCCCACCAGATCCGAAAGAGAGAGTTGCTAAAAATATTGAAGAGGGAAGAGGTTTTAGATTATTCGACAGTGAGGAATTTAAAAGTGGAGGATTTGACTTTGCTACTTCAAACGAATTATGGAGAGCTTCTTTAGACGTATTAGACTTTATGCCATTGCTTACTGCAAATTATTCCGGGGGAATCATTGTTACAGACTGGTACAACGATGGTGATGACGTAAATACATCAATTAAAATTTCTGTTAGATTTTTAACAAATGAAATTAGAGTAGATGCACTCGATATAAAAATATTTAAAAAAAATTGCAGTGTAACTCAAACTTGTAAAACCTCTGAAATTGAAGGCGAGTTATCATCTGAATTAAAAAAAAGCATACTAAAGAAAGCTGTTTTTTATGAAAAATCAAATCCGTCAAAGAAGAAGAGGAAATATATTTACAGCGATCCTAAAGACTAAAATATTTCTAATTTAAATCTTCATCAAAATGGAAAGATATAATTTTAAAACTGTAGAGTCCAAGTGGCAGAAATTCTGGGAAAAAAACAGAATTTTTAAAACGAAAGTAGATAAGAATAAAAAAAAATTTTATTGCCTAGAAATGTTTCCTTATCCATCGGGCAAAATACACATGGGCCATGTAAGAAACTATACAATTGGAGATGTTTTGGCTAGATACAAAACATCTAAAGGGTTTAATGTTCTACACCCAATGGGATGGGATTCATTTGGCTTACCAGCAGAAAATGCTGCTAGAGAAAACAGTCTTGATCCTAAGACTTGGACAGAGTCAAATATAGATACTATGAAAAATCAATTAAAGAAAATGGGATTGTCAATCGATTGGGATAGGGAAATATCAACTTGCTCTGAAGATTATTATAAACACCAACAACTATTTTTTTTAGAACTTTATGAAAAAAATCTAGTTTACAGAAAAGAGAATTATGTAAATTGGGATCCTGTAGAACAAACTGTTTTAGCTAATGAGCAAGTAATAGATGGTAAGGGATGGAGATCTGGAGCAATTGTAGAGAGAAAAAAATTAAATCAATGGTTTTTTAATATATCTAAATTTTCTGAAGAACTTTTGGAGGGTTTAAAAGATTTAGATAAATGGCCTGAGAAAGTTAAAACAATGCAAAAAAACTGGATAGGTAAGTCTTATGGATGTGAAATTGACTTTAAGATTGAGGGAAAATTACCCATTAAAGAAATAAAATGTTTCACAACTAGACCTGATACTTTATTTGGTTTCTCTTTTTTAGCCGTCTCGGTTGATCATCCTATTTCAAAACATTTTTCAAAGGACAAAGAATTTATAAAATTTAGAGAAGAATGTTCAAAAACCGGAACTACAGAAGAGTCCATTGCATTAGGTGAAAAAATTGGATTTAAAACAGATTTACTTTCTATTAACCCTTTAAATAAAAGTGAAAAAGTGCCTGTATATTTTGCGAATTTTGTTCTAATGGACTATGGATTTGGTGCAGTTTTTGGTTGTCCAGCTCACGACCAAAGAGACTTAGATTTTGCAATTAAATATAATCTTAAAATCAAAACTGTAGTAAAACCAAAAGATAAAAATGATGATTTTGTTGTAGAAAAAGAAGCTTATACAGGTCCTGGAATTCTAATAAATTCTGAATTTTTAAATGGATTAAAAGTACCGGAAGATTCAATAAATCATACAATAGATTTTCTTGAAAAAAAAAAAATTGGAAAAAAAAAAATTAATTTTAGACTTAAAGATTGGGGAGTATCAAGACAAAGATATTTGGGATGTCCGATACCTATGGCATATGATGAAAAAGGTAACGTTTATCCAGTCCCTAAGAATCATTTGCCTGTAAAACTTCCAGATAAAGTAGACTTAAATTCAAAAGGTAATCCGCTTAATAATGAAAATTCTTGGAAGAAAATAACAATTGATGGAAAAGAACTGACTAGAGAAACTGATACTCTTGACACTTTTGTGGACTCATCCTGGTATTTTATAAGATTTTGTTCACCATCTTTAAAAGAATATGGATTCGATCATGATGAAGTAAAATATTGGATGCCAGTTGATCAATATATTGGAGGCGTTGAGCATGCTATACTTCATTTATTATACTCAAGATTTTTTACCAGAGCTTTAGATTTTAAAAATGACAAAATTAACTTAAAAGAAACTTTTAATGGATTATTTACACAAGGTATGGTTTGCCATGAAACATACAAAGATGAAAATAATAAATGGTTAAGTCCTGATGAAATAATTTCAAAAGATGGAAAAAATTATTTTAAAAAATCAGATGAATCTAAAAAAGTTATAGTTGGACCATCAGAGTCAATGTCTAAATCAAAAAAAAATACTATAGATCCAGAAAAAATAATAATTAATTATGGAGCTGATGCAGTTAGATTATTTATCTTATCCGACAGTCCTCCAGAAAAAGATGTACAATGGTCTGAGCAAGGAATGCTGGCATCATATAAATTTATTCACAAATTATGGGAGTTACACAAAAAAATTAGAGAAAATATAAATGAAAAGATACCAGCATCAAAAAAAGATGAAATTTTATCTAAGTTTGTAAATCACTTAATTCATAAAGTTAATGGAAACCTTGAAAAGTTCAATTATAATGTAATTATAGCTAATATGTACGAAGCCTATAATTATCTAAATCAAAAAAATAATATAAATGTTGGAAGTAAAAATTTATTTGAGAACTATTCCAAGGTACTAACCATATTCTCTCCTATTATACCTCACTATTGCAGTGAATGTATGGATGATCTTAAAATAAAAACTGATAATAAATGGCCAGAAGTCAATTATAAATTGTTAGAAAAACAAGAGGTAAATATAGTAATTCAAATAAACAGCAAAAAAAGAGGGATTATAGTTGCCAAAAAAGACATTGAAGAAGAAGATGTTTTAAAATTAGTTTACAAAGATGAAGAAATTAAAAAATTTTTAGAAAATAAACAAATAACTAAAAATTTTTATGTTAAAAATAGATTAATAAACATTTTAGTAAAATGAGTAAAAACAGATTATTTTATATATTATTTTTTATATTCATTATCTCATGTGGATATCAACCAATATTTCAAAAAAAAGATATTAATTTTAAAATTAATGAAATAATTGCAACAGGAGATAATAAAGCAAATTATATATTAATTAATAATTTAAAAAGTTTTAATAAAAGTGAAAACTTCTTAAATGTTTATGACCTAGTTATAAATTCAAATAAAACAAGACAAATTACATCAAAAGATACAAAAGGAAATCCTAAAACTTATAAATTAAACTTAGTTGTAGAAATTAAAGTTTATCTAAATAAAGAAATTAAAACTACAGAATTTTATGATAAATCTTTTTATTACAACAATATTGACAGTAAATTTGAATTAAGCCAGTATGAAGAAACAGTTTTAAATAACTTGTTAGAAAATATTTCACAAGAATTTTTATTTAAACTTCAAGCACTTTAAATAATGATTATAAAAAATTTTGAATTAAACAAAAATATATCAAAGTTTAAAATTTTCTTACTTTACGGAAATAATGAAGGACATAAAGATCAAGTTATAAACGACTTATTTATTAAAAATTTTAAAGGTCAAGTAGAACGTTTAGAAGAACAAAACGTATTAAATAATTATGAAAATTATTTAGCGGGTTTGATGAATAAATCATTTTTTGATGAAAATAAAATAGTTATCATTTCAAGAATTTCAGAAAAAATAATTAAGTTTATCGATGATTTACTTGAAAAAGATATTCAAGATATAACCATAATTTTAAATTCAAACAGTTTAGAAAAAAAATCAAAATTAAGAAATCTTTCCGAGAAAGAAAAAAAAATTGGTTGCGTTGCATTTTATGCAGATGAAAACAAAACACTCTCTTTTATTGCTTCTAAATTTTTTAGAGAAAATAAAATACCAATTTCTCAAGAAGGCATAAATATAATCATAGAAAGATCAAGTGGAGACAGGAAAAATTTAGAAAACGAATTAGAAAAAATAAAATTTTTTTCATATTATGATAAAAAAATTACTATTGATGAAATAAATAAATTAACTAATTTAGCAGAAAATTTCACTATTTCTGAATTAGTAGACAATTGCTTATCAAAAAATATAAAAAAAACTATCAAGATACTGAATGAAAATAATTATAGTACAGAAGATTGCATTGTTATAATTAGAACTTTACTTTTAAAGTCAAAAAGAATTCTTAATTTAAAAAAAGAAATTATTGAAAATAATGATCTTGACCGTACATTATCGTCATTTAAACCTCCTATATTTTGGAAAGATAAGCCTGTGGTTAAAAAACAGCTCGAAAAATGGTCGTTAAAAAGTGCAGAAAATCTTGTTGTAAACATTAATGATATTGAACTCTTAATAAAGAAAAATTCAGCAAATTCTTTAAATATTATATCAGATTTTATTTTGTCGACCGCTAATAATTAATAATTTGCTTTTATTATCATTATAAGTCTATTTAGTTGATCAAGATCTTTATATTCGAAAGTTAAGATACCTTTATTATTTTTTTTATTTCTTATAAATGCCTTAATACCAGTTCTTTCTTCTAATGAATCCTCCAACTGTTTTAAATTTGGGTCTTTAGATGAAAATTTATTTTTTTTAATATTTTTTAAAGATCTAACTAAATTTTCTGACTGTCGAACTGATAAGTTTTTTTCTATAATTTTTTTTGCTAAAAAAAAAGCATTTTCTAATCCTACCAATATTTTTCCATGACCTTGGGACAACTTTTGCTGATCAATTAGATTAATTACTTCTTTTGGCAATGTCAGAAGTCTTAGACAGTTAGTTATATGCGTTCGACTTTTTCCAATAAATTTAGCAACTTTCTCTTGATCATAGTTAAATTCGTCAATCAATCTTTTATATCCAAGTGCCTCTTCTATTGGGTTTAAATCAGTTCTTTGAACATTTTCCACAATTGCAAATTCTAATGATTTTAAATCATCAGCTTCAACTTCTATTATTGGAACTTCATGCAGACCTGCATTTTGTGCGGCTAACCATCTTCTTTCACCGGCAATAATTTCATATTTACCTTTATTCTCATCAGATTTTCTAACAACAATTGGTTGGATGATTCCTCTTTCTTTGATTGAGTTGGTTAATTCATCTAAATTTTCTTTATTAAAATTTTTTCTAGGCTGATATTTGTTTCTTACAATTGAACTTATGGAAATCTTATTATTTATTGGTTGGGAATTTGTATCTCCTATTAAAGAAGATAGACCTCTACCCAGTCCCTTTTTTGCTTTAAATGGATTCATCAAGCCGCACTTTCAATAATTTTTTCTTGGTTTAAAAATTCATCAGTAAAACTAAAATAAGACTTGCTACCAGGACATGATTTATCATAAAATAATACTGGTATACCATGAGATGGTGCTTCTGATAATCTTACATTTCTTGGAACAACTGTTTTATAAACTTTCTGCGTAAAAAATTCTCTTGCTTCATTTTCAACTTCTGCGGAAAGTTTATTTCGTTTATCATACATCGTAAGAAGTATACCTTTGATTATCAAATCTGGATTTAAGTTATTCTTTATTCTTTCAATTGTCTTCATGAGTTGAGTCAATCCTTCAAGTGCAAAAAATTCAGTCTGTAAAGGGACTACTAAAGAATTTGAAGCCACAAGAGCCATTATTGTTAATAAGCTCAAGGATGGTGGACAATCTATAAGTACATATTCATATGATGCTCCAGAATTGTTTAAATATGCCATTATTTGCTCCTTTAAAATAAATGCCCTCCTGCTATCACCTGCTGTTTCAACTTCTAGTCCAGACAAATCAACGTTTGAAGTGATTATATCTAAATTTTCAAATTTTGTTTTACATATAACTTCTGAAATATCTTTTGATCCATTTAAAACATTATAAATAGTCTTTTCTGAATTAGCAGTATTGGACAAACCTAATCCTGTAGTAGCATTGCCTTGGGGATCCAAATCAATGACAAGAACTTTTTTTCCTTTTAATGATAATCCAGCGGCAAGATTAATTACCGTGGTTGTTTTACCAACACCCCCCTTTTGATTTATTATTGATAATATTTTTTCACTCATATTTTTTTTAAATTTGTAATTTTAATCATCATTGAATCTTTACTAGTTAAACTTTTTTTTTCAGTATACTCAAATTTAAATTTATTTAGAGACCCTCTTAAAACTTCTTTCCCATTTTTTCCAAGATAAACAATTACATATTTAAATTCTGAAAAATTTTTTTCTATGAGATCTAATATGATTGGCAAAGGTTTAAATGCTCTCGCAACAATTAAATCTGTTTTTAGATTTTTCTCATGAAAAATATTTTTTTGAAAAATTTTGGTGTTTAAATTAAATTTTTTTGATACTTCTTTTAAAAAATTACTTTTATGATAGCTTTTTTCATAAAGATTAAATGTCATTCTGGATTTTTTATATTTCATTATTATTGCAAGGACTATACCAGGTAGACCTGAACCTGATCCAATATCAGTACATACTTCGTCATTTTCATCAATAAAATCAATTATTTGTGCACTGTCTATAATATGTCTTTCTTTTGAAATAGTTTCAGATTTATTGCTTATAAGATTAATTTCTCTATTTTTTTCTAAAATGAGGTTTCTAAATTCCTCAAGCTCTGGAAATGTTTCACGTGAAACATTTAGAGTTTCTAATTTTGAATAGTCTAAAATATTCGAATCAATCAAGCTATGTTCTTAATAGACTTTCTTTTGACGTGAGACAACAAAATATATACAGCGGCTGGGGTTATTCCATCAATTCTTAATGCCTGACCCATTGTTTTTGGCCTAATTTGCTTGAATTTAGACTTAACTTCATTAGATAATCCACTTAAATCGTCATAATTAACAGTTTTAGGAATAATCAAATTTTCATCTCTTTTAAAAGCTAGTATATCGGCACTTTGCTTTTTTAAATATCCATGATAATGAGCATTTATTTCTAATTGTTCGTCAATTTCTCTAGTAAAATAGGGAATTATTGGCCATATTTCTCTTATTTTACTCATGTTTACATCTTTTTGACTTAAAACTCTATTTGCTGATCTAGAAACTCCATCTTTAGCAATATTTACCCCAAATTTTGATATTTTTGAAGGGGATATTGTTAAATTATCCATTTTATATTTAATTTCCTCTAATTTAGAGGTTTTTTCACTAAAAGACTCTGATCTTTTCTTTCCAACTAAACCAATTTTAATACCTTTTTCAGTTAATCTTAGATCTGCGTTATCTGATCTTAAAGATAATCTATACTCTGCTCTTGAGGTAAACATTCTATATGGTTCAGCTACTCCCTTGGTTACTAAATCATCGATCATAACCCCTATATAAGCCTCAGATCTATCCAAAATAAAAGGTTCTTTGTTTCTAACAGATAGTGCTGAGTTTATTCCAGCAATTAAGCCTTGGGCCGCCGCTTCCTCATACCCAGTGGTTCCATTTATCTGACCTGCTAGATAAAGATTTTTAATTTTTTTTGTTTCTAAGGTTAAAAATAACTCCCTAGGGTCAACATAATCATATTCTATAGCATAACCAGGCCTTAATATTTTAACATTCTCTAAACCATTGATTTTACTACATATTTCATACTGTACTTCTTCAGGTAATGAAGTAGATATTCCATTTGGGTAAATTGTATTATCCTCAAGCCCCTCTGGTTCTAGAAATATTTGATGTCTTTGCTTATCCTCAAATTTTTTTACTTTATCCTCAATAGAGGGACAATACCTTGGACCAACACCCTTGATACTACCTGAATACATTGCGCTTCTATGAATATTTTTGTTTA
>MDTA01096202.1_pt1 | contig 13370 bp, 6 predicted proteins | sample 811151 | NCBI WGS metagenome assembly MDTA01 (sample SAMN05326648, study PRJNA326480) | marine metagenome | isolation source: seawater | place: Indian Ocean: South | collected 2010 | reverse complement strand
TAATTGCCACTCCTCCTAAAATTAATCTTTCAACAGAAATCTTATTACCATTTTTTGCAAGCATGAAAACTACTATTGTTGTACCAATAGCTCCAACCCATGCAGCTATTGGTATAAATATTTGTGCTAAGCCAAAGCTAATAAAAGAAACAATAACTAAACCAGATCCTGCCGAAATACCTAATAAATATGGACTCGCTAGACCATTTCTAAGCATGCCCTGAAGAAGTGCTCCTGACATGCCTAAAGCCGATCCGACAAGTAATGAAGCTAGCAATCTTGGTAATCTTAGTTCCCAAATTATTTTTTGATTTATTATCTCTCCTTGTTTAAAAAGTGCTAACCAGATATCTTCAATTGAAATATATACTGCACCTTTAGCTAATGAAAGTATAGAAATCACTATTAATAAAAAAGAGATTAATACTATCGAAAATAAAAATTTTTGATTTAGGTATCTAATTCCTTTTACTCATATACTACTTTTATTATTTACTAATTTGTGAAATTTTCAAGTTAAAGAATAATTATTATCTAATTCTAAGAATAAAGCACAAAACTTAATACAATAAAATCGATAAAAGAATTGATAAAATTAAAAATTTTTATGGTTTAAGTTTTTTAATTTTTATTGTGAATATGAAAAACAATTCTTTTTAATCTAAAAGTTATTGATGAACTATAAAGAATTGGATTTTTAATCGATTAAATCTCTAATTTTTCTAATTTTTATTAATTAAATTACGAATTTATTCTTTCAGAAAATCTAATCTTCATTCTAAGATTTGTTGATCTGAGTATTGAAAATCTATCTATATGATGTCTCCATTTTTTATCGTAAGGCATTGAATCAAAAGTATTTATTAGATTTCCCTCTGATCTTGATTTTCTATTAAAATTAAAGAAATACCTAACATTTATTTTATTTTGAATCCAATAAAAATAATCGTCAAGAATATTTCTATTCATTTCAAGAAAAGACTCGCTATTTAAGAGCAAATCAAAGTGAAGTCCATCTAGTAATTTTTTATCTTTTGGAGTTAAAAGAATAATTTGATATTCGTCTATATTAATATTATTATCTGAGTTTAAAAAACCTATTTTTTTGTTTGGAAACTGATTAGCTAAAAAATAATGACTAAGTAATAATGTCTCTGCTAAATCAATGACAAAAATCTTTGCATTAGGATTGCAATGTAAAAGCTGATTTATCCAGCCTCCATATCCGGCTCCAATCTCAAGGAATGTATTAATTGAAGAAAAATCAATTTTCTTTTCCATTAGTTTTGCAAAGTAGGCATATTTAATGACATTACCATTCCAAAATTTATTTTTATAAGGATAGAAAGTAATATTACCTACTTTTGTTTTTTCTGGAATAAGATATTTTTTTTTATTTAAACCATAGATATTTACTAAAAATATTATTTTAAAGAAATTGTATAACCAATAAATTTTTAATCTATATTTGAGAAATCTTATTTCTTTATTTAATTTCCCTTTTATATAAGAAATTCCAGGAGGGCCCTCTATCAACCCCGACATCAATTTATAATTAGAGTAGAATTTATCTAATTGATCATATTCATTAATCTTTTGAGAAGAATGCAGTGCCCAAGTTTCACTTTTTTGAGTATCTTCAAACGCCTCCTTTATTAGATTTTCAGTTTCTTTACAATACATATATTTATTTTAAAATATTTTTTTAATTATACATTTATCTAAAAAATAGAATTCATTATGTAATTAATTTTTAAAATGATATTAATTAAGTTTGTTTTATATAAATAATCAATAAAGTTAATCCCATCAATATCTAAACAAAGTAGATTTCCAAATTTAGTTCTTACATCAATAGCCGCTTATAATATTGAAAATAAAAATCTCATTAATAGACAAGGATTTGCATTACCATTTTCTAATAGGAGGAACTTTATTGTTATTGCATAGCAAGAGAGAAAACTTGTTCTCAAAGGGTTAGTGGATTGAATTAGATCAATTAATTCTGTTTTCACGTTTTTTCTGAACTCCATTTGGTGCGTCCTTATTGATACAAACTTATCTAACCTTTATATTATTTTTGAATGAATCAAGATATTGTTTAAGAACAATTTATATTAATTTGAAGAAAAGGCTACTTTGCAAAAAGTAAATAGAAGTGAAGTGTATCCAGAAAACTTTTATTTTTAGCATTATGAGAATAAAAGGGGAAAATGTTAACTTAATTCTGAAAAGAAAACTTCTATTTGGATAGATTAAAAGAAAATTGAATGTCTCAATATAAAAGAACAATCTATTACATAGATACTAAAGTGGCGGATTTGCAACATTCAAAATGGAATTAAAATTTATATCTAATAAAACTACTAATTGCATCGATTAATTAAATAAAAAATGACAATCTATCTAATATGATGGGCAGTAGCTTCTTGTTATATTTTGCGAAGGATTTTTATAAATTTCTACCTTAATGATTTATAGATATTAAATGTATTAATTAGAAACTTTTCATTTTTAATTATGTCATTAAGATTTTTAATTGGATTAGCTGGGCATAGTTCATTATTTTTAACACTAATCTCAAATGTAATTTCCGAATATATATAGGTTTCTAAGTAAGAGAAAATTTAATGAAATTTTGAATAAGCTCCTAACAAATTAGAATCAAAAAAAGGAGTTGTTTGGAAAAACTCAATTAATTTCTGTATATAAGAATTTAGTAAATTAGTTGATAAAGACTTATATTTAGAAAAATACAAAAATTCAATGATTTTACAGCATATTTAAAGAAAAATCTCTCAAATTTGCTAATTTCTAGCTTTTATAATTCTTTAGAAATTACTTATAATTAAAATAATATTAATGGATATAAAAAATTTTTTTCAACAAACAAAAATTCATGAAAAATACTTTAAAAATTGCCATTACTATTGACTTCAATATTTCTCCATTCTCTAATGGCTTGCAACAAAATATTATATTTCTTCAAAAATTATTAGAGGGCATAAATGATTTTGAGTCATATTTACTTTTTAAAGGAGATCCTCAAAAATATAAGTTTTTGAAAAAGAATTGTTGTAAGCCTATAAATGAAATATTAAATAAAGACAGTAATGATTTTGATTTAATAATTTTAATGGGTATAAATTTGAATGAGAAAACTATTAAAAAATTAAAAGAAATTAATCCTGAATTAAAAATTGTATTAATGCAATGTGGAAATCAAGTCGCACATGATATAGATAATTCAGTCTATAGGAATAATTTAAATAGTATTATGCCTCCTATGAAAGGACTTGATGCAGTTTGGACTTTACCCCAACATGATATGAATCAACAATATGTAAAAAATTATTTTAGATGTGAAAAAATCATAGAGGTTCCTTATATTTGGAACAACTTTTTTATTGAAAATCAAATTACTAATCAGAAAATTAATCCTGAAAATTTAATTTTTAAAAATGATAAAAGCATTATCATCCTTGAGCCAAATCTCACATACCAAAAGAGTTGTTTAATACCAATTTTTATAGCTGAAGAATTTGAAAGATCTTATCCAGGAGAAATTAATTCATGTAATGTGATTGGAGGAAAAACAATGGATAATAATGACTATTTAATAAATCTTATAATTTCTCTTGATATTTATAAAAAGAGGAAAAACTTTATTAAATTTCAAGCTCGCATGCCTTTTATAAATGCAGTTTTAAATTATGGTTCTATTGTAATATCTCATCAAATACAAAATGATTTAAACTACCTTTATTTTGATGCACTATATCTTAATATCCCTTTAATTCATAATTCAAGAAGGCTCTCAAATTATGGTTTTTATTATGAAAATCATAATATTACTGAAGGAGCTGTATTGTTAAAAGATTGCTTAGAAAACCATAAAAATAATCTAAATAATCAAAAATTAAAATCCCATGATCTTTTTGAAAAGCATAGTATAAATAATATAAATAACCAAAAATCCTATGTTGAAATAATTAGATCCTTAATTAACTAAATCATCAATTTCAGAAATAATTTCTTAAATAAGTTTAATTACTATTCTGATTTTGCTTTTTTAGGAAAAGATTATAATAAATAATATATTTAAGAATAACTTTGCTTTGATAAACTATCTCATAAAAATATCTTATTTTTTCTACATTTTAATTTTTTTAAATTCATTTTCAAGAACTAACTTACTAAAGTCAGATACTTTATTAAACAATCAAAATTATGAGGTTTTTAATAATAAAGAAAATTTATTACCTATAAATTCAACCCAAGAAATAATAAATTTTGATAATCTAAATTTGATTATAAATGAAAATAATAAAGAAATTATTCAATTTAAAAGTAGAGTTAAACAGGCTAATTATTTATTAAAAAGTAAAATTGCAAAATGGTATCCCACTTTTAAATTAAGTAGTTCAGGTGTTCCGAAATATACTAATGGATTTACTGATAAGAAAATTGGAGATAATACTAAAACAGATCAAGTCCAAAATAATTTAAATGCAATTATAGAGTGGGATTTATATAATCCTTCTAGGAATTCCAATATAAATTCTGCAAGATTAAGCCTAGAAATATCCAAAATAGATCTAGATCAAAAACAAAAAGATTTATATTTTGAATCCGCAAAAAAATTCTTTTTACTACAGAGAAGTCTTCAAGATATAAAAATAGCAAAACAATCAATAACAATTGCTGAAGTGGCTTTAAAAGAAGCCGAAGGTAGGTTTAACTCTGGAATTGGAAATAAATTAGAAGTTTTGGAAACTAGTATTCAATTAAAAAGAGATGAATTATCACTTAGCCAAAAGGTTGGCAATTTAAATAGTATAAAAACAGAATTAGCAGAGATATTAGGGATAGAAAAAGGTATTGAAGTTAATTTAGGAACTAAGCCAGCGATTATTGGATATTGGTCTGCTTCCGAAGAAGAAAGTATTAAATACGCCTTAGAAAATAGAAAAGATCTTAGAGAAATTGGACTTCAAATAGAAAAAAATGAGCAAGAAAGGATATCAGCTATAGCAGGATATAAACCAACCTTAACTTTATACAATAATTTTAGCTACTCTAAAGAGTATGGAGAAAGTCAAGCAATCAATCCTAATAATCAAAATTATAATAGAAGTGAAAATAATACAGTTGGACTAAAATTTAATTGGCTTATTTATGATGGAGGAGAAACATTTCAAAATTATAATGTTTATAAAGAGAGGGAGATCGATTTAAATTCTCTTTACTCATTAAATAAAATAAAAATCATTAACGAAATAAAAAGAAACTTTATTCAATTAGATGTATCTATCAAAAATATTAATACTGCTATAGAACAAATCAAGTCATCAAGGGAATCGCTTAAAATATCATTAATGCGTTTAAAAGCAGGGTTATCTACTCAACGAGAAATCGTTAATAATATTGGAGATCTTTCTGAGTCGGAAGGGAATTATGTACAAGCAATAACTGATTATAATTTGAATCTCTTATCACTTGAAAAAAATACTAATTTAGAATTGATCCAGAATTGTGATCATGCTGATTTACAAAAAGATAAATTATCTCTTAATTCAGAAATTCAGATTTGCAAAAATGTATCCTTGCTTGAAGATTTTAGTGAAGATTTTAGTGAAGAAATAATGATTGATAGTTAAGAATTAAAGCTGTTCTAACTTATCCCAAAATGGGAAAAGTTTTTCTGTAAATAATGAAATAACAGGCCTACTTCTTAGTACCATATTTGCTGATAGAGACATACCTGTAATTAAAGGTAATTCTTTATTTTTACTAATAATAAAGGGGTTATCTAATTTAATTGTTACTGGGAAACGGTAAAAATCATATTCCTGATTAGGTTCAAGAACATCTGAACCAATTGAATCAATTATTCCTGAAAGCTCGCCAAATTCATTATATGGATAAGCATCAACTCTGAGTTTAGCCATTTGCCCTTTTTTGATGAATGCAATATCTCTATTAGAGATAAAGACTCTTGCTACAAGATCATCCGAAGGGACTATTTTTAGAATAGGCAGATTACTATTAACAACATAACCTGGAACAGCAGGTTGTAAATCAAATACTATTCCATTTACAGGAGACTTTAATTCTTGATAGCTAAGAGTAAGTAAAGTTTCATTGATTTGATTTTCGAGCTGTGCTAATTGTTTTGTATTTTCTTCAATTTTGGTAGAAAAGTCTATATTACTTGCAGCTACAGTATTATCTAGTCTATTTCTTGTTTGAAGAAGACTTTCTTCTGCTTTGCTTAACTCTGCTTTAGCAGATGCAAGCCTTCCTTTTAATTGAAGAACCTCAACTTCTTCTTTAAGAAATTTTACTTTACTAATACCCCCAATTTCTTGGAGGGGTCTTAGATTTTCTAGTATTTCTTCTCTAACACTTAAAGTACTTTGAATAGATTTAAGATTTTCTAGCGCAGAGTCACGGCTAAACTGAGATTGCTTTATATCATTTTTAGAGGCTTGAATTCTTGAATCATATTCTTTTTTTAAAGATTCAAGTCTTAATATTTGATTAGAACTTAAATCATCAATATTAACTTCCTCTCCTAGCTGCATTTTACTTAGTAGTATGTCTGCCTTTACTTGTGATTTAACTACTCTTAAAGCCTTTAATTTTGATTCTGCTGCAGTTGTATCAAGTTGAAGCAATATTTGATCTTCATCAACAATTTCACCCTCTTTAACTAAGATACTTTTAATAACCCCACCAACTGGAACTTTAACATCAATAGTAGTTCCTCTTGGTTCAAGCTTACCAAAACTTTGTACGGTTTCATCAACCTTTGCAAATATAGACCACACGAATCCAAAACCCGCTATGTAAACTAATGTCCAGATAACTAAACTATTCCATTTCCTTGATGGCTTAAGAGCTGTCCAGTTGTCTTGTCCATGTTGAGCTACGAGAATAGAAACAGATTTCTCACCAAAACTGTGTAAAGAAGGAAAAGCCTTATGAAGTAACCATCTTTTAATAATTTCTATTCTTTTGGCAAATTTCTTCTTTGCTTCAATAAATTTTTCATCTGAAGTTATTTGATTTTTTTTTAATATTATCTGATTTTTGATGTAAGAAAATTTATAAATATTTAATTTCTCAAGAGATTTTATAACCAATTCTTTACTATCTTTTTTTAATTCCCTTTTCTTAAGATATACATTTGCACTGTTAAAGAATTCTTTTGAAATAATGAATTTCTTCTTAAGAAATGCCTTCAACTTATCTTTTCGCTTTGAGAATTTCATTTATTATTCAATATTATTTGACTTTTGCTGATTAAATAAGGCAAAATATCTCCCTTTTTTATCAATTAACTCATCATGAGTTCCAACTTCATCGACTCTTCCATCATGCATAAGGATTATTTTATCAGCATGGGTAATTGAATTAAGCCTATGAGTGATAAAAAACACAGTCCTACCTCTAAAGTGATTCATAATATTAAGACTAACTTTTCTTTCGGTTTCATAATCTAATGCAGAAGTAGCTTCATCCATTATGAGAAGATTTGGATTCTGCAAAATTGTCCTTGCTATTGCAAGCCTCTGTCTTTGGCCACCACTTAATGCAGTTCCTCTTTCACCAACGGGTGAATTATAACCCGCAGAAAGTGACATAATAAAGTCATGGGCACAAGCAGTTTTTGCAGCCGCAATAATTTCATCAGATGTTGAATTTTCATTTGTTAGAGCAATATTGTCCTGAACTGAACCATCAAAAAGCAATGAATCTTGAGGCACAATACCTATCTGTCTTCTTAAAGAATAGAGCTCTACTTTATTAATATCAAATTCATCTATAGTTATTTTTCCAGATAAAGGCTCGTATAATCTTGGCAAAAGTTTTACTAGTGTTGACTTTCCAGACCCAGAAGTTCCAACGATAGCAGTAAACTCGCCTGGATTAATTTCTAAATTCACTTGAGATAATTGCAGAGGTCCTTTAGAGGCAAATCTAAAAGAGATATCATCAAACTTAACAGCACCACTAATATCTTTCATTGGAATATTTGATCTATCAGTATCAGTTGATTCTTGAGGGGTATTTAAGATATCAGACAATCTTTCTAAAGCAATTGATGTTTGTTGGAAATTTTGATAGACACCACATAATCTAAGTAGAGGGGTAGTTACATATCCACTTATAATTCTAAATGCAATTAATTGCCCTAATGTCAAATCTCCTTTAATAACTAAAAAACTACCTACACATAAAACTCCTAACGAAGAAGCTTGATTAAGAAATTGTGTAAGACTATTTGTAGTCGTTGCAGTAACTGCATTACGAAATCCTTCAGAGATATATTTACTATATTTTTCTTTCCATTTCCACCTAGCACTAAGTTCAAAATTCTGAGCCTTTACAGTTTGTATACCAGTTAAAACTTCAACTAAATGATTTTGTGTCTTGGCATTTAAAACAGCCTTAGCTCGTAGTTGACCTCTTATTACTGGTGAAATTGAAAAAGTAATTAGTGCTAAAAGTGGAGCAACTAATAAAGAAACAATAGTCAAAACCCAGCTATATGCAAGCATAACAGCTATATAAATTACGGAAAAAATTGCATCTAAAAGAACTGTCAAAGCAGTTCCTGTTAGAAAAGATCTAATTTGCTCTAGTTCCGCAAGCCTAGAAGAGAGTTCGCCAACTGGTCTTTTATCGAAATATGATAGAGGCAACCTTAATAAATGATCAATAACTTGTTCGCCTAGCGATATATCAATTCTGTTGGTTGTATCAATAAACAAATTAGTTCTTACTGCAGTGAGAATATTTTGGAACAAAGAAAAGGCAAATAATAAAATTGCAAGAACAGGAAGAGTTCCGAGAGCATTACCACCAATAACTTTATCAATTATTTGTTGAATAATTAATGGGTTCATTAATGTAAAAACTTGAACAAAAATCGAAGCAATTAATACTTCAATTAGTGGTCTTCTATTTTTAATAATTGAAGGCTTAAACCAAGAAAGATCTAATTTTTTTTCTGGTGTTCGTTCAGTTTTTCTAAACAATAAAACTAAAAACTTGTTTTCTTCCTCTCCCAGAAAACTTTTCAAATCCTCATAATTAATTTTTTCTATGCCGATAAGAGGTCTACCAACTAAGAGTTCAAATTTATTAGATTGAAAAATAATAGAAATTTCATCATTAGGAAATTGAATGAAAGCAGGAGTCTGAATTCTTGGCATTAAATCCAAAGGAACTTCCACTAGTTGAGTTTGTAATCCATAACTCTCTCCAATAGCAGCACAAAGATCTAATTTGACAATATTTTCAGTTCTTTTTGATTCATCTATCAACAATTTCTTTACTACATCCTGCTTAAGAGGTAAATTCAAAAAATGAGCCAACATTCTAAAGCAAGCAGTCGTGATATTTGCAGAACCCTCCCCAGAAGAAAAGAATTTGAACTTATTATCCCTCTTATCAAAATTTGGGCTTTCCTTCAGATCATTTGACTTTTCCTTTTTATTATTTTTAACAACTTCATTATTTGCAATTTTCTCTTTTTGAGTTGAAGTCTCAATCATACTAATATTTTCTTCAATAATTTCTGCAGATTTATTTTTTTTCCAAAGTGAATTAGGTAATCCAACAAGTGTAACCTCCTCCTCATTGGAATTAATTATTTTTGCAAGCTCATCTCTCTCTAAAACTTTATATTTCTCGAGCTTGGATTGTTTTTTATTAACTACTAACCAACGAAAATTATTGCAATCTAGATTAGTAGTTTGTTTTTTGTCAGGAGATAAATGAACTATTTTATAGACTCGAGAAATATTTCTTAAGTATTTTCTTAATGATTTGGCACTATCAGGATATGATAATTGTAATTTCTCATTATTTAATAGATTCCAAATTTCACTTATAGTAAATAAATCTTGAATGGAGTTTCGAAATTCAACATTTTTCTCTAGAAGCTCTTCCCAAACTAAAAGTGGTACAAAAATAATTTCGACTCTTGATGAAGCCGTAAGAAATTCTATTGGTTCTTCGATTCTTCTAGATGGTAAACCAATAAAATATTCAGATGTAATTATATCTAAAGTGATTCTTTCAGATCCTGAATTAATTAATGCATTTAATCTTAAATCTCCAGAAATTAAGACTCCAATTTTATTTGGAATAACATCAGGAGGATTTACTAAATCTCCAATACCAAAAGCTTTATATTCAAATAGATTTTTATATTTTGATAAATTTTCTAATTTTATACCAGTTTTCGCTGAAAATATAACTAATTGTTTTTCATCTATCATATTTCAAAAATTAGAGCTAAAAGATCTCAAGAAAAGTACCATTTATTAATTATTTATCTTTTACTTTATTGTCTTTAGAGTTTTCTCTTAATTTATTAATCAGAGGAAAAATTTGCTTATTGATCCATTTCTCATACATCATATCTTTTATTTTTACCCTCATCTTATCATCCAGAACTGCAGGGAAATTTTTTTCTAATCTAATAATGATCCACCATCCTTGAGAAAGAAAAGGTTGCCATAACTGACCAGATTTAGAAATTCTTAATCTTTCAGCTATTTCAGGATTAGTCTCCCCAAGGGAAATTGGTCCAATTAATCCATTAAAATTTTTTTCTATACCCTTAGAGTACTTCGAAGATAATTCGGCAAAACTAGCCTCATCATCCTCCAATTGAAGATAAAATTCCTCAGCCTCTTGTTTAGTTTCTACCCTTAATAAAGAATAAGTAACTTTATCAAGGGATTCTTTATCTTTAAGAAATATTTGATCAACCTTTTTCTCAAACATTTTACTTTTTAACTTCTCTACTTTTAATTGGTGAACCAGCATAAGAGTTATTCTTTGTTCATCAAGAGCTTTATACTTTAACCATTTTTCTAAATCATTTTTATTATTGATTGATTGGGCAGCTAAAAATTGATTATAAAATTTCAATTGCTCATCTTTACTAGGTTTAATATCTTTAGTAAAACTAGTCTCTACAAGTGATCTTATAAAATTTGGAAGTATATTATATCTATCTAAGAGACTAGGGACATCGTTAACATCTATTGACCAATTATTTATATCTATCCATTTCATAACGATCAATAATTATATTTATTATCGTTTTAAGAGAAAGCGTCTGGCTTATTAGTCATGTTAAATGGTGTAACTGTGCTTCCTAGAGAGTTAGTCTCAACACCTCTAAGTTCAGCAATAGCAGCTATATCATATGTTTCACTGGTTGTAAGATCTGAGGTATCACTAAGACCAACGAAGTCAGCCGCTGCAAGTACTGCAGTATGATTATCTCCATCACTCAAATATGTAGCAAATGTCAACCTATTAGAACCTTCAACGAATGATGCGATTGAATCAGCAATAGCTGTCTTGATCTCATCGACATTGTTCATATCGGTAACATCACCATCTTTACCAAGACTATCATTTTCAACAAATAATCTATCTTTAGTTAAGTTAGCAGTTCCACTATTGAAACTTGATGTACTTGTTGAAAAGGCCCTTCCTGTTTCTGCATCTTCAGAGTAACCTGTAATATTACTTGCAGACGCTTGATAGTAAACACCAAATTGATCGTGTGACACATTAAAGTTATTAACGAGAGTCATTCCAAGATCATCTGTATGAAGACTATCTGGATCTCCACTCTTAAAGTCTGTATCTTTAAGATTAAAGATCACCTTATCAGCTGCTGTATCAGTATTACCTACACCTGCAAGATGAATTGTAGTTGACCCATGAGTTGTTAGGGCATTTGATAGTTGAATATCGTTAGATCCTTCATCACCTACGATTGAGATTGCATCTATATTTGTAAGTGTTTGAATGGTATTTAGATCAAAACTGGATCCATCATCAGCATCACCAACATCAGCAATAGTTAGATTATTTGTATTTCCAGAGGTTTCAGCACTTATAGTATCAAGAGCAGTTAGAACTAAGCCATCTCCCGTAGTCGTAAATACATCTGCATCGATTGTTAAATCACCTTCTGTATTACCGTCTGAATTGCCTGTTAAATTAAATTGATCAATTGTTGCTAACTTTGCTGCATCATCTGCACTAATTTCTCTATCAGTGGCAGCAGCCATATCAAGCTGAATTCTTATAGATGATGGATCAGTGACAGAAATACCTTCGGTATTATCTGCACCATCTATAAAATCTCTGCTGGCATCATAACTAACACCAGATAAATCTTGGTTTTCTGAATCCCATTCAGTGATAATTATATTTGTTGCTCCATATAATGTTATGTAGTTGTCTTCCTGGGCAGCATTGTCAGCTACGTTTGCAGCATATGATGTGGCAGCTAGGATATTTTCAGCTGTATCAACAATAGTATATGTACCGATATTTTGTAAGGTCTTACCACTCAAATCAGAAATTTTAGCTTTGACATCACTTAAATTATTCATATTGACATGAGTAATTTCGGTATCTAAAGTTTCTCCACTTAAATCTTTTGTGGCTTCAGTAAGAACCAAGGTAACACTTGAAGCAAGTGATAGATCTCTATTGTCAGCAAGTCCATCTCTATCATCTTCCACCGCACCAGTTATAGTACCATCACCACCAAGTTCATTTACTATAGTTGCGAATTGCAGTGAAGTAGCAGCATCAAGCAATGATATGGTTTTGCCTGTGTAATCATTAAGTTCGTTATAGTTACCACCATCTTCAACAGCATTAACAAAGTTCTCTGAAGAATCTTCAACTGTTTCATTAGTAACAACTTTATTGTTACCACCACTGTCAGTAACGATATCACGTAAGGTTATTCCTTCTTGAAGTGTATGTTCATCATTAACTGTAACTGTCTTGTTTACGATATTTACATAGTCTGCTCCGGCTAAATCAGTATCAGTGTTGACTAAATTATCGTAATCATCAGCTACAGCTGTATGAGTAACATTGCCATCATCTCCTGCTCTTGTTCTAATGGTTGCTAATTGTGTAAGGCTCGTTGCTCCACTGATAGTAATGGTTTTTCCATCTATATCATCATCTCCACTATCAGTATCAACATTATCAGCCAATCGGGTAGCTGTATCCTCTACATTTTGGTAGGTGAATGAAGTATTACTGTGATTTAATTCAAGTGCATCCCTTAAAGTGCTTGCATCATCAATACCTACAGCATCAGTAATTGTTATTGATTTACCATTGATATTTGCACCATCATCAACGGTCCTTTCATCATCAATGTTGCTAAGTTCATCTGCAACAGCCTCATGCGTAAATGATGCACCATCAATAGCAACTTCAGTTGGATTATCATCACCATCTAATTCATTCTCAACTTGTGATTTTAAAGTCGCTAGTTGAGCCAATGTTCCACCAGTTGT
>MDTA01047966.1_pt1 | contig 13370 bp, 14 predicted proteins | sample 811151 | NCBI WGS metagenome assembly MDTA01 (sample SAMN05326648, study PRJNA326480) | marine metagenome | isolation source: seawater | place: Indian Ocean: South | collected 2010 | reverse complement strand
TTAGATAAAATAGGTAATGTACTCCTTTTTTCAATCACTCCCTGGCAGTAATTTAATGAGTTTTGCAAATCCTTTTGATTTACACTAAATTTCATCTTCTTTATTATATAAAATCTTATTTTTTAATGTATCTATTTTTAAATTTAACTCATTATCCTCTTTTCTAAGTCTATCTATAGTTTTTACAGAATGAATGACCGTAGTATGATCTCTATTAGAAAAACTTCTTCCGATTTCTGGTAAGGATTTTGATGTTAACATTTTAGCTAAGTATATCGCTGTTTGTCTTGGTCTAACAAGATATCTAGATCTTCTTGAAGAAAGCATTTCATTTTTGCTAATCTTAAAATATTTACAAACAATTGTTTGGATTCCATCAATTGTTACTTTATTCTCATATATATTTAATAAATCTTTTAATATAATTCTTGTTTCAGAAAGACTAGGTACTTTATTATAGATCCTGGAAAATGAAATAATTCTATTTAGCGCTCCAATTAATTCTCTGACATTAGATTTAATTTCTGAACATATAAAATTTTGTATTTCTTGAGATAAAAAAATATTATTATTATTTAAAATATTAAGTTCAGATATTTTACTTTCAATTATTTTTGTCCTTAATGCTAAATCAGGATTTTGAATATCTACAACTAACCCACCTGAAAATCTGGACTTAATTCTTTCTTGAATCCTATTTAGTTTACTTGGTGGTCTATCTGCGCTGAGTATAATTTGTGAACCTTTGTCTAATAAGGCACTAAAAGTATGAAAAAACTCCTCCTGTAATGCTTCTTTTCCATTCATAAATTGAATATCATCTATTAAAAGCAAATCTGTATTTCGAAAGTTATCTTTAAATTTAATCATTTCATTTGATTTTATTGATTTTACGAAGTGATACATAAATCTTTCTGCTGATATAAACACGACTTTCTTATTTGGCTTTATTTTAAAACCTATAGCATTTAATAAATGAGTTTTTCCCATACCAACTCCTGAATAAATGTACAGTGGATTATAGCTAGATATGCTATCAACAATTTTTTTCGAAGCTTCAAATGCTAAACTGTTGCTCGGTCCAACAATGAAATTCTCAAAAGTTTTGTTTGGATCTATCCTGTTATATTGTAAAAAAGAGTCTTTGATAAATGCTATATTTGCATCAACAACGTTATTGTGTTCTTTTTCATCAGATTTTATTTTTTGATCAGAATTATTCAGTCCCAAAGAATTAACTTTAAATTCAATTCTATTAATATTTTTATTGTGTGATTTGATTATTTGAAGGACATTGTCAAGATATCTAGAAGTAATCCAATCTCTTATAAATCTAGTTGGAACTGAAATTAATAAATTATCTGAATTTATTTCCAAAAGACCCATTTTCTTCAACCAACTTTCGAAAACATCTTTTCCAAATTTACTTTTGAAGTCATCTTGAATTAATTCCCAATTAATATTTTCTTCTTTGTTTTGATTAAAATTTTTATTTAAGGAGTTTTTCATTCAGACCTTTTTAATCTTAAATCAATATTTTATGCAATTAATAATTTTTAATTTTTAAAAAAATATTAAATCCTGAATTGTAAAATAATAATAAAAAAAAAATAAAATCTAAGATTGAATCTTTAGGTATGGAAATAGTTTATAAAAAATTGTTTATAATAATTATATCAAATGTGTTTACTAATAATGTTATAGATTTAGTATGAAAAAAATTAAATCAATACAATAAGTTGATTCAATTATAGAGCGTTTATTCTTTTTGTAATTCTAGAAACGTTTCTTGAGGCGTTTTGTTTTTTTATCAGACCAGTTTTGGCAATTTTCATCAACTCAGAATTCAATTTTGGTAAGTAATCAAGAGCAGCTTTTTTATCCTTTTTTTCAATTAAAAGGTTAATATTTTTAATTGCATTTCTGAATCTACTTTTTCTAGACTTATTCACCTTTGTCTGTCTTAAAATTCTTCTATTTGTTTTAATTGCTGATTTAGTATTCGCCATTTGCGCGATTGTATAGCTTGCTTATTTTACGTGGTCAATTATTTTTTTTAATTATTTTTGACAAATATTACACATATAAGTTGATCTATTTGAAATATTTATCTTTATTATAACACCTGAGCATAATTTATTTTTGCATCTTTTGCTCTCTCTATTATATGCTCGAAATTCTTTTTGATAGTTTCCTTTTTTCCCCTTTACTGAATGAAAGTTATTGATTGTAGTACCACCCATTTCAATTGATTGTCTTAATACTTTTTTAGTATTGTAAATGATGCTATTAATTTCTTTATCATTTATTTTATAAGATAATTTTAGTGGATTTATTTTAGAATAATTTAGTATTTCACTTGCATATATATTTCCTATTCCAGAAATAAAATTTTGATCAATTAACATACATTTAATATTTTTTACCTTTTTTTTAAAATATTGTTTTACATAACTTAAATTAAACTTTTTTTCAAAAGGATCTGGCCCAAGTTGTTTAAAGTAATTACTTAATGAAACTTTCCCACTTATAAGTTTAATAAAACCAAACCTCCTCGGATCATTAAATATAATTCTAAAATTTTTGAAATTAAAAAAAATATGATTGTGTTTTGTTGGAAGATTTTTAGAATGATAAAAACTTAAATTTGTATTTTCAAAATTTTTTACATTTTTTATTAAATGCAAAGTCCCAGACATTCCTAAATGGATTATTAAAAACAAGTTTTTTTCAAATTCAATGACAACGTATTTTGATATCCTTTCAATTTTTATAATTTTAAGGCTAGATAATTTTTTTGATAGATTTTTAGGAACAGGAAATCTTAATTTTTTATTTTTTACTATAATTTTTAGTAAATTTTTATTTAAAATATATTTTTCAAGTGACCGTTTTACTACTTCTACTTCTGGTAATTCTGGCATATCAGACTATATTATAATTCTTTAAAAAAAATAAAAATGCAACAAAAACTACAAAATACAAAAAATCTTGTTTCTGAAGTATTTAATAAGGTTTACGATAAATACGACTTAATGAATAATTTAATATCATTAGGAATTCATAAATCTTGGAAAAAACAATTAATTTACTCAATGAATCCAAGACAAAACAAAAATTTGATAGATGTTGCATGTGGTACAGGTGATATTGCTAAACTTTTTATAAAAGCGACGGATGGTAAATCAAAAATTCAATGTGTAGATCCAAGTAAAAAGATGATTTTAATAGGGAAGAATAAACTTAAAGATTATAAAAATATTTCTTGGAAAATTTCTGCTGCAGAAAAATTACCGTTTCAAAACTCTAAATTTGATTATTATACTATTAGCTTTGGTTTAAGAAATACCAAAAATCTAAATAAAAGTTTAGCTGAAGCTTATAGAGTTTTGAAAAAAGGTGGTAGGTTTTTTTGTCTAGAGTTTTCCAAAATTAATAACAATTACCTGGATTTTGTTTACCAAAATTACTCAAAATTGATACCATTATTCGGAGAATATGTAGTTGGAGATAAAAAACCTTATGAGTATTTGGTTAAAAGTATAAGAGAGTTTATAGACCAAGATGAACTTATAGATTTGATGAAGCAAAATAAATTTAGCAAGTGTCAATATATAAACTTAAATGGTGGTATAGTTGCATTGCATAGTGCTTGGAAATTATAATGATAAAAAAAATAATAACATTATTTGTCATCGGTAGAAAATTGGCTCTATCTGATGCGCTAGATATTGTTTCAAAGGTCGTCCAAATACCTACGTTAATAAAGATTTTTTTTAGCATACTTGGACTATTTGGGAAAAAAAATTTTAATAAAAATTTTAATGAGGATGAAAGATTATGTAGATCTATGGAGTCCATGGGTATTACCTTTATAAAGCTTGGACAATTCTTAGCTACTAGACCCGATATAATTGGTGAAAAATTAGCTGATCAGTTACAAACACTACAAGATAAAGTTCCACCATTTCCTAAAGATGTTGCGTTAAATGAAATTAAAAAGAGTCTAGGAAATGAAAATTATAAAGACTTTATTAATATTTCTGAACCTATTGCTGCGGCGTCAATTGCTCAAGTACATAAAGCACAAATTAAAGATGATGATGTGTTAAAAGAGGTTGCAATTAAGATTTTAAGACCAGAGATAAAAAAAGTCTTTAATGATGAAATTGAAGCTTTAATGCTACTTGCATCTATAATCGAGTCATTAATTAAAAAAACAAAAAGACTTAAACTTGTAGAAGTAGTCTTTTTATTAAAAGAAATTACAAACCATGAAATGGATTTGAGATTTGAAGCGGCGGCAGCTAATGAATTTTACGACAATACAAGAAATGATGTTGGATTTAAAATACCTAAAATTTACTGGAAACTTACAAGTGATAATGTACTTACTTTAGATTGGATTAATGCAATATCAATCAGAGAGGTGGAAAAAATTAAAGCACTCGATATAAATTTAAAAAACTTAGCAAGAGACATAATTCAACATTTTCTTAGACATGCTGTTAGAGATGGGTATTTTCATGCTGACATGCATCAGGGAAATTTGCTTGTGGATAATAGTGGACAATTAGTTTTTATCGATTTTGGAATAATGGGAAGAATTGATAAAATTAATAGAAGATTTTTAGCAGAAATACTTTATGGATTTATTAAAAGAGATTATAAAAAAGTAGCAGAGGTACATATTACTGCAGGATTAGTTCCCAATAATGTAAATCAAGGAGAGCTTGCACAAGCTCTAAGATCAATTGGTGAACCAATATTTGGCCAGTCGGTGAAGGATATCTCTGGAGGTAAGTTGTTAAAACAATTATTTGATATAACTGAAAAATTTAATATGCAGACGCAGCCACAACTTTTACTTTTGCAAAAAACCATGGTAGTTGTAGAAGGTGTTGCAAGAAAATTAGATCCAGATGCAAATATTTGGAAAATATCACAACCAGTTTTAGAAAAGTGGCTTAAGGAAACAAAGGATCCATTTAATGAATTTGGTAATGTTTTAAAAGATACTACAGATGTTTTAAAAAAACTTCCTGAGCTACCTAAAGTAATGGATAAAGCAAATCAAGCTTTAACGTTCCTTGCAACTGGACAAATTCCGCAAAATTCAAATACTTATTCATCTTTAAATGAAAAAAAAGTGGAACTTAAATCATTTAAAAATCAAAGTATTATTGGTTTATTATTTCTTGTAATTTTATCGATCATAGTATTTTAATTTCAATATGAATAATTTAGTAAATAAAAAAATATTACTTGTAATTTGTGGTGGGATTGCCGCGTATAAATCTTTAGAATTGATTAGAATTTTTAAAAAAAATAATTATCAAGTTAAAACTATCTTATCTAAGGGTGCTATGGAATTTATTACCCCTTTATCTGTTAGCTCACTATCAAATGAAAAAGTTTATACAGATCTTTTTGATTTTAAAAATGAAGCAGAAATGGATCATATATCATTATCTAGATGGGCAGATATTGTTTTATTCGCACCGGTAACTGCTAATAAAATAGCTCAGCTTAGCTATGGTTTAGCAGAAGACTTAGCTACTACGGTTGCCCTAGCCTCCGACAAACAAATCTTTCTTGCGCCAGCAATGAATGTCAGAATGTGGGAGAATAAATTAACAAAATTAAATTTAGAAAAATTAATTGATTCAGGTTATAAGATTATTGGTCCTGATATTGGTGAAATGGCATGTGGAGAATTTGGATAAGGAAAGTTTTCTGATCCTATGCAGATTTTTAGTGTAATTAAAAATTATTTTAAAAATATTGAAAAGAATAACAAATTTAAAGCATTGGTTACAGCTGGACCAACAAGAGAATATATTGATCCAGTGAGATTTATTACAAATAAATCTTCGGGAAAACAAGGTTATGCGATTGCTGATCAACTTCAGAAAAATGGTTTTGAAACTACTCTTATTTCAGGACCAACAAACTTAAAACCTCCTGATGATGTCAAATTTATTTACGTAGATTCTGCTGAGGAAATGTATAAAAAAACTATTGAAGTACTTCCTGTGGATGTAGCAATTTTTTCAGCAGCTGTTGCAGATTTTAAAGTAAAAGTGCCATATTTAAAAAAAATAAAAAAAGAAAATTTCGAAAGTTTAGAATTAGGGAAAACTAGAGATATTTTAGATTATACATCTAAACATAATGAACTAAGACCTAAACTTGTTATAGGTTTTGCTGCTGAGACAGAAAGTATTGAAAAAAATTCTAAAAAAAAACTAAATGAAAAAAATTGTGATTGGATAATTGCAAACGATGTTTCAAATACAGAAATAGGTTTTGATAGTGATTATAATGAAGTTCAAATTTTTCGTAAAAATAAATCAGGTAGTGAAAATATTTCATTAAATACCAAGGAAATAATTGCTAAAGAGTTGGTTGAAAGAATTTCGAACGAACTAAAAGCAAATGGTTAAAATTTTAATCAAGAGACTTAACTCGAAGGTAAAATTACCGATCTATAAGACAGACGGATCTTCTGGTATGGATTTAATGGCGTTTATAGAGGAACCTATTTTTATAATGCCTCAGAAATCAAAATTAATACCTACAGGATTATCTTTAGCCATACCAAATAATACTGAGGTTCAAATTAGACCTAGATCTGGCTTAGCAGCTAAAAATAATATTTCTGTTTTAAATACCCCTGGTACAATTGATAGTGACTATCGAGGAGAACTTAAAGTAATACTTTATAATCATGGAGATAAGGAATTTAAAATTAATAATGAAGATAGGATTGCTCAAATGGTATTAGTTCCAATTATCAAAGCCACTTTGGAAGAGGTAAAAGATCTGCCAAAGACAATAAGAGGTAGTGATGGTTTTGGCTCTACAGGAAAATGAAACAAATTAACAAAAATTATCTAGATAGATATTCTCGTCAAATAGTTCTTAAAAATATTGGCATCTCAGGTCAAAAAAAAATTAGCTCATCGAAAGTATTTATAGTAGGTGCAGGAGGACTTGGATGTCCGATAGCTGATTTACTTTGTAGGTCTGGAGTTGGAGAAATAGGCATAATTGATCATGACAAAATTTCTTTATCAAATCTTAACAGACAAATTCTTTATGACACTAGTGATATAAACAAATTTAAGGTTGAAGTATTAAAGCATAAACTTAAAAAGATTAATTCACTTGTAAAAGTTAATATATTTAGAAAAAAGATTGATAAAAAAAATATAGATAATTTGATTTCTAAATATGAGATTATAATCGATGCTTCCGACAATTTCGATACAAAATTCTTATTAAACGAAAGATGTATTAAATATCAAAAAAAATTAGTTGTAGGAGCAATAAGCAGGTTTGATGGTCATATTTTTGTATTTAATTTTCAGGATAAAAAAAACGTTTGTCTAAAATGTTTTTATCAAGATAAACCCTCAGATAACATATTAAATTGTGATCAAGAAGGAATTCTAGGAACAACAGCTAGTGTTATTGGATCTTTGCAAGCAAATGAAGTTTTAAAAACTATTTTAGGACTAAAGAATAAATATAATAATTCAATATTAATTGTAAATACTTTAAATTTGAAAATGAGAATTGTTAAATTTAAAAAATTAAATAATTGTATATGCGGATAATAAATATTTTAATTATTATTTTTTTTTTTCTAATCCCATTTAAAATTGTATTTGCAGAAGAATTTGTTATGCTAAAAAATAACAAAGTTAATGTAAGATATGGACCAAGCTTTGAATATCCAATTAAATATGTTTATTTAAAAAAATATCTTCCAATTAAAGTTATTGATAAAAAAGAAAATTTTAGAAGAATAATTGACCATAAAAGTAATAGTGGATGGATACACACGTCACAATTGAAAAAATCTTCTTCAGTAGTATTAGTTAAAAAACAATTTATATTTTCGAAACCAACAAAATTCTCCAAACCAATTGCAATTGCAGAAAAAGGTAAACTTATTTTAATTAAAAAATGCAAAAATAACTGGTGTAAAGTATCATCAAAAAATTTTTCTGGTTGGATTTTATTTGATGTTTTTTGGGGTAAACTTCCTAATTAATTAAAGGGATCCTCTAATACACAAGCTACAAGATGTACTCTAGCTTGTTCACCGCCATTGAAAAAATTATGAAATTTTTTATTATTTGTAATTGTTGCTGTACCATCTGCGGGCATATGTTTGGCAACGTTTTCTATTACCATCATACATCCTTTATTTGTTACAATTGGTATATGAAGTCTAGGCTCTGGATCTTTGTGCCAGCTCAAAGTCGATCTAGGTTCTTTCAACAACAATCTAACTCTTCCTAGTTTAAATCTTCTCCTTAAAACCTCATAAACTTCCTTAAAATAAGTATTTTCAAACTCAGGTACTAGCTCTGTATATTTAGATTCATCTATATCAACATCTCTTGAAACCTCTTTCCCGGTTTCATCAGCAATAGTCCAGTATTTGCCTCGCACATTATTGCCTTCTACAGAACTAACGTCATTTGGCACTCTATTAATCGAGATTGCACCAAAATGACTTACTCCAGGAGATTTAAATTTTTTATTTTTTAAAACTTTTTCTAAATCATTTCTGAGTCTAGATATATCAAACTGCAAATCTGGTACTTTGTAAAAATCTTCAAAACTCATTTCCGCCATAAGTTTGTTCCTTTTAATTTATGTCTGTAAATCAAATCGATCTGCATTCATAACCTTAGTCCAAGCAGCTGTAAAGTCATTTACAAATTTATCTGATGAATCATCTGTCGCATATACCTCAGCTAATGCTCTTAGTTGAGAATTTGAACCAAAAATTAAATCAGCTCTTGTACCAGTCCACAGAACTTTTCCTGATTTTCTGTCTACTCCATTAAACAAATCTTCTTTGCTAGAAGTTTCTTTCCATTTAATATTCATATCTAACAAATTTACAAAGAAATCATTTGTCAGTTTTCCTGGTCTTTTGGTAAATACACCGTATTTTGAACCATCGAAGTTTGTTCCAAGAACTCTCATTCCACCAACCAAAACTGTCATTTCAGGACCAGTTAACTGCATTAATTGTGCTTTATCTACTAACAACTCTTCAGCCTGTGTGGAGCTTTCAAGGTTTGTATAGTTTCTAAAACCATCTGCTTGAGGTTCTAATAGCCCAAATGAGTGGATATCAGTTTGATCTTGAGAAGCATCTCCTCTTCCAGAGGAAAATGGTAACTTAATTTTTCTACCTGCGTCTTTTGCTGCTTTCTCCACCCCAACATTTCCTCCAAGAACAATTAAGTCTGCTAAAGATACATATTTCTTTTTTGTATTAAATGCTTTTTGAATTTTTTCAAAAACTTTAATTATTTTTGAAAGTTGGGAAGGATTATTTACTTTCCAATCTTTTTGTGGTGATAACCTTAAACGTGCTCCATTAGCTCCACCTCTTTTGTCGGATGCTCTGTAAGTTGAGGCAGAAGCCCAAGCTGTTGATACTAATTGAGAAATTGAAAGTCCTGATTTAGCAATCTTTGTTTTTAATAATTCAATATCATTATTTTTAAGTTTACTTTTATTTTTTGGAACAGGATCCTGCCAAATTAAATCTTCTTTTGGAACCTCACTTCCTAAATAATTTATTTTTGGACCCATGTCTCTATGCGTTAACTTAAACCAAGCACGGGCAAAGGCATCGGCAAACTCTTCAGGATTATTATGAAAGTATTTTGAAATTCTACCAAATTCAGGATCGAATCTCATAGATAAGTCAGTTGTTTGCATCATAGGTAAATTTTTCTTACCTTTAATATGTGCATCAGGTGTCATATTAGGAGCATGACCATTTTTAACTGGCTTCCATTGATGTGCGCCAGCAGGGCTTTTTGTTAATTCCCACTCATATCCAAAAAGATTATCAAAGTAACCCATATCCCATTTAATTGGATTTGAAGTCCACGCACCTTCAATACCACTACTTATTGTATCAGCTCCTAATCCACTTTTGTAGTTACTGTTCCATCCAGTTGATTGGTCTTGAATTCTAGATCCTTCAGGCTCAGGTCCTTTGTGAGACTCTGGAGCTGCACCATGTGATTTACCAAAGGTATGACCACCAGCAACTAATGCAACGATTTCGTAATCATTCATTGCCATTCTACCAAAAGTTTCTCTTATATCTCTTGCAGCTAAAATTGGGTCTGGATTCCCATCTGGACCTTGAGGATTTACATAAATTAAGCCCATTTGAACTGCGCCAAGAGGATTTTCTAATTCTCTTTTTGAATTATATCTATCGTTAGCAAGCCATTCTTTTTCAGAACCCCAATAAATATCTTCTTCCGGTTCCCAAATATCTTCTCTCCCTCCACCAAATCCAAAAGTTTTAAAACCCATAGACTCCAGTGCAACATTCCCTACTAATATAAATAAATCAGCCCATGATATTCTTTTTCCATACTTTTTCTTAATGGGCCATAAAAGAAGTCTAGCTTTATCTAAGTTTACATTGTCCGGCCAACTGTTTATAGGTGCAAATCTTTGATTTCCAGTACCTGCTCCACCTCTGCCATCACCTGTTCTATATGTTCCAGCAGCATGCCAAGCTAGACGTATAAATAAAGGTCCGTAGTGTCCATAGTCAGCTGGCCACCAATCTTGTGACTGTGTCATTAGTTTATGAAGATCTTTTTTTAATGCTTTATAATTAAGTTTTTTAAATTCTTTTTTGTAATTAAATTTTTTATCCATTGGATTTACCAAGGATGAGTGTTGACTTAATATTTTTAGATTAAGGCTATTTGGCCACCAATCTCTATTTGTTTGGCCTTTTCCTGAATTATTTTTTTGTGGTATTCCTTCGCCGTGAAACGGGCATTTGTTTATGTCATTATTTATTTCGCTACTCATGATTTCCTCCGCATTTTCACAAAATATATGTTCTTAAACCAATAAAGTCAAGTAGTTTAGAATGATTATAAACTAGAATTTTTTAGAAATTTTGAATGTAACTTCTATATCTTTTATTTTTTTTCCAGCTGGAGGTGTTGGTGTTTTTTTTATTTCTACCTCTTGAGAATCAATATCAATTAATTCCCTAGTATATTCATCATAAAAATGATGATGTGAAGAAGTATTCGTGTCAAAATAGGATATGTCGTTTCCAATACTAATTTCTTTCAAGTATCCTTTTTTTCGAAATGCGTGAACTGTGTTGTAAACAGTTGCGAGTGAAATTTTTTGGTTATGTTGACTTTGAATAATCTTAATTAATTCGCTTATAGAAAAATGAAAAGTTTTTTCCCTATTAAATAGTACTTCACATATTTTTATTCTTTGTTTTGTTGGACGTAATCCAGAATTTCTTAATTTAGCTATGTAATTTGCTTCAATATTTGACATACTTTATAATAGTTCTAAACTATAGTAATGTTATATTTGACTGAAATCAAGTATTAAGGTTAAACTTTTATGAAAAAAAACTCCTACAGTTACAATGACTTAATAAACTGCGGAGAAGGCGGTTTATTTGGACCTGGTAACGCAAAACTACCTCTTCCCCCAATGCTCATGTTTGACAGAATTAACGAAATTAGTGAAAATACAGGCGCATATAAAAAAGGATTAATAAAAGCTGAGTTAGATATTAAAAATGATTTATGGTTTTTTAATTGTCATTTTAAAGAGGATCCAGTAATGCCAGGTTGTTTAGGATTGGATGCTATGTGGCAACTAGTTGGTTTTTACCTTGGTTGGCTTGGAAATCCCGGAAGAGGAAGGGCCTTGGGCGTTAGTGCAGTAAAATTTACTGGTGAAGTGCTTAAAAATGTCAAAATGGCCACTTATGAGATTAATATGAAAAGAATTCTTGTAAAAGGAGAAACAACAGTTGGTCTAGCAAATGGTATACTATCTGCTGATGGAAAAAAAATATATTCAGCAGAAAATTTAAAAGTAGGATTATTTAAATAATGAGAAGAGTAGTTATAACAGGCTTAGGTATAGTTTCTTGCCTAGGAAATAATCAGGAAGAAGTAAAACAATCATTAATAAATTCAAAGTCAGGAATTTCATTTTCTGAGGAATATAAAGAACATAATTTAAAAAGTCATGTACATGGAAAACCAAATATAAAACTCGAAGATCACATTGATAGAAAAACAATAAGATTTATGGGATCAGGTTCTGCTTACAATTATATTGCTATGAAAGAGGCTATTAAAGACTCAGGACTAGAAGAAAAAGATGTAAGTAATTTTAAAACAGGAATTGTTATGGGATCTGGCGGTCCATCAATTGAAAATGTAATTTTAGCAGCGGATAAGACACGGGCTAAAACACCAAAATTAATGGGTCCTTTCATTGTTCCTAGAACAATGGCCAGCACTGCATCTGCAACTCTAGCTGTTCCATTTAAAATTAAAGGGACTAATTATACAATGAGTTCTGCATGTGCAACTAGTGGGCATTGTATAGGAAATTCTATGGAACTTATTCAAATGGGTAAACAAGATATTGTTTTTGCAGGTGGAAGTGAGGAAATTCACTGGGCAATGACTGCAATGTTTGATGCTATGACAGCACTATCCTCAAAATATAATAATACACCAGAAAAAGCATCTCGAGCATATGATAAAACTAGGGATGGTTTTGTGATAGCAGGAGGAGCTGGTGTATTGGTGCTTGAAGAATATGAACGAGCCAAAGCCAGAGGTGCTAAAATTTATGCAGAATTAACTGGTTATGGAGCAACTTCAGATGGATATGATATGGTGGCACCATCAGGTGAGGGAGCAATTAGATGTATGAAAATGGCACTTGCTACATCAAGAAATAAAATTGATTATTTAAATACTCATGGAACTTCAACTCCAGTTGGAGACATTACAGAATTAAATGCAGTTGGAAATACTTTTGGGTCAGAAATTCCAAAGATAAGTTCAACTAAATCTTTATCTGGTCATCCTTTAGGAGCAGCATCTGTTCATGAAGCAATTTATAGTTTAATTATGATGAAAAATAATTTCATAACAGCTTCTGCAAATATTAATGATATGGATGAAAATGCTAAAAAATTCCCAATTGTCACACAAACTGAAAAGAATGTTGAATTAAACTCAGTTATGTCCAATAGCTTCGGTTTTGGAGGAACAAATGCAACTTTAATTTTTGAAAAGGTTAAATAAATGAATTTAATGAAAGGCAAAAAAGGTTTGATTATGGGTGTTGCTAACGAGAGATCTATTGCCTGGGGTATTTCACAAAAACTAGCAGACGCAGGTGCTGAGCTTGCATTCACTTATTTGGGTGATGCCTTAAAAAAAAGAGTTATTCCTTTAGCAGAAAAATTAAATTCTAAAAATATATTCAGTTGCGATGTAGAAAAAAAAGAAGATGTA
>MDTA01028985.1_pt1 | contig 13371 bp, 11 predicted proteins | sample 811151 | NCBI WGS metagenome assembly MDTA01 (sample SAMN05326648, study PRJNA326480) | marine metagenome | isolation source: seawater | place: Indian Ocean: South | collected 2010 | reverse complement strand
TATACACCAGTTTTCCAAATTACAATCTATTGGTATTATCTTTAAGTTATTATAAATAGCAGCCATTCCACAGGAAATTATTGTGTTACTTGGCATAATTATTTCATCACCATCATTTAAATTTAAAATTTTCAAGGCAAGTTGTAGTGCTACAGTCCCATTTGAAACTGATACTCCATATTTTCTATTACAATATTTAGCCCAGTTTTTTTCAAACTTTTCTACAGAGGGAGAGCTTGAGGATATAAAACCGTTGCTCAAAGAATTATTTAAATATTTTTTTTCAATTTTTCCCAATAAAGGTTCAAAAACTCTAATCATATATTATCTTTTCATTTTTTATGTAAGGACCTTGTTTAATCTCATAAAGAATTGTGTTTTTTTTAAAAATAAAACTATGCTCACAATCAATTAATGATATCAGATCACCTTTTTTTAAAACTAAAGTTTTCAAAATTTTTCCTTTCTTGAATAAAGTGAGCTTTGTCTCTCCTTTATGAACAATTAAAATTTCTGGTGTACCATATATAACTCTTTTAACTTTTTTATGTCGGTGTCTCGGTATTATATCATTTTTATTTTTTACAATATGACCAAATTGTAGTGAATTTTTTTCAATACCGAAAAATTTTGTTTTAATTGTCTTAAAATTTTTTCTGATTACAAATGCAACAATGTTTTTTTTATAATAAACTAAATCGTAATTTTTCATTTTATAAATTTCTATATCCTTCAAAAATATCTTTCTCTAAATATTTTTTTGAAGCCTGAAAAAATAAATTTCCCTCATACTTTAAGCCTTCTTTGTTATTACTAAATTCATATATTTTCTTAGTTAATTGATTTATATTTCCAGGTTCTATTATATACTTTTCTGAATTATTTAAATATTTGATCAATATGTCTTTCATTCCTACATTTCTTGTTATCAAAACAGGTTTTTTCAAACACATTGCCTCCAGGCCCACCATACCAAAACCTTCATCAACTGAAGGAATAATTATTAAATCTGCTTCGTTGTAATATTTTTCTAATTCTGAATTAGATATATGTTTATTTATTAAATTTACATTTTTTGGCATTTCTTCCATAACCATATAACTTGGAATTTCAGTTCTTAAATTTAATTTAATATTCTTATCCTCTAATTGACGCATAGCTTCTATCAAATAAAAAAAACCTTTTCTAATAAAACTGAAACCAATTGAAAAAATTTTAAAATCTTTACTTATCAAATTTTCGTTATTTCTAACATTTAAAATTTTCTCTGGAGTTATTTGATTGAAAATTATTTTATCTTCCAAACCATAAGATTTAAAACTTTCTAAAGTAAATTTCGAGGGAACAGAGATTTTATCACATTCATCATATTCCTTTAACATTTGATCTACTATTTTGTTGTCAAAGTAATTATTTTTAACTTGATTTGTATTTCTTATCGGTAATTTTTCGATTTCATTAAAGATTAATTTCTTTTGAAAATTTATATGTGGGCATGCTCTTTCTACTATAGTTAATATACCCTTTTTTTTTCCAGTTTCTATACTTTCAAGACAATATCCATTTAAGCCAATTATAATATTAACATTTTTTTTTTTAATATAAGATTTACAAAATTTATTAAATATTTTTGAATAAAAAATATTCGGAATATTAATTTTAAGAAATCTTTTTAAGCAAAATATGAAAAATGGAAAAATTAGGAATTTAATTTTTTTATGTGGTAAATTATATGTTCCTAATTTTATCTTTGGGTAAATTGAAACTATTTTATCTAGTCGACCTTTTTTAAATAAATATTCTGCAAGTCTAAAATAATGATTGGCTGAATGTGCTACGATTAAATATTTTTTCATGCAATTTCTTTCAAAGCTTTTAACTCACCAATGTTGTGGAGTAAATATTTCATATTTATTGAAAATAATATTTTAAAAAAATTAAAAAAATTTCTCTTATTTGCACTCTTTAAAAATAAAAATGAAAGATAAATAAAATATAATTGAGTTAAAAAGTTAAATAAATTTATACTAAATTTTGTTAAATACTTTGAGAAGATAAAAACTTTACTTTTTTTAAAAAAAAGATTATCAAATTGAGGACCTGCCGAACCCCTTTGTATTTGTTGGTCAAATAATTCTCTGAAATTGTCTGGTGCACGATGATGCATAATAAGATTAAAATCTCTTTTCACTTTATATTTTCTTTCAAGTTTTTCAGAAAGCATATTATCATTGCCACCGTCTATTCCTATATCTTCGTATAATCCAACACTTTCTATACATTTTTTTTTTACTGAAAAACCTTCTGACCAATGAGGTTTAAAGTATTTTTTGTTATAATTATGGTTTTCATAACAACTTTGATATAATGCAAATATATTATCACTATTTACAACTTTACTACGACCTATCACAAAGTCAAAACCTTCATTATAAATTTTATTTAAATCGTTTAAAAAATTATTTTTTGGTAAATTGTCATCTGTCGCCATTACAATAATATCTCCAGTAGATTTTTTTATTCCAAAGTTAAAAGCAGCATCAAGTCCTTCTTTTTTTTTTCTATGAAAATATCTTAAACTCTCAATTTTTAAAATTTCTAGATGCATTTTATCAAAAGTATTCTCGCTTGAATCGTCAACTAGTATAATTTCGAAATTTTTATAAAATAAATTTTCATAGCATTTTAATGCTGTAATTAGAGATTTTCCTGGGTTATATATTGGTAGAATAAAAGAATATTTATAACTTATTATATTCATTAAACTTCTAATAAATGAAAAAATCAAAAAAACAAATAATAATTTTTAATCAGTATTTTTTTCCAGCAATTAAAGCAGGAGGGCCAATCAAAAGTTTGAAGTTGCTTACTGACTTACTAAAACATAAGTTTAATATTACAGTTTTAACATCTTCATTTGACGTAGATAAAAAAAAAATATCTAAACGTGAAAGTAAAAATATAGGAATTGAAAATCTTGATAATTATCTTGAAATCTTAAAATTTCTTTTTAAAAATTTCTTTTTTATAAAAACAAATGCAGTCTTTTATTTTAATAGTTTCTTTAATTTAAAATTTACAATTTTACCTATAATCTTTTTAAAAATTTTTGCATTCAAATATAATATAATTCTTGCGCCTAGAGGTGAGTTGTTTAAGTCAGAAATAAAAAAAAAATTTTTAAAAAAAAAAATCTATATATTTTTTTTCAAACTTTTTTTAAAAAAAAAAATTATTTTTCATGCCACTAGTATTGATGAAAAAAAAATAATAAACAAACTTTTCGATAAAAATAAAGTTAAGCATTATCCAAATCTAGTTGAAATTAAAAAGAAAATTTATAAATTAAGATTAATCAAAGAACCTTTTAGAATCGTTTTTTTTTCAAGAATATCACCAAAAAAGAATTTGCTCAAAACTATAGACATATTATCAAAAACAAATATTCCTATTATTTTTCATATCTATGGCCCAATCGAAAGCATTGATTATTGGAATTCAATAAAATCAAAAATTACATCTCTAAAAAAAACTAATACAAAATTAAAAATTTCATACAAAGGTTTTGTCAAAATTAACAAACATAAAATTTTAAACAGATACAACTATTTTATTTTGTTATCTGATAGTGAAAATTTTGGACATGTAATATTTGAGTCTATTTATTCTAAATGTATACCTATAATTACTACAAATACCCCTTGGAAAATAATATCAAAATTTAAATGTGGTCTTTTACTAGATGTCAATAATTTAAATGTAAAAAAAATTACTAATTTTATTAATAAATCTAAAAATAATTCAAAAACATTGCAAAATAAGTTAGAACAGATAATAAAAATAACATACTCAGAACAAAGCAAACTGAAATACGAAAATTTATTTACAAATATTTAATGTGTGGAATTTTAGGAGAGATAGATTTTAATAACCAAGAATTAAATATTGATAGTTTTAAGAAAAACATTGAGACTTTAAAAAATAGAGGACCCGATGATGTTGGATATTGGAATTATGAGAACTTTATTCAATTAGGTTTTACAAGATTATCTATAATTGATTTAGATCCCCGAAGTAATCAGCCAATGCAATCATACGATAAAAATATAGTCATGGTTTTTAATGGTGAAATTTATAATTATAAAGAGTTGAAAAATTATTTATCAAAACAGAATTCTAAATTTAAAACAACCTCCGATAGTGAGGTAATCCTAGAACTTTATAAGCAGGAAGGTGCAGAAAGTTTAAATAAATTAAGAGGAATGTTTTCAATAGCAATTTGTGACTTAACAAAAAAAAAAATATATTTTTTAAGAGATCCATTCGGCATAAAGCCACTTTATTATTTTCACAAAGATAATAAATTTCTATTTGGGTCTTCAGTTAAAAGTTTGATAAAATTTGATTGTATAGAAAAAAAAATTAATAAAGAGTCGTTAAATTTCTTTTATTTTTTTGGAATGGTAAAGGAAAGTCAGACAATCATAGAAAATATTAAAGCTTTTGAGCCAGGAATTTTATATGAATATAAATTTGATAATAGTCTAAACAAGAAAAAACTTTTTGATATTGAAGAGTTATTTACTCTCCAAAGAAAATCTGAAGTAGATTTAAAACATAAGTTTGAAGAAAATTTACAAAATCATATCCAAAGCGATGTACCCGTTGCTGTTCTATTATCAGGAGGGCTAGACTCCTCAATAATTTTTGCCTTGTTAAATAAATATAAAGCAAATATCCAACCTTTTACTTTAGGCTTTGAGCAATTTAAAAATACTATATATGATGAAGTTGAGATAAGTAATAAATTTTGTAAATCATTAAATGTAAATATAAAAAGTAAGTACTATACTAACAAAGAAATTTTAATTGAATTAGATAAATTTTTTGAAAACATGGATCAGCCGACATATGATGGATTAAATACTTATTTAATTACAAAATATTTAAAGCAATCAAATTTTAAAGTTGCATTATCCGGATTGGGAGCTGATGAAATTTTTGGTGGATATAATACTTTCTTTAGGATGAGAATATTAAGTAGATTAAGATTTATATATAATAACTTCACTTTTAAATATTTGATTAAAGTTCTAAACAAAATTTTTAAAAACAATAAGTATCTAATATTTTTAGATTTATTGTCAGTTTATAATACTACTTATCAAATTTATTTGTTGCTAAGATCAAAAAAAGACAATTTATCAAAAATTGAAAAAAAATATATAAATAAGATTTTAACAGAAAATGTGGTGTATTCAAAAATGAACTTGAATGATATGACATCATTGTTGGAGATAAAAATTTATATGAAGAATCAACTTTTAAGAGATACAGATTGGGCTAGCATGGCAAATAGTGTTGAGATTAGAGTTCCATTTTTAGATTATAATTTTTTAAAGTTTGTTAAAATTTTAAAAATAGATTTAGATAAAGGAAAACAGTTCATCATCTCAAAACTTGCAAATATTCCTTATTTTATTTCAAAAAGAAGAAAAACAGGCTTTACTGTTCCTTACGCTGAAATTGTTAAATTATATAACAAAAAACATGATACAAAATTCATGAGTTGGTCAGAAATTTGTTTAAATGAATATTTCAAATCATTAAATATTAATTAATTAAAATGAAGAAAATAATAGTAACTGGTTCATGTGGTTTTATAGGGTTTCATTTATCAAGAAAACTATGTGAACTAGGATATCATGTAATAGGAATAGATAATTTCTCAGGTACAAATACTAATCTTATGAAATCAAGATTAAGTATATTAAAAAAATTAAAAAATTTTAAATTTGAAAATAAAAATCTTTCTCAAAAATTTAAATTAAGAAATAAGGGAAAATTTTTAGCATTGATACATCTAGCGGCAAAACCTGGTGTAAGAGAATCTATATTAAATCCCCAAATTTATTTTGACAATAACTTGGTAGCTTTTTTTAATATTCTAGAGTTTTCAAGAAATAATAATATTAAAAATTTTTTTTATGCTTCATCAAGTTCGGTTTATGGAAACTTAAAAAACTCAAAAGCTTCTGAGGATATAAAAAATTTGAATCCTCTATCTTTTTATGCATTAACAAAATATTTTAATGAAAAAATAGCTAAATATTATTCAGATGTTTATAAGTTAAATACTGTGGGTCTTAGATTTTTTTCTATTTATGGTTCTTATGGAAGAGATGATATGGCTTACTACAAATTTCCACTACAAATAGTAAAAAATGAAATAATTAATTTGAACAACAATGGAAACGATATGCGAGATTTTACACATGTAGATGATGCGGTTACAGGCATAACTAACATTCTTAAAATGGTTTTGAGAAAAAAAAATAAAAGTTTAATTTTTAATATTGGTTCCGATAATCCTGTAAAAGTAAAAAAAATTCTTAAAATCATCGAGAGGCAATTTAATATTAAACCTAAAGTTCGTATCTTAAAAAAAAATAAATTTGATCCTTTCAAAACTCATGCCGATCTTAGAAAAATAAAAAAAATTGGTTATAGCAAAAATATACAATTTCAAAAAGGTTACGAAGAATTTTTGATATGGTTCAAAAAATTTTATAATATTTAATTATTATAATATGAATAAATATGAAATTAAAATAAAAAATTTCAATATCCTATTACTTTATTTGTTACCACCGACAATAATTTTTTCTAATTTATTAATGAATTTAATTATCACATTTATAGCTGTTAGTTATTTAATTCTATTTTACAAAAAATTACTTAAAAATGATTATTGGATACATTTTTTTATCATTTTTTATATCTATACATTGATAAATCCATCTAACTTTAATATTACAAATACAAATTATTTTAATATTGAAAATATTTTAAAAATAGTTTTTTTTTTTAGATTTCCTATTTTTTTTTTAGCTGTTACTTATTGGTTATTAAATAATAAAAATAAAATACATTTTTTATTAAATATAATTTTAGTTTCAATTTTTTTTGTATCCTTTGATATTATAATTCAATATATTTTTAAAATTGATCTTTTGGGAAATTTGCCTGGTCAATATAATAATCAATTAAATACTTACTCTAGGTATAGTGGCCCATTTGGAGATGAATTAATCGGTGGATCATTTTTATATAGAAATTCAATAATATTAATTTCTACTTTTACAATTTTGATAAATACAATTGAAAAAAAAAAGAAAGAAAAAATAATATTAATTACAATATTAGTTGCTGCAATAATAGCTTGTATACTTTCAGGTGAAAGAGTAGCCACAGTTAAATTATTATTAATGATAGTTTTGGCATTTCTATTGATTAAAAATTTAAAATTGAAAATTTTAATATTTTCCTCACTACTAATTTTATCTTTAAGTTCAGTATTCTTTTCAGAAAATTTAAAACTAAGATATTTCAATCAAACTTTTAAAGAAATTGGAACTTTAGAAAATATTAAAAAAAATAGTATTCATTATAAGCATTACAAACTAGCTACTTATTTTTATAAAAATAATTTAGTTTTTGGTAATGGAACTAGATCTTTTAGATACGTATGTGAAGAGTTTAAAAATGATAAAAATCAATCAGAGGAAATCAAAGAATTAACACTGAGAGGATGTAGTACTCATCCACACAATTTCTTAATAGAGATCTTTCATGATCATGGTTTAATAGGATTAGTTATATTAATAGCATTTTTCTTTGTATTTTTAAAATTTTTATACAAAAATAGTCGTTTAGGATTGATATATACTCTAATCAATTTCATTCCCCTTTTGCCCAGTGGAGCATTTTATTCATCATGGGATAATACAAATTACTGGTTTATTCTCTCGATATTAATTGTAATCGACCGAGAAAAAATTAAGTGGAAGATTAAATTATAGTTTGTCTTTTAATAAAATAAATTTATAACTTTTTATATCTTTAATGCTTATTTCTTTAAGGGTTTCTGGAAAGTTAGTACAAATCGGTGTGCCCAAATAACAAGTTCCATCTTCAGTATATCTTATTTCAAAATTATTTAATTTTGTTACTTTATAATTAATATTTTTTCTACTTTTATAACTTAGATCAATAACATTTAAATTTTCACTATTATTTATTCTGATAAAATTTTTTGAAAAAAAGAAGCCTATTGCTAGAATCAGGAATACTTTAAAAATTTTAACTTTATACAAATTTTTATTTTGAAACAAAAAAACACTAAACAATAAAGTAATAAATCCGATTATATAAGCAAAACCATATCTATATATTGGTGCTTTTAAAAACCAAAACAATATACCAGTTGCAGTAATTATAAGAGGAAATTTTATAATCTTCAAATTTTGCCTAAGTAAATTATTTTTTTTGAGTCCTTTAATTGCAAGAGTTATAAACAAAAATGATATAAAAATAATAAAAATTGATATATTTTTTAAAACTACGTAAAAATGTTTTTTCATCCAACTATCTAACCAATTAAAATTTTTAATATAAGCTTCGCTATATTTTTCATATTGAAATTTATTTCTTTCTGGCCATGCTTTAGACCACGCTTCTGATTGAATTGATCTTATATTTGAGTTAGAATGAGAATTAATTTTCTTACTACTCCACTTTGTTTCAAAACAAATATTATCAGTTACAGGATATAAGAAACAACCTGTATTAATTAAATTTTTTGACAAAAAGAGTACTACAAATATTATTGGAAATACTATTCTTAAATTTTTAAAAATTCTAAATATTATTTTTTTTTCAATTATTAAAATAATCGGTAATAATGTAAAAACTATTAAAGTTAATTTAGAAAAAATTATAATTGAGCAAAAAATTACAACTGTTAAAATGATATTTTGAACATCGTTATCATTTAACTTTTTTTTATTATCATATAAATAAATGTAAATATATAATATGTATATGCAAATTAAATTTGGTATTAAATCATTTCCAAACTCACTAAAACGATATGCTCTTAATAAAAAATACAGTATTACCAAGTACAAAAACGTGATGTTTAAATAGTTAGAATCCTTTGATATTGTATATAAAGAAAATACTATAAAAGAAGAAAACAGCACAGCTATGCTTACAGATATACCAATCTCAGAAAACAGATAATTTGTAAAAATAACTTCGTAATATTGTTGCGCTGAAATGTGACCAAATCTAAAATGTAAGTTATTTAAACCAAATATTATTTTATTATCTGATATTATTGATAAAAAAGGACCATGGTATAAGGAAAAGTCATTATTTAAATTTGTTTTGAATATGAGAATTGTAGAGATAAAACTGATTATTAAAAATAATATTAAAAGTCTTTTTATATTATAATTTTTGTAAAAAAATAAACAAATACCAATTACAGAAATTAAACTTGTAGTTATTGAGCTTAATGGTAAAAAAAAATTAATAAATACTGCAATCATTTGGATAAAAAAATATCCAAAAATTACGGTTGAAAATTGATTATTCAGTTTATCATTGATCTTTAAAATTTTAGATTGGAAAAACTTTCCGTAACCATAGGTACATGAAATTATTAATAAAGATGTGATGAACAGTTTAATCATTTAAACTCAAAAATTTTAAAATTTTTGTTACTATATATAATATCTAAATCATAATTTTTTTTTACATTTTCTAAAAATTCATCATTATTGTAATAACTAATAAGTATACTCCCTTTATTAGGCATTTTTTCACAATGTGAAAAATCTCTTTTTTGAAAATAAGAACATAGTTTTGCTCTACTAAACTGATTATGTGTTAAAATATATTTAATATAAATGTAATCTGAATAAATTTTTAAGTCTTTATTAATTACATTTATAATAATTTTGTTAGCCATTTTATCTTTAAGATTAATCTTCTTTTCATATATATATTTCAAAATATGATTATCTAAGTTTTTTTGGTTAACTGTTATAAAAATAATAATTATTATAATTGGTATAAGAAATGTTTTTAAGATCAATGGCTTTTTGAAATTATAGTTAATTTTATAGTTTTCTCCTCTTGTTGATATTTTAACTTTTTTTAAAAAATGAGTTACAGATTTAGATAAAACAAAGCAAATAATTGGAACAATCAAAAGTAAATTTCTTAAGTCATATGAAGAAAAGTTGTACCATATTATAATGTATGGGAAGATCAGAAATAAAGTTATATATCTTATTTTTTTAACTAATAAGGATATTACTAAAATTAATATCACAGATATACCAACTATATCTGAATTAAATAGTCTTAAAAATAGATTATAACCATCAACAAAATTATTTACACTAATTCTCTCAAGGTAATCCAGATTATTTGAGATAAAAATGTTGATATTATGAAACGTGAATTGATAAATAAACCAGAATAAAGAGAATGAAATTAATAAGATAAGATATTTAAATAATTTATTTCCTAAAATTTTATAATAACTGAAAATTAAGTAGATAGGTAAGAAAATTAAACTGTAATATAATGTAGATATTTTTATGTTCGATATAATTATGGCCAAAAAAATACCGGCTAATAAATTTTCCTCATTAAATTCCTCTTTTTCTCTGTATACCAGCAATAATGAAAGAAATAATAATGATGCTATAACACCGTCAACTAAACCACTATATATAAAGAAAGCATGTTCTTTATAAAAAAAAATAAAAATAAAAATTATTAAAAAAAATAAATCTATTTTTTTTTTTGATATTAAATTAATTAATATATAAATAAAAGTTAGCATGCTTAGAGTAAAATTGAAAAATTTGGGGAAAAGTGTAACGTCTCCATTTTCCGTTAAAATATAAAAAATAGACCAAAGTGATGGTATTAACTGACCATAGTAACTTCTGGATTGATTTTTCTTAAATTCACTTTCAAAAGTCCCATAATTAATTAATTCTTGTGAATAGGTTGATCCAAATAAATTATACGACCATTCGTTCCAAGATCTAATCACATCGCCTTCTGAAAATATCGAACCAAAAAAAGGATAGTAAATTTGAATTAATTTAAAAATAATAAAAAAAACAATGAAATAATAAAAAAGTTCAAAATAATTAAAATTAATTTTAAATTTAAAATTAAATTTTTTTATTATTAAAAAAACAAAAATAATAAGAATTTCACTTGTTATGAATATTAATAGTGTGTCCTTGGTATATATTTTAAAAAAACTTAATAATATGATTAAAACATAATTAAAAAATAAACTAACAGAAAGAATTAAAAAAAAATTGAATTTACCTTTAATTAAAGAGTAAAGTAATCCCGGTATGAAAAAAATTTGTGAAAAAGTAATTAAAACATTTAAAAAAATCATTTAAACAAAGAATTTAGAATTGTAATTGAATCATTAAGTGGATTGAAATAACTAATAATCTTTTTCTTATAAATAGTTCTAATTTTTATTAACTTATAGTTTTTTGTATTATTCGAAAATTTTAACAGAAATTTAGTTTCATATGCATATTTATTCTCTTTAAATTTTAGACATTTTGAAAATCTACTATAAGGTATAGCTCTTAAGCCACATTGAGTATCTAAAATTTTATTTTTTCTACTATAATTAAAAATAAATGAGGCAATTTTATTTCCAATGTAATTTCTTAAAGGTGTATTTTTAAAGTTCAACTCTCTTTGTCCAATAATAATTTTTGATTTATCTTTTTTAAAAGCATTTATCACTCTTTGAATATCATTTATTGAATGTTGACCATCACCATCAGCTTGAATTATTCCATAAATTTTCCTTTTTATAACTCTCTTGATACCTTTTTTTAGTGAATATCCTTTACCCATATTTTTATTATTTTTCAGAATTTCAACATTTTTACTTGCAATATATCTAAAAAAATTAGTATTTAATGTTGAGCCATCATCGATAATGATAATTTTATATCTCTTTTGAAAAAATTTGACTATTTTTAATAATTCATTGTCAGGATTTTTAACTGGTATAACTATATAAATTTTCATAGACAAGATTGTAAATACTTAAATATTATATATTAAATTTAAAAATGATATTATCAATCATCATTCCAACTTATAATGAAAGAAAAACAATTGAAAAAATTGTGAACAGGATCTTGAAGATAAAATCCTTAAAAAAAGAAATTATTATTGTGGATGACGCCTCTAATGACGGCACTAGCCAGTTACTTAAAAAAAAAATTACAAGAAAAGTAAAAAAAATAATTTATCACAAAAAAAACCTTGGTAAGGGTGCAGCAATTAATTCTGCAAAAAAATTTATAAGTGGAAAAATATTAATTATTCAAGATGCAGATTTAGAGTATTACCCTTCGGATTATAAATCATTAATTAAACCAATAATAAAAAAAAAAACAAAAGTTGTTTACGGTTCAAGAGTTTTAGGTAGAGAAAAAAAAAACTATAAATCAAAATATACTTCAAATATCAGAATTTTAGCAAATTATATATTAACTCTATTATCAAATTTGATAAATAATCAAAGTCTAACCGATGCCCATACGTGTTATAAAGTGTTCGATACTAAAATTTTCAAAAAAATAAGTTTAAATGAAAAAGATTTCAGGTTCTGTCCTGAGGTAACATGTAAAATTTCTAGGTTAGGAGAAAAAATAATTGAAATACCAATTAAATATAATGGAAGAAAAGTTATTGATGGTAAAAAAATACGTTTTAAAGATGGTATACTTGCTATAATTTGCTTATTTAAGTATGGATTATTTGTAAAGTAATTAATATTTTTTATAATTTCTTATTTCGTCCTCAACCATAATTTTAACAAGTTTTTTTAAATTTGTTTTTGGTTTCCACTTTAATTTTTTCTTTGCTTTTGATGAGTCACCATGCAAAAGATTAACTTCTGAAGGTCTAAAAAATTTTTTATTAATTTTAATAATTACTTTTTTATCTTTTAAACGAATAAGTTTTTTATTTATTCCACTACCTACCCATTTTGATTTTATATTTAAACATTTAGTTGTTTCATTAATAAAATCCTCAATTGAATTATGTTTTCCTGTTGCAATTACAAAATCTTCTGGCTCCTTGTTTTGAAGCATTTTCCACATTAACTGCACATATTCTTTCGCGTATCCCCAGTCTCTTTTTGCATTTATATTTCCTAATTCAAGGCATCCTAAATCATTGTTTAAAATTTTTACAAGTCCTAAGCATATTTTTCTTGTAACAAATTCTTCTCCTCTTAAAGGCGACTCATGATTAAACAAAATTCCTGATACAGCAAACATATTGTATGACTCTCTATAATTTTTTGTCATAAAATGGGAAAATACTTTAGATATTGCATAAGGACTTTTAGGATTAAATGGTGTCTTTTCATTTTGATATTTCTCTAATACTTCACCGTACATTTCTGAAGAAGAAGCCTGATAAAACTTTATTTTTTTATTATAGTTT
>MDTA01100866.1_pt1 | contig 13372 bp, 12 predicted proteins | sample 811151 | NCBI WGS metagenome assembly MDTA01 (sample SAMN05326648, study PRJNA326480) | marine metagenome | isolation source: seawater | place: Indian Ocean: South | collected 2010 | reverse complement strand
TTATTTCATCCTTGACATGCATCAACCCGGGGTCGAGGTTCGTCAGCTTAAGCAAATGAATGGTCATGCGTCGTTTAATGAGGTGTTTTTTACCGACGCTCGAGTACCGCGAGCCAACATACTTGGTCAGCCGGGCGACGGTTGGAAAGTCGCTTTGACAACTCTGGCTTATGAACGCCGCTCGTTTGACCGGCCACGCAACCCGGCAGCGAAAGCCCCCTCGCCCGCACCGATCTACCAGCAATACCAGCAAGAGCTGGAAATAGCGAATGAACCGTATAAGTGGTACCCCCAGCGCGCGGGGCGCGTTGATCTGGTATTGCAGCGCGCCAAAGAGACCGACGCAATTAACGATCCTGTTATACGACAGGACATTGCCCGGCTGCACATTCTTGCCCAATCCGCTCACTGGACCGCACAACGCGCCCGCGCAGCGCAGAAAGCTGGGAAACCGCAGGGGCCGGAGGGGTCGCTGGGTAAACTGGCCGCCAGTAATATCGGTCGCTTGGCTGCCCAAGTGCATACACATATTAGCGCAAACGACGCTTTGCTAACCGGCTCAGACAGCCCAATGGGAGGCACGATTGCAGAAGTACTCGTGTCCACACCCGCGGGTTCTATCGCGGGCGGCACGGATGAAATACAGCGCAACATCATCGCCGAGCGTGTGCTCGGCCTGCCAAAAGAACCGCGCTTTGACGACGGCCCGTTTCGCGAGGTGCGACGCAATACATCAAAGGAGCAATAATAATTGTGAGCGAGCAAGCCCTCAGCGGCATTCGAGTACTCGAGGTGGGTCAATTATTGGCCGGGCCTTTTGCCGGCACAATCTTGGGGTACTTTGGTGCCGAGGTCTTAAAGATCGAACCTCCAGGCAACGGCGATCCAATCCGTAACTGGCGTCTGCTCGACAAGGACGGCACCGGGTATTGGTGGCGCAGTCTTGGCCGCAATAAGAAATCGGTAACCGCAAATCTCCGCACCGAAGCGGGTCGCGAAATACTCAAACGCCTAATGCTCACGGCCGATGTGGTTATAGAGAATTTTAAACCCGGCACCATGGAAAAATGGGGGCTAGGGCCAGAAGACATCGAACCGCATAACCCGCAATTGATTTACACGCGCATTTCCGGTTATGGACAGAGCGGCCCTTACAGTCGCAAGCCCGGCTATGCCTCAGTTACCGAGGCCTTTAGCGGGTTTCGCTACCTGAATGGTTACCCAGACGAAGTGCCAGTCCGCCCTAACCTGAGTCTGGGCGACAGCGTTGCCGGGATCCATGCCGTGTTGGGTATTTTATTAGCGCTGCTGGCGCGCAACAACAATTCCCGGGGCCAGGTCATCGATGTCGCCCTATATGAAGCCATGTTCAACCTAATGGAAGGCGTAGTACCGGAATACGATGGTGCCGGAGCGATCCGTGAACCCGCGGGGTCGACACTGACAGGCATCGTGCCGACCAACACCTACCTTTGTCGCGACGGCAAGCACGTCGTCGTCGGCGGTAACGGTGATTCAATCTATGTGCGCCTTATGACGGCGATTGGCCGCGCGGATCTGGCCAATGATCCGGCTCTCGGATCAAACGCGGGGCGTGTAGCGCAGCAACAGCTAATCGATGCTGCAATAGGCGGTTGGACCAGCGCTCACAACAGTGCTGAGGTCATCACCACATTGGAGGCCGCTGAGGTTCCAGTCGGGCCGATTTACTCGATAGAAGATGCCTTCAATGACCCTCACTATGAGGCTCGAGGCATGTTTGAAGACGTCGAAACACCCACCGGCACGCTTAAGATACCGGCCATTTTACCGAAGCTGTCCTTAACCCCGGGTCAGACCACTTGGGCTGGCGGCACGGTTGGCAGCCATACCGACGAAGTTTTAGGATCGGTAGGCTTTGATGAGGACGCTTTAGCGACCCTGCGTGACCGAGGAGATATTTAGTAGCAACAGAATAGCCTGTCGCCGCTTGAGGCCCGGCAGGCACTTCCAGCAGCGCTTAGTTCAGCATCGGCTATTAACATCGCGGATATCGTCATCGCGGTATCTGTCCACAGCTACGCTCGCCCGCGGCCCGCTTCGCTCCCTGCGACCCTCCGTTGGATAGCCATCGCGCTTCCAGCCTTCTAGACCACCCATCAGCACCACCACTTCAACATCACCCGTGGCGAGAGCAAAAGCGCCCTTGGTAGACACATTACTGCCCACGCCATCGCAGTAACAAACATAAAGCATGTTACTGTCCAGCTGCCGAATGACCTCACCGGAAAGGCTCCGGTGCGGCAAATTAATCGCCCCGTGGATATGCTCAATGTCATAAGCTAACGCAGATCGAGTATCCACTACGACAATCCTGCCGTCATCAACCGCCAGCGCGTTAAACAGCTCCGCAGAATCAATTTCGAAGTCCAGTTTCGCCTGATAATAATCAATCTGATTCATGTCAACTCCATAAAAAGGACGTTTTAGTTCCAACATTTACTGCACCAGACCTTGCGGGAAAGGCCTTACACTATGGTCTAATGCAGAATCTCGTTACAGTTCTGATGCACAAGGGAGTAAATCATGTCTTCACAGCAAATCGACACAGGAACCGACGAACTGTTGTGTTTGGTCGACGAACGCGTCGCTACCATCACTTTAAACCGCCCCGAGAAGCGAAATGCGCTGTCAGATCACCTAACACCAGCCCTACGCCAAACATTATTTGACCTAGAAACACGTAATGATGTTGGTTGTATCGTAATTACCGGTGCGGGCACAGCCTTTTGCGCCGGCGGCGACGTGGGCGGGATGGCCAGCAATAAAGCGGCTGCAGATGCGCCTAAACCAACACCCGAGGAACGGGTAAGGACGCTCATTCATAAGCAGGAAACCTTAACATTGCGCCTTGCCGATCATGCTAAGCCGACCATCGCCGCGCTACCCGGCGTTGCCGCCGGCGCTGGCCTAAGCATTGCGCTGGCGTGTGATATCCGCATTGCTGCAGAATCTGCGTTCATCACCACGGCATTCCGCAATATCGGGTTTTCCGGCGACTATGGTGGCAGTTGGCTGCTCACCCAACTCGTCGGGCCCGCAAGAGCCAAAGATTTGTATTACACGGCGCGACGCGTGCAGGCCAATGAAGCGCTGCAATTGGGCATTTTTAATCGGGTTGTCGCCGACGACGAGTTGTCTGACGCAACCGTCGCTCTGGCGAGACAAATAGCATCTGGCCCCCCGATCGCATTAGGTTATATGAAAGAGAACATCAACCGTGCGGTGACCAGCGATTTGCGGTCTTGTCTGGCATTAGAGGCGGATCGACTGATGCGCTGCGCCGCCACAGAAGACCACAAGGAAGCGGTTAAAGCGTTCATGGAAAAACGTCAGCCTGTCTTCAACGGTCGCTAACTTAGGATTATGTGATGCCAAAATGGTCAAATTGGTCGGGACGACTTCAGAGCAAACCCGATCGCTACCAACAAATTTATTCAGAACAACAAGCGTCGGCCTTAACCGCCTACTGCAATCAAAACGGAACAACTGTGCGCGCGGTGGGTGCCGGGCACAGTCATCAAGACCTCGTAGGGAACGACGGCGTGATTGTAGATTTGGTAGGTCTGGCCGGCGTAATAAGCGCCGACAGTGGTTCGGCGTGGGTCTGGGGCGGCAGCCACATTCATACTCTCGGTCTGGCCCTGCAACAACACGGTCTTGCTTTACCCAATCAAGGCGACATTGACCGCCAAACGATTACCGGGGCCACCGCGACAGGTACCCACGGCACTGGCGCCGCTTTAAGCAATCTCAGCAGCCGCGTTATCGGTGCGCAAATAGCGCTGGCAGATGGCCGCCTTGTGACCTGCACTGCAACATCCGATGATCCTATGGAACGTGAACTGTGGCAGGCCAGTCGACTGCACCTCGGCGCCTTCGGGATCGTCACGCGATTGCAACTGGCGTTAGTTCAGAGCTATCGTCTGCGCGAGCAAAGCTGGCAGGCGCCGCTGTTAGACACCCTCGACAACTTATCGACGTTGGTTGATGAAAATCGTCACTGTGAGTTTTTCTGGTATCCACATACCGATACGGCGCAGGTGAAGGTGATTAACCCCACTAACGATGATCCGTCATACCCTCTTGCCGATGAGGGTGACCGTTGCGGCTGGAATTTTGAAGTGTTGCCCAATCACCGCCCGCTTTTACATACCGAAATGGAATACAGCGTCCCCGCCGACCGCGGCCCCGAATGCATGCGCGCAATCAGAGAAGTGTTGGAGCAGAAGTTTCCCGAGGTGCGCTGGCCGGTGGAATATCGTACGCTGGCCGCGGATGACGTTTGGCTGTCCACCGCTTACGAACGCCCCACGGTAACCATCTCCATACATCAAGCCGTCGATGAACCCGACGAGCCCTATTACCGTGCCTGCGAGGAAATATTTCTAGAATTTGAAGGCAAACCCCATTGGGGCAAAGTCAACTATCTTTCGGGTGAGCAACTCGCAGCGATGCATTTACGCTGGGACGACTGGTGGCGGGTGCGAGATGCCGTCGATCCTAACGGCATATTTTTGAACCCCTATCTGCAACGCATCCGGCCGTAATACAAGCGCACGATACTGCTCAAAAGGCGGGCATCGGCGCTCGGTTGCACAGCGGCCAGAAGCATTATATTAACCATCTTCACTCCTTAGGAGCTCTATGTACCCTTCCTACACCTCGAAGTTCCCCGAGCTGGGATTTTACGGATTGCCCGGTCACAGTCGCGCACCGCGAGATATTTTGCGCCAAGCCGAAGACGCCGAAGCCTTGGGCATTGGTAACATCATGATTTCCGAACGCGCGGACTTTAAGGAGATCTCGGCCCTTTGCGGCGCGGTCGCTGCCGTAACCACTTCGCTCTATATCGGCACCTCTGGCACCAACCTCAACACCCGCCACCCAATTGTCACCGCGTCCATGGGATCGACCCTAAATCGTTTATCTGAGGGTCGGTTTGCGTTAGGTCTGGCTAAGGGTGTGAAACTACGCTGGCAGGCGCTGAACGTGGACTTTCCGACTTTTGAGCATGAGCGCAATTTTGTCGAGCTCATGCGCGCACTCTGGCAGGGGCAGCAGGTACTCGGTCATGACAGCCCGGTGGGTCGGTATGCGGCACTGCAGTTAGCGCCCTACGTAAACGAGAACATTCCACTGCTGTATGTCGGCTTTGGCCAAAAAAGTTTGGAGCACGCCGGCCACATCTATGATGGCGCGCACCTACATACCTTTATGAGCGATCAGGCCCTGAGCGACGCGGTAGCGGCATTTCGGCGCGGTGAAGCCGCAGTCGGTCGCAGCAGCGGCAAATTGTGGTCGGTATTCGCCACGGTGCATCAACCCAGCGACACCGACTATCTGAAAATGATCGTGGCACGGCTGGCGACCTATCTGCAAATTCCGGGCTACGGCGAGGCGTTGGTCACAGTAAACGGCTGGGATATGGAAACTTTAAACAGCTTTCGCAGTGCCGCTGCGGTTAAAAACATCGGCGGCGCGATAGACAGCGTAGCGGATTTTTCCCAGCTGGAAGCGATAGAAAAGCTCATTCCAGAACATTGGCGCCCGGCTGCGGTGGGCGACGCAAAAACCTGCGCCAAGCGCTGGCTCGACCAATTCAAGGCCGGCGCAGACGGGCTAATCATTCACGCCAGCACCCCCGAGCAGTTCGCGCCCGTTTTGGCAGAATACGAGAAAATACGACCCAACGAACTTTTTGTTGGGCGCAGCAACAGGCCGGGCTGACTGATTCAGCCTACAACGAAAAATCTATAGAGCTGCTTCCAGCAATTCCATGGGCCGTTCAACCCAATTGCGGAAACCATTGGCCGTAAATTCCTTCGCGGAACCAAATCCGTAAAGCACGCCAACAAAGTCCATGCCGTTATTGGCAGCGCCCAGCGCGTCGTGATGCCGATCTCCAATCATCACGCAGTCACCCCCTTGCCGCTTCTCAGCAGCCAAGGCATATGCCAGTAACTCGCCCTTGTCCTGCAAGCGGCCATCCAGCTCCGAACCGTAGACCGCGTCAAAATACTGAGCCAACTCGAAATGCTGCAAGATCCGCTCAACAAACACTCGCGGTTTACTCGATGCCACGAACAGTGAATGTCCGCGACCACGCAATTCCTGCAGCACATGCGGAATCTCGGGATAGAGTGCGTTCTCGTATAGCCCAATGGCGGAAAAACGTTGTCGATAGAACTCGACCGCGGCATCCGCTTTGTTCTCGCCAGCCAGCTGCACAAAGCTCTCGCGCAATGGCGGCCCGATGCACCAGGTGAGTTGCTGTTGCTTCGGCGCCACTATTTGCAACTCTCGCAGGGCAAACTGAATGCAACGGGTGATGCCCTGTTGCGGATCCGTCAGGGTCCCGTCGAGATCAAAAAATAATGTACGTTTAGTCAACTCGAGCAAGCCAGTGTAGCGTTAGCAACGTCCGTGCGGGCTCAGCATCATAACCCGGCAGCGCCCGCTGCGACCTATTGTCTGCCCGAGCGAAGCGTGATGTCATGACCCTAGCAACAGGAGCAATAGCTAATGACCATCTCTAGCCTTTTTCCGCACATCAGCAACCGCCGGGTCGCGACCAACGGCATCCACCTGAACATAGCCGAGCAAAATCCTGCACGTGGCAACGGTAAACTCGTTCTGTTGCTGCATGGATTTCCCGAATCCTGGTACTCCTGGCGTCACCAATTTGCGCCCCTTGCCGCAGCCGGTTACCACGTCGTAGCCCCCGACATGCGCGGCTACGGCGACAGCGATCACCCCGATCGCCTCGACACGTATAATCAGGTCGAAGTAACCAGTGACATCATCGGCCTAGTCCGCGCCCTAGGTTATGCAACAGCGATCGTCATCGGACACGACTGGGGTGCACCGACCGCCTGGAGCAGCGCACTCAATCATCCTACCGTGGTGAGCGCCGTCGGCGCCTTATCGGTGCCGTTCTCGCCACGCGCCGAAATGCCGCCGTTAGATATGTTGAAGATTGTCTTCAAGGACAGATTCTTCTATCAGCTGTATTTCCAAACTCCAGGCGTCGCCGAGGCCGAACTCGAGGCAGACGTACGCACTGCGTTGCGCAAGTTCTACCATATGGCCAGTGGACAAATGGACATCGGATCAATGCCAGACAAGCCCGCCGACGCCGACCTTTTATCCGATTTGCCGGACCCCGAACAGCTTGGTGCTTGGATGAGCGACGCCGACCTTGATTTCTACGTCAGCGAATTCAGTCGTAGCGGCTTTCGCGGCCCATTGAACTACTACCGCAATCACAATTTAACCTGGGAACTGACCGCAGGGGCGCCCACGCAAATCCAGCAGCCCGCACTTTTTGTTGCGGGGGATCGAGACGGGGTCATTACCATGGCCGCCCAAGCCTTGGAGGCTATGCCTAACTACGTAACCGACCTGCGCGTTAACGCGTTAATACCCGGCGTGGGTCACTGGACACAGCAGGAAGCCGCAGAGGCTACCAACGAATATCTGCTCGATTGGTTAGCGAGCCTAGACTAAGGCGCCATATCAAGGAGTTCGGTAAAGCCGCTTGGCGCATGCGGCCCAAAGATTAATTGCTCGAGCACGCCTTTCCCCACATGCTCGCCAAGGTCGCCTTCCATGCTGACATCGCAAATTGCTTGAATGTGCAAATTCAAGGCGTCATCCACATCCGCTAAGGCGTATTCCTCAAATAGTTCCGCGTCACCGCCATGATAATGACCGTGACCAAACTCTGGGTGTCCGTAGCCAACACCTTTCATGTACCAGTGAAAGCGAGGGCGCATGGTTATTTCTGCAACACCACCATCAAACCTGTGCAGCGTAATTACCGCTCGCTCAGCGTGTCGGGTTCCGGAGATAAAATCGATCTGGCTACTCACGTCGCGCATCGGTTCAGCAGCGCCGCCTAACGGCACAAATACTCCGGCAGTGTTCCATGGCCTACCCACAGCGTCGTCGTTCAAGTGATAAAGGCTAACACCCTCCGGCCAGTTAACCGGTGCCCACAGCCAGTAAAATTGATTAATACTGGGAGCTTGAGGATTGGGCTGAGGATCTGCCGCACCCACCGATCGAATGCCCCAGGAACGGTCTCGAGTTCCTAACCAGAGCTCCGGCGTTACGTCTATCTTGCGACCTTTAAACTCTATTCGACCCTGCCAACTGCCATTCTGTGTGAGCCGGGTATAGTCCATAAAGGTCTGAGTGCCGATACGCCGGGTAAAACGTGGCTCTTCTTGGGCAGGTGCGCGACCATTGAACAGTAGGTCGGCCTTGAGTCCGTGCTCTGGCGAATCGATCAAAATGCGCAGGCACTGCAACGGCGTAACCACTTCGACCGCAATAGCACCCACTTGGGTATTCATACGTTCATGATTCAGCACCCTCGAGCACAACAAATTGTGCTGCACACCATCAACTATCAATGAAAAACCGGCATCGATTAAATCTAATTGCGGATATATCCCCATACCCAGAGCAAAGAATGTGTCCTCTTCAAGGTGATAACCATTAAAAAAATAGCGATCGTAGAAGTTCCGACTGGCCCCCGCATATGCGATCGGTTCGGGATTCTGATGGATCGGAAAATCGTCGCCCTGGCTCAACATACCCAACTCCTTTGTGCGCTCAATTGCACACAGACTAGCCGCAGGGTTGGCCCGATACCAGACACGATTGCGAAATCGACGCCGCTCGTTTAGCGTGCGAGATGAGATCAGATGCGGGCAAATTGACACTTGCACGACGTCTGCTTGTTTGCCGACTTGGGTACACGCAAAAATAAGGATTCACTATGCGCATCATACTTTCGAGTTTGCTTCTATCTATCTGCAGCGCAGCTTTGGCCAACGGCCACTTACCGGAGGAAAAAGGCAGTCATCCCCATGTAAGCGCTCTGGCTTGGCTGACCGGCAGCTGGAGCGGCCCGGTGGGCCCAGACGCAGTGCTGGAGGAAAACTGGAGCACCGCTAACGCCGGCACCATAGCGTCACTGGTACGCATGACTTCCCCAGCAGGCACCTCAATGGTCGAAATCGTGCACATTGAAGAAGTCGGTAACTCCCTAGAGTTGCATATTCAGCAGTGGGACAGCGGCTTCAAACCGCGAAGTCCGGCACAGAAGATGCGCCTCGCTGAGATGGGCGAACAATCCGTTGCATTTACCGCCGCAAGCCCAGGTGCGCTAAAGAAACTCGGCTACGCATTGGTGGGAGATGAATTTCAAATCCGCGTTAGGACCGCTGATGACCAAGAAATGCTGATCAAACTTGCGCCGCAGCCGTAGCTGAGCTAAGGCCGCAACATGACCACACTAAACAGCGTTACTGGGCCTATCGACAGCGCAAACCTCGGTTTTACGCTGATGCATGAACATGTCTTGATCGCCGCCAGCGGTTTGACCCAAAGCTACCCCGACCTGCTGGGGCCGAACTACGAAGCTCGCGCGATCGAGTGCCTGAAAAAAGCCAAAGCTAATGGCATAGACACCATGCTCGACGCCACGACGTTTGATTTGGGCCGTGACCCCAAGTTGTTACAACGGGTTGCGACCGCTTCTGGCGTCAACCTGATCAACGTTACCGGCTGGTGGCTCGACGTACCACGCTTTATGCACGGTGTCGGCGCGAATCAGATGGCGGACGAATTCATTCGCGATTTAACCGAAGGGTTTCGCGGAACCGACATCAAAGCCGGCATGTTGAAGTGCGCTGCGGACTTTGAAGGCGTTACCGCGCCGCTCGAAACCATGGCTAGGGCGGTTGCCCGAGCGCATCTGCAAACCGGCGTACCGATTATGGTGCACTCCTACCCCACCGGGCAGGTGGCGCGCCGTCAGATTCAAATTTTCCGCGAAGAAGGTGTGGATTTGAGCCGCGTCAAAATCGACCATTGCAACGACACCACCGACACCGAATATTTACAGTGGATTCTCGATCAGGGTTGTTTTTTAGGCCTGGATCGATACCCAGGCCGCCATGTCAGCCCACATATGCGTACGGTTACGCTCAAGCGGCTCATCGATATGGGCTATGGTGACCGTTTATGCCCGTCGCATGATTGTATTTGCTTGCACATCCACAACGAACAAGCGGACGGCAGCATCGAATCGGAACATGCATTCCAGCGCTCTAATCCCGACCAATTCCTGTATATGCAGCGGCATGTAATACCGGACCTTTTAGCCATGGGCTCGACCGAACAAGACATTCAAAGGCTGTTTGTAGACAACCCGCGCCGCTTGTTCGAAGGGCGATGATAGGTCGCAATTACGCTTGTCTGGTTAACCTTGCTTCCCTGCGAGCAAGCGTTTCCCGTAACCTTGCATGCCGCGCAGGGGTAAGTGGATAGTTCCAAATCAGTTTCATGGCTAGGCCATAAAACAGAACAGGGCCGAAGCAATAAACGAGTCGTAGCGTCAGCACCCCAAGATCCGTACTGCCTTCCACGCCGAGTGCTGGATCGAACCCTAATCGGCCGACGATAAAGAACGAGAATCCGGTACCGCAAGCGATAGCGAGCTTCTCGGAAATGCCCAATATCGCAAAGTACGAACCCGCGCGTTTACCACCGGTACGCGCGGAATCAACGTCCACTACGTCGGCCAACATCGCCAGCGGCAGAAACTGCAAGCCACCGAAGCAGAACCCCTTAACAATAAAGAGCAGGAAAAACACGAAATAATCGCCCTCAACCAACAGAAAATTAGTGGCGCTGACGCAGGCGACGGTGATCAACGTCATCATAAATGCTTTATGTTTGCCAAATTTCCTGCCGAGAAAAAGCCAGAAAGGTATCGCGGCGAGACCCGCAACAAAATAAAAGAAGTAAGCAGCACCGATAGTGGGCACGCCCACGATATCGGCGATAAAAAACAGCGACACTGCATTGCGGAAGGATTCCCCAAATTGCACCAAGAGCACGATGATCAAAACGCGCACCATCGGTCCGTTTTTCATCAGGTGGCTAAAACTCTCCTTCATTGAGACATTAGATGCGGTGGCTGGAACAGGCGGCTCTTTCACCAATAGAAAGCACACTGCAGCAGCAACCGGCAGCATGCCGATGACCACGATCGCGAGCCAATACAGCACTGGACCGGTAAGCGTACCCCGATCAACGGGCACGGCATTCATGATTTCTCCCGTAAAAGCGCCAGTGGCGTCGTTCCATATCTTTGACAGCACCGCAATCACACTGTCACCACCGTCGGCTAAAACCTCGACTACCAGGGGCACCGTCGCCGCTAGCAACAAGCCCGCGAGCACATAAAATTCTCGCCCGGCAGTGACTCTAGAGCGCTGGTGGTAATCACTTGAAAGCTCTGCTCCCCAGGCCCGGTGTGGCAGCGCGATCATCGTTGATCCGAGGAAAAACACGGTCAACCAAACCAGCATATAGATCAAACCCGCATCCGGAGACGGGATAAACAGCTTGTAGATGCCAAAGAGCATGACCGGCGTGCCGATGATTAACCAATGCTTGCGTCGACCGAAAGGCGTTTTCCAGCGGTCGGATAACTCACCAATGAGCGGGTCCGTAATAACATCTGTGAAGCGCGCGAGCATTAAAATCAGCCCAACAGTGGCTAAGTCCAAGCCAATAACACCGGAATAGTGCGGCCCGAGCCAAATGGCCAGTGGATAGCCATAAATAGCCATTGGCATACCCAACGAACCGTGCGCGTAGATAGTCGCTCGCGAAATTGGCTTGACCTCAGACATATTTCCCCCTAAGTCGGTGTTCAGCCCTTACAGAATCTCAAAATAGATAGAACGATTAGTAAGCTTCTACGGTATTTTCAAAGCGAAACCCCGCTTGCGCCATCACTAATCGATGGCGCTCACCCTCTACATCGGCATCCCAAGCCTCGTAACCCGCATCGCCATGCCACAGAGCAACCCGATCACCACTCGCCGCTTTTACCACTCGAGTACGGTAGGTTTTGTATCCCCGCTGCTGAAAATGGCTCAATACTTCCGACGCCGGGTGATACTTTGCAAGATGGTACAGAGTGATCCACGTTGGTGGCACTAAGTCTATCTCGCCTGCTGCGTGTCTCGCCAAGGCGTCTGCGGGACGAATCCAAGCATGCTCCTTAATTTCGCCATCATCGATAGCGATGTCCTGATCGCCACTGATCTGGGCGGCAAAAAACCAAGTCGCAAAGCGTTTCTGAGGACCTGGCGGCGGCGTCCAGTGAGCAATTTGTACAAACGCTTCCGCACTTACCGACAATCCCGCTTCTTCTTCAGTTTCGCGCGCTGCCGCCACCCTAGCCGCGGCGTCTACATCATCTGCCTCCGGAAAGTCCTCTGCATCGATTTTCCCCCCTGGAAATACCCACATGCCACCAAAGGTGATTTTAGAATTCTTTTTCAGCATGAGCACTTCGACGCCGGCGTCGCCGTCCCGCAACAGCACCACAGTGGCCGCGGGGATCAGGGCTGCCACACCGGAGTCCTCCTCGCTGCGCGCATCGATGTTTCCATACATATCATTACGATGCTCGCTAGCACCCGCCGGACTCTTAGATTCGTTACTGGACATTAACTATCCTAATTCTAGTTATATACTTTAAGTTTATATTTTAATTTACAAATCTTTGTGTATTAGCGACCCTTTCCGAGTAACTTAAAGACGCCGCCTGCACCTCGTTTGACCAATCGCGCCACATGTCGCCTTGCGCATCCGTGGTACGAAACCGGTCCAAGTCATCCGTCCAAAAGTCGGCCAGCACCGCTTGCCGTATGACGTCCGTATAATTGTGACCGGCCATGTGAGCGGTGCGGTGATGCCAAAACACAATATCACCGGCACTGCCCCAACACTCCACAGGCGTAACCTCGGCATTAAGGCGCTCGATCTCCGTCAAATATTCTGCGGAATGCACAATGCCCTTAGCACTGGGCAAATGCTCGTAGTAAGGGATACGCGGTTGGTCGTAGCGCAACGTAAACGTCGGATATAACGAGCGGTGAGACCCGGGCCAGACTTTAAACGCACCTCCGTCTTGGGGGCTGTCATCGATCAAACCCACAACGCCCAGCTGAAACGGATGGCCATCTGTATGGCATGCGTCTGGCTCACGCGGTTTATCCCCATAGGGCAACGTGCAATAAACACCGCGGGCAGCATCCACCCCTAAAGCGGGGTCCGTCGGGCCACCTGGCCATGCGGGACCGCGACTACCCATGGCTTCGCCATCGGTAATCACTTGGCGAAGTTTGCCACCCAACAGTTGCTGAGCCATTGCACATATCACATCACTGTAGATCAGGTTCACCACGTCCTTGGTCACCCCGAGGTAACGATTTAACCAGCGATAACCCATACGGGT
>MDTA01013843.1_pt1 | contig 13372 bp, 11 predicted proteins | sample 811151 | NCBI WGS metagenome assembly MDTA01 (sample SAMN05326648, study PRJNA326480) | marine metagenome | isolation source: seawater | place: Indian Ocean: South | collected 2010 | reverse complement strand
TTCAACTAAATTATGAATATTTGTTGAAAGACCATAATTTTCATTTAAATATTCCTCAAGTTCTTTTGATTTCCATTGAGATTCAATGGATTCTTCAGGGATATAATTATTTGTAATTCTTTTAAATTCTCTAGCAATTATTGTTTCAATACTCTCGCTAATATCTTCTTCTTCTAGTAATTGGTTTCTTAAAGAATATATAGCCTGTCTTTGGTCATTGGAAACATCATCATACTCAAGAAGATTTTTCCTCGCATCAAAATTCCTACTCTCAATTCTCTTTTGAGCATTTTCAATTCCTCTCGATAGCATTTTGTGTTCGATATGATCATCGCCCATGCCGATTCTTTCAAATAAAGATCTTCTATTATCTGAGATAAATAAACGTAATAAATCATCTTCAAGTGATAGAAAAAATCTTGAATAACCTGGGTCACCCTGTCTTCCCGATCTACCTCTTAACTGATTATCTATTCTTCGTGATTCATGCCTTTCAGTTCCAAGGATATGAAGACCACCTGCACTTAAGACGATTTCATTATTCTTTTTCCAATCATCCGGAGACTGATCTTCTTTTTTTCCTCCAAGAACTATATCAGTTCCTCTGCCTGCCATATTTGTAGCAATTGTAACCATCCCAGGCTTACCAGCATTAGCAATAATTTCTGCTTCCTTTTCATGATGCTTGGCATTAAGTATTTGATGAGGTATTTTTTTTCTCTTTAAGAATTCAGAAACTTCTTCTGAAGATTCAACTGAAACAGTTCCAACCAGTATAGGGGCAGAATTCTCTCTAAGATTTTCAATTTCATCCACTAAAGCCTTATATTTAGCTTCTCTTGTTAAAAATACTAAATCATTGTGATCATTTCGAATCATTGGAACATTTGTTGGAATGATAATCACATCCAATCCATATATTTGATTGAACTCTAATGCTTCAGTGTCTGCAGTTCCGGTCATACCGGAAAGGTTTGAAAATAATCTAAAGAAATTCTGAAAAGTAGTTGAGGCCAATGTTTGTGACTCTCTTTGTATTGGAACATTTTCTTTGCATTCTAAGGCTTGATGAACTCCTTCACTCATCCTTCTGCCAGGCATAGTTCTGCCAGTATGCTCATCAATTAATAAAACCTCATTATTTCTAACTAAATAGTGGACATTTTTTTGGAATAAGAAATTAGCTCTCAAAGTAGCTTGAACAAACTTCATTATCTTTAAATTTGATACTGAATATAGACCGTCAGAACCACCAATTATTCCAGCATCCTCAAGGAGACCTTCGACTATAAAATATCCGTCATCAGTAAGTTCAACACTTCTATTTTTTTCATCAATTAAATAGTGACCTCTTTCACTATCTTCAAGTGGCTCTTCTTCTGTTCCCTCTCTTAGTTGTTCAGTCAATTTTGGAATAAACCTTCTTATTTGCTTATATAAATCTGAACTTTCAGATGAAGGACCTGATATTATCAATGGAGTTCTAGCCTCATCAATTAAAATAGAATCGACTTCATCAACTATTGCAAAATCAAGAGAGCATTGAACTCTTTCTTCAACATTATGAGCCATGTTATCTCTCAAATAATCAAAACCAAGTTCATTATTTGTTGCATATATAACATCGCACTTATATGAATTAATTTTTTCTTGAATATCTTGATTAGAGTTAACTACGCCAACACTTAATCCCAAGAACTCATATATTGGTCTCATCCACTCTGCGTCTCTTTTGGCTAGATAATCATTAACTGTAACCAATACAGCTTTGTTACCTATAGCTGAATTTAGATATGCTGGAAGCGTTGCTACCAAAGTTTTACCTTCACCTGTTTTCATTTCAGCAATATTGCCTTCAGCAAGAGAAATACCTCCAAGCATCTGAGAGTCAAAATGCCTAAGTCCTAATGTTCTTTTACTAGCTTCTCTTACGGCAGCAAAAGCTAAGGGTAAGATTGAATAAAGGTCATTATTGTTATTTTTGTATTCTTCATTAAGCTCTTCTTTGAGCGTTTTAAAATAAGAATCTGGTTTTGAGGATAATTCATCTTCAAGTTTATTTGATGCGCTCACGTGCACCATCATTCTTTTTAGAATTCTGTCATTACTTGAACCAAAAATGTTAGATAGAAAATTTAGCATTCTAATTATTTAAGTGTTTAATCTAAATACACTTATTCTATATCCCCAAAAGGTGGCCTTACATATGAAATAGGGGCATTTTCTGAATTTTCAAACTCGATAGTTTCGTATGCATCATCATCTTCAATTATTTTTATTAGAAGTTTATTATTTAATTCATGTCCTGACTTATATCCAGAGAATTCACCAATTAAGTTTCCACCTAAAAGATATAAGTCACCAATAGCATCAAGCATTTTATGCTTAACTATCTCATCATTAAATCTTAGACCTTCTTCATTCAATATTTCATCATCTCCAAAAGCTATTGCATTATTAATACTTGCACCAAGAACAAGGTTTTTTGATTTTAGTTCATCTAAGTCACTCATATAGCCAAATGTTCTCGCTCTACATACCTCTTTTACAAAAGAAGTTGAGGAGAAATCAATGACTGATTCTGATGGCAGTTTCTTATGTACCGGATGGTCAAAATCAACTTTAAATGAGACTTTAAAACCGTCAAAAGGTTTTATAGTTGCATATGCATCATCTCTAGTAACCGTTACTTCTTTTTTTACTTTTATAAATTTTTTAAGGGATTCTTGATCTTTAAGTCCTGCTGATTGAATTAAAAAAACAAACGGACTCGAACTACCATCCATAATTGGAACCTCAGGACCATTCAGTTTTATAAGACAGTTATCTACACCAAGACCTGCAATTGCTGACAGAAGGTGTTCAATGGTATGAACTTTTATTTCATCTTTAATCAGTGTAGTGGACATACTTGTTTCGCCAACATTCTCAGCAAGCGCCGGAATAACAAGGTTTTCATTTACATCTGTCCTAATAAAATTGATTCCAGAATTAATATCGGATGGTATAAGTTCAAGATTTATGTTTTTTCCAGTGTGAAGGCCTATTCCTACCGCCTTTATTGAATTTCTTAGTGTTCTTTGTTTTAACATTTTCTTTGTCTTACAATTTCTGACAATATTATCCCAGTTGCGACGGAAACATTAAAGCTTTTGAAATTTTTATTATTACTCAAGTTAACAAGAGTATCGCAACTTTCAGATGTCTTTTTTCTAATTCCATGTTCTTCAGAGCCCATAACAATTGCACATGAACTTTTGAAATCACAGTTATGAAAATTATCTTTAGCATGTTCACTTAGACCAAATGTCTGGATATTAAGAGCCTTTAAATGCTTTATACAATTTATAAGATTGCTAACTTGAAAAATTTTTACAACCTCAGCACCTCCAGCTGATACATTATGGACGGTTTCGTTAATTGGAGCGCATTGATGTTTATTTATTATTAGAGCATCTACACCCAATACAGCAGCAGACCTAATACATGCTCCTAAATTTCTTGGATCAATTATATTGTCTAGAATTAATAAAAAATGTTCATCATCATTATTATTTAGAAAAATTTTTAGGTCTTTAAAACTAAGGATTTTTTCATCTGAAATACTTGCTTCAGGGTCTTTTTTTAACTTCCTTGAAAACTCATAATTAACACCATGCTCTTCAGCAAGAGCAATTAAATTATTAATCCTAGTATCTTTTCTAGAGTGAGGTAAAAAAATATTTTTTATTTTATGCGGATTATGTTTTAGCATTATTTCAATGCTATGAAATCCCTTACGTTTTTGCTTGTCGTTCTTCATATTATTCTGGTAGGAGCGTAATTTTCCTCTCCTCGGGAATTACATTAATTAGTTGTGCATTAATTTTTTGGCCAATTCTAAATGTTTTACCTGTTCTTCTCCCTTTGAGTATATTTGCTTGACTATCAAAAATATACCTGTCTCTCTTTAAGTCACTAACATGTATTAAACCTGAAATATAATAATTTTCAATTTCACAAAATAAACCAAAGTCAGTAATCCCAACAACAAATGTATTAAAGGTATTACCAACAAAATCTTCAAGTTTATGACATATCATTTGTTGTATAACTTGCCTTGATGCTATCTCAGATTTTTTTTCTAATCTTGATAATTCTTCAAGGGTCTCCTCCAATGATTCATTTGAGTCTTCATTTTTAGAATTAGATAAAATGTTTTTTATCATTCTGTGCACAATTAAATCAGGGTAACGCCTTATTGGTGATGTAAAGTGAGTATATTTTTTTAATTGAAGGCCGAAGTGACCAATTTTTTTTGTAGAGTATTTCGCTCTCTTTAAAGTTTGAAGAATCAAGATATTAAGAACATTAATTTCATCGCTTTTGCTGGAATGACTGATAAACGAATTCACCAAATCAACTGAGTCGTTCAAATTATTAGATGCATGACCTTTTAGTGAAAAAAATTTCTTAAGGTTCTCAATCTTTATTAAATCTGGCTCTTCATGAATCCTGTAAACTCCATATTCATAATGCTGATTAATAAAATCAGCCGCACATATATTAGCTGCAATCATGGATTCTTCTATCATCTGATGAGCAAATAGTCTTTTTGGTTTAACAATCTCGAAGATTTCAGCAGCGCTATCTATCTTGATAATAGGTTCTGATGATTCAATTTCTAAAGCACTTCTTTTTAATCTATTTTTAAGCAACTTATTAGTAAGAATTTTTAAAGCATCAAGAGAGTCACTTATTTCATGAGTATTTGGTTTAAAATCATTTGAATTTATTTCTGAATATTTGCATCTCATGAATGACTTTATAATCGATTCAAAAAAGTTATAAGAAACAATCTCAGCATCTGAATCAAAATGCATTTCACATATCAAAACATTTCTCTTTTTGTTTGGTAAAAGAGAGCAAATGCCATTTGAAATATCTTCATGAAGCATAGGTATTACAGTATTTGGAAAATAAATTGACGTACCTCTTTTATAGGCTTGTTTATCAATTTCAGAATTAACTTTTACAACTGAGGCAACATCTGCAATGGCAACCATGAGTTTAAAACCTTCGCCATCTTTCGAGCAAAAGACCGCATCATCAAAATCTTTAGCATCTTCTCCATCTATAGTAATAAATGGAATACCAGTGCAATCTTTACGATTTTTATCTTCTTGTTCAATTTTTTTTATTTCATCTTTAATTAAACCATTCCATTCATGAGATAGCTCATGTTCTTCAATAGCTTGATTAATGGCGTTTTCCAATTCTTTCATTGCATAGAGTTTAATTTATATTTAAAAAAAAGGGCCCTTAAAGGGCCCTTTATTATGATTATTTAATAATTAAAAAGTTAGATTAAATTTAACTCCAATATTTTTTCCAGGAAGTGGCACTTCATTTTTCACCCACGATGAGTGATTTCTTGCTACTTCATCAAGTAGATTATTACCAAATATTGAAACTCTTAATTCACTTTTATCTCTTAAATTAAATGTTTTTGTGAGTCTTGTATCAAGCATCCTATAACCTTTAGTTACAGTTTCACCTTCACCAATATCACTTTGTTTATCAACATCCTTTAGATTAAGCTTGAAAACAATATCATTCTGTTTATAGGATAAAGAATATATGTTTCTAGCTGGATTGATTCTAGGAACATAATGCCCATCAGAGAACTTCGCATTAACAACATCTCTGCCGAAAGAAACTTTCAGCTCTCCCATGCCAATGTTAAGAGTTCTACCAATTTCGAATTCATACCCATCAAATTCAGCATCTTCTTGCATGTAATTTGCATGAATTAAATTGCCATGACCATGGTCATCATGATCATCTCCGTGGTCGTCATCATCATGATGCTCATCTTCGTCATCATCATGATGTTCATCTTCATGGTCATCATGATCATCCTCTTCGTCAATTAGAGCTATATAATTATCAACATCAGTCACATAAAAACTTGCATATGCATAAAAATCATCTTTTTCATAATTCAATGTTATGTCAAAGTTATTTGAAGTTTCGCTTTGAAGGGTTGGGTCACCAACTTCAAATCTTCCAGTGGCCATATGAGGGCCATTCATAAATAACTCTATGACTGAAGGAAGTCTCTCTACACTTGCATAACCAAGACTAATATCAAGATTATCGCTTAAGTTCCTTCCCATACTTACAGCAAAACTGTTAGTTGTATCATCAATATTGTAATTATCAATGTCACCATGATCTTCATCAGTAACACTTCCCGATCTATCTATTTGATCAATCCTCATTCCTAAATCAACATTAAATAAATCAAAATCTTTACTAATGTAATAGCCTATAGTGAATTCCTCATTATTGGCAGGGTTCATAAATGCTTCTTCACCAACAATTGAGTTATCTTCATCTACGATATTAATTACAACTTTTTGATCAGAATTTTCATTTGAAATATCAAAGACTGCACCATACTCAACCGCTTCATTTGCGAAAGTAGTTGGAGCATGACCTTCTTCATCCCCATGATCATCATGACCTTCTTCTTCTTCATGAGCTTCAGTTAATGTGTAATCAGATTCACGATATGTAAAATCAACTTTGTTAACAAGGTTACCATTAACGTTGTATGATCCTTTTATAGTAAAGCTTTCTGAGTCAGTAGTTGAGAAAATTCTTTCCTCTCCATGCTCGTCATGGCCATCTTCATCTCCATGGTCGTCACCATCTTCATCGCCATGCTCATCACCATGCTCATCACCGTGCTCGTCACCATGGAAGGGGATTCCATACACACTTTCTAAGTTATCTATTGAAACTCCTATATAGCCCCAATCAGTAACTTTTGAAATACCAAACTTTGTAGCTTCAACAGCATAATCAGAATTATTTATGAATCCCATATTTTCATCATGATGTTCATCTTCATCATGGTCTTCTTCATCATGATCATCATGGTGTTCTTCTTCTTCATGCAACACAGCTCCATGCGGAACATCGTAGTTATCAAAATCTATATTCTTATATCCAAAATTTACATTAAAACCACCTATGTTGTTTTTGAAATTAAAAGATTCTGCACTTCCGTCATTAACTGATTGAGTTTCATAACCAACTTTAAATTCTGGAAGCTCGTAGTTTAGAGCTGATATACAATCATCAACAATATTAATAATTCCACCGGTAGTTCCATTGGCATAAAGTAAAGATGATGGCCCCATGACAATCTCAACTTGTTCAACATCATTCAGATCAATATCATTCAAATGATCTACTCCTAATCCAGAAACATCACGGTTTACCATACCGTTTTTTAGTATCTTTACTCTTGGCCCAGACATACCTCTTATGATTGGTTGTCCAACTGCTGCACCATAATCCGCTATAGAAACACCTAAATAACTGTCGATTGCATCACCCAAGCTTGTAGTAGCTCCATCAAGAAAATCACTCCCATCTATAACATAAATTGGATTTAAAACTTCAGTTGCATTTACATATGATGATGAAACGACAACCTCTTCTACATCCTGATCTTGTGAGATGATATTGTTTGAATGAAATGCAATTAAAACAATAATTGCGTTTAAAAATTTTTTCATTTTTTCCTCCTTGTAATGAAAAATTAGTTAAAAAATTTATTAACTAATTTAAAGGAGGTGCTCTGGGGAGATCAGTACTATATTTATTAGAATCAACAAATCTTATAAAAAGATTTGATAAAAATTTTACTCTTTTAAAACTATCTTTGTTTCTTGCTTTTTCTACCTTTACTTCAACATTTTCTTCACAAGCTTGGCACTCGGCGACACTTTCTTCACCAAAATTAAAATGGTCATGGTGAACAAACGAATGTAGAGATAGATTGACTACGAAAAATAAAGAAAGTACTAAATATTTTTTATTCATGATCATGAGTGAGACATACTAGACCATGAATATTACCATTTTTCAAGTCATTTAAGGTTGCATTAGCTTCAGAGATGTTTCTTTTTTCAAAATCAAGATGATCAATTTTTCCTTCTCTAACAAGTTCCATCAATTCAGCCATTTCCTTGAGACTGCCAACGTAAACACCTCTTATTGTTCTAGCGCCCAAAGGAATCATGGGAATTTGAACAGTTGTTTGACCTCCAATGAGCCCAACAATTACATAAGTTCCTCCTCTTTTCATGCCAAACATACCTGATGCTAGCTCATATGTTTCTGCAGCTCCAACAAAATCAATAACACTGGTAGCGCCGCCATCTGTAAGTTCCATAATTTTTTCATTGATACTTTCATCTTTAGAATTTAAAACAGCAGAAGCACCTGCAGCTTTAGCAATCTCAAGTTTTTCATCATCAATATCTATAACGATTGGATTAATGGAATATGCGGCTTGAATAATTTTCAAAGCAAGCAAGCCCAAACCCCCAGCACTTATGATTACAACAGATTTATCACCTTCATTTAAATTTGCTTTTTTTAGAGCGCTATATGAAGTTAAGCCTCTGCATGCATAACTGCCGGCAGCTTCATCTGGAGTATTACCCGCATCAAAAAGATATTTTGAATCTGGGATTAGAACATATTCAGCATAACCACCGTTAACGTTTATGCCTAAATTTTTTGTTTTTAAAGGAGAGCAATAATGTTCTCTATCATGTTTACAATCTCTGCATTCGCCGCAGCCAATCCATGGATAAGCAACATACTTTTTACCTACTTCAATACCTTCAACATCTTCGCCAGTTTCTACTACCTCTCCATATATTTCATGACCCATAGCAAGTGCATCTGTCATAAGTGGAACCGGTAACTTTGCATCCTCTCCTAAGCTGAAAAACCCCTCATGAATATGTACATCAGAATGGCATACACCACATGCAACTGTTTTGAGTAAAATCTCTTTACCAGATGGAACAGGTTTTTCTATATCTCTTTTTTCAAGAGGCTTACCATTTTCTACAATTTGATACGCTTTCATATGTTTTTATTTTTTTAATTATAGATTATATTATTTAATATATGACCAATATAATTAAATGCACTTCGCTTTGTCTATTTTTATTTTTTAGTCTAACTGATGCTAAGGCTAAACCATTTGAGTCCACCTATGAGCCATTACCTTCTGAAAATATACTTATAAAGAATGCAAGTATTTATGATGGAGATGGTAATGAATTCAAAAATACAGATGTATTGGTTCAAGATGGAAAAATTATTGCAATTGGGCAAGATCTTCCAGCCACTAAAGATTTCACGGTAATCGATGCTACTAATAAGTGGGTCACTCCAGGAATAATAGATATTCATTCACATATGGGGGTTTATCCTGCTCCTGGTGTAAGAACTAGTTCAGATGGAAATGAGGCAACCAGTCCTGTCACAGCAGATGTATGGGCAGAACATTCAATATGGGTTCAAGACCCTCAATATGCACTAGCTTTAACTGGAGGGGTAACAGCATTCCATATCCTTCCTGGCTCAGCAAACTTAATTGGTGGAAGAGGCGTTACTGTAAAAAATCTTCAGAGAAATACTATTAATTCTATGAAGTTTCCAAATGCTCCTCACTCATTAAAGATGGCATGTGGAGAAAATCCAAAAAGAGTTTACGGAAATAGAGGTCAGGCACCATCAACAAGAATGGGGAATGCAGCTGGTTATAGAAAGTCATGGATTCAAGCTGAAGGCTATTTAAGAAAGATAATAGAGTACGAAGAAAAATCAGATGATGCAAAAGAACTTGAATATGCTCCAAGACGAGACTTAGAAATGGAAACATTGGCTGGCGTTCTAAAAGGAGAAATTTTAGTCCACAATCATTGTTATCGAGCTGATGAAATGGCAACAATGATTGATATTGCAAAAGAATTTAATTACAAAATTACCGCATTCCATCATGGCGTTGAAGCATACAAGATTGCTGATTTATTAGCTGACAATGGAATTTGTGGAGCACTTTGGGCAGACTGGTGGGGGTTTAAGCATGAGGCTTATGACATGGTCCAGGCTAATATTGCCATTGTAGATCAGGCAAGAAATGGAAAAGGTTGTGCAATTGTTCACTCTGATGATGCAATAGGCATTCAGCATCTTAATCAAGAAGCATCAAAATCTTTAGCAGCTGGAAGAAGGGCAGGCTTTGATATTTCTGAGGCAAGAGCTATGAGATGGATAACATCTAATCCAGCAAAAGCAGCAGGAATATATGACCAAACAGGATCTCTACAAGTTGGCAAAAATGCTGACATAGTCGTATGGTCTAAAAATCCATTTAGTGTATACGCGCTTGCAGAAAAAGTTTTAATCGATGGCGCTATTGCTTATGACCGAGAGAATGACCTTATACCTGCAAGTGATTTTGATATAGGAATTATTAAACCTGCAAAAAATAGGACTCAAGAATAAAAAAATGAAAGATAACAAGTTTAAATTTTTTTATATAGCCTTTGTTGGATATGCACTAATAGCATTTGCTGCTAACGCACAAAGTATTGTTATCAAAAATGCAACTATTTACGACGGAGTAAACAATTCACCTTTTGTTGGAAACATTCTCATTGATGAAAATAGGATAAAAAAGATTTCTTCTTCAAATCTTCAAGCTGATTTTGTTATTGATGCTTCTGGAAAAATTGTAACTCCAGGTTTCATAGCAACTGACACACAGCTAGGAATAGTTGAGATAGGTGCATTAAGTGTTACTAGAGACGACTCTTCAAAAATGTATAAGATCGGCTTTAGTATATTTAATGCTTTCAATCCGAACTCAACATTAATTCCATGGAATAGATCAAATGGAATTACATCTGCATTAACACTACCTAATAATACATCTAGTCCAATTGGGGGCTTAGGGTCTTATTTTGTTTTGGACAGTAAACTAGATGTAACTGGCACTTCTGACATGGTCATGATTGGTGAGTTTGGTGGGAGCAGTAGCAAGTCGAGAGCTGAGCAATTTTCAATGATAGAAGATTTACTTATTCTTGCTTCATCGCTTACAAAGAGTGACATAAATTCCGATCTTGAATTATCAGATTTAATTGATGAGTGGTCTATATCTGATGCAATGAATCTTCATCCTAGAGACATGAGAGCCTTGTATCAATTAGTAAATAATAATTTACCTCTAATTATTAAATCTCACAGAGCATCTGATTTATTAAAACTCATAGAGTTAAAAGAAAAATATAACTTAAATATAATCATCATGGGAGCTCAAGAAGCTAGTCTTGTCTCTGACGAACTAGCAGAACACAATATTCCTCTAATATTTGATCCAATGAATAACATACCAGAATCATTTGACGAACTTGCATCCAATATCCAAATGGCTAGCAAATTGGAAGAAGCTGGAATTGAAATGATGTTTACTGTATCTAGAAGCCATAATTATCATTTGATTAGACAGGGTGCTGGAGTAGCTGTGGCTAATGGGTTATCTTATGGCGCCGCTATTAGAGCATTAAGCTCAACCCCAGCAAAAGTTTTTGGCATTAAAGATAGAGGAACAATTGAGTCAGGTAAAATTGCGGATTTAATTATCTGGGAGGCTGATCCTCTTGAGCCATCATCTATGCCTGAATACGTATTTGTAAATGGCGAAAACATTGATTTAACTACTAGGTCTTCTAGACTAAGAGATAGGTATACAAAAAAACTAAATAAGCCAGTTATTTATAGAGATTAATTATCTTTATTCATTACGACCCAATACAACAAAGCAATCAAAATAATATTACCAATAATGTAGGTTGTGAAATCCATTTATTTGTAGGCTAACATTACTAGCATAACTAACAAAGTTAAATAGATTCCGATATATATAAATTGACCATATCTGAAATCTTTTTTCAGCGCTTTATTTTTTTCTTCGTTTGATTTATTTTCTTCATTCATAGTTTTTAATCCTTTCATCCTCAATTGTGAAAACAGGCAATCCAAGTTTTATCAATTCATGCTCTCTTTCTAAAAAAACTTTTTTGTATTTGTAAAATGGAAGCCTTGGAAATAGATGATGCATGCCATGATAGTTTTGATACAACCAAACCCATGTCATTGGAGCATCTAGCCAATTTTTTGTTCTTATAATATTTGTGTCTCCAAATTTTTCTGAGCTCTCGTGAGGCATATGCACTAAATAATCAAAAAATATTCCTAATAACATAACTGCAAAGAGTAATGGAAAAACATAACTGACAAAAAAGTGATACCAAGGCAAGTTAAACACATTAGTTAAGACTACTAAAATAATTATTGGAACCAATGATTCAATTGTTCCAATTCTCATTGCTTTTTTACCAGCCTTTGAATTTTTCACTCCTTCTTTTTTAATGTAGAAAAAGTCTTTAATTAGTAAAATAAAAAAGCCTCTTGCTGCTATTGAAAACCATGTAGGACCTTTAATTATAATATCTGGATCAAGTTCAGGATTATTTGCATATTTATGATGCTCCAAATGACTCCATCGATGTTGAGTATAGCTATGAAGATAAAAAGCAGCGCTAATGGAGCCAAGGAGAGGGTTTAAAAACTTAAATTTATTATTTTTGCCTGATATATTTTGATGAACAGCTTCGTGTAACGGTGTATACATCATATAAAAGAAATAGCTAGATATTATAAGGTGAGGAAATAAACCAATTACTTTATTTGCATAGGCAATCTGACTAAGTATTAAAACAACTGCTGCCACAATGAAAGCTAAAATTGTAGGCCATGCAATTCCTACAAGATTTAATCTAACAGTGCTCAGAATATTCTGATAGTCTCGATTTTTAGCGTAATCCATGTGTAAATGCTATCTCAAAAAGATTAATTTGTCAGATTATAAAAGTTTTTAAAATTCTAATTTTATAAAAAATGTTTAAGTACTATACTTAGCATGTGAAAAAAATAAGTTTGATTATTTTAATGGGAATAGGATTAGTTTCCTGTAACTCTTCTGAAGAAGTTAAAAGTATGGCTCCAGATTTTGGATTCCATGTTGATCGAATTGTTAATGTTGCTGAAGGGCAAATTATTATAGGAACTTATACTGCAACTGTTGAAGACGAAAGTACGATTTTATACACAACGTCTAATACAGACATGACAATATCTTCTGAAGGCGTGCTTTCTTTTTTAATCGAACCTGATTACGAAGTGCAAAATGAACATTTAACTGAGATAACTGCATCAAATGATGCAGGTTCCGATACAATTAATGTTAAAGTGAAAATTCAAGATACTTTGTGTGAGTTTGATACTGCTGCCGTTTTTGATTTTTGTAGATTTGAATAGAGGTTATTATGAAAAAGTTGTTATTTATTTCTTTATTTTTGGTTGCGAATGTAAATTCAGATGTTGATTTAGGAGAAGATTTTGCTGCCGGTGATCTTGTTACTGCTGATGCATTCAATACCAAATTTAA
>MDTA01156192.1_pt1 | contig 13373 bp, 6 predicted proteins | sample 811151 | NCBI WGS metagenome assembly MDTA01 (sample SAMN05326648, study PRJNA326480) | marine metagenome | isolation source: seawater | place: Indian Ocean: South | collected 2010 | reverse complement strand
TTTTGAAATAAGGTTAACGACAAGAGCCAATATTGTGCAAAAAAATGATGGTACTACTGGATGGGTTGATGCTGGTGTCTCTTTTGGCTATGAGTTTTAATCTTTAGTTAAAAAATACTAAATATTTTTTTAGAAATTCTAGTATTCCCCTTATCCTATACATTGAAAAAAATATCTTATAAATCGTCATGTTTAGATCTGTATATCTCACCTCAATTACTGCATATCTTGTAATAATGAATTTGGCAATAGGGCAAGCACCCGACCAAACTGTTGCTATCCTAGATTTTAGGCCTTATGGAATTACCAATAAACAGGCAATAAATATCACAAATCGTATGAGAGAACAAGTTAATCTAATCGCAATAGCAAGACAGGTTAGTCGGAAGACAGTTAACAAAATCATGAAAAGAGAAGGTCTAAAAACCTTAAAATGTGTAACAGCTCAGTGCTTAGCTGATATAGGACAGATTTTGGATGTTGATTACATTTGCTCAGGCGAATTGATTAAAGTGGCGGATAGTACATTTACAATTGATATGAATATGGTTAGTGTGGATTCTCGATTAACCACACGTTCAAAAAAAATAAATGTTAAAGGTGATCTTGGAGACGTTGCACTTGAAATGGAGATTCTAGCGTGGGAAATGTTTTGGCAAAAGGTACCAGAAATTTTAATAACGAAAAAAAGACTCGGGAGAAACGATCCTCGTGTTCTAAGTCTTTTGAAACTAAGGACCCCAAAAGATGCCTTGATAAGATCATTATTATTTCCTGGATTGGGATCCATTCATAGAGGTAACACATTCTATGGGGTGGTTTTCATGGGTTTAGAGATAAGTTTTTTAGGTCTAGCATTGTATAATCAGTCTCAATTGGATAAGTTTACTAGCGATAAGGAAAATAACTTAAACATATACAGTACTCAGACCCGGGCAGATTCCATTCGAAAATATGTTGAGATTTTAAATGGTATAGAAAAGGATTTGGAGAAAGTAAATGAAAACCTATTTGTTTTTAGTATTTCCGCATTGGGAGTTTGGGGAGCCAGTTTAGCCCATGCCTACTTTGCTGACAAAAAAGATGATCAAATTGTATATGAAGACTTTATCAGGTTTTCTTACAACCCTTTCAGGAATACCGTTAACATAAATTGGTATTTTTGATGCGATATAATTTCAAATACATCTTATTCCTTGCTCTTATGTTATCGGGATGCGCTAATGATCTAACTGACCTTGAAAGTGAGCTAAATAACCCACTCGATTCTGACTTACTGAAGTGCGCGCTCCCCGCCTTTACCATTTCACCCAGAATTTCAGATGTGAGCATTGGAACGATATTCTCAACAGATATTTTTATTTTGGAGGACGCAGATAGTTGTGCATATATTGGTGGCGCGAAAGCTGTTGTTACATATGATCCAAATGCTTTAGAGTTCGTCAAAGCTATTAATGGTGATGTCAGTACCGGACCAGCCCCACTGTTTTTTGTTGATGATTCGTCAAAGGGAAAGGTTGAAATAGTTTCTGTATTTATTAGCGTTGATTCTAGTGGGCTCAATGCTGGAAATAACCTTCTTTTGGCCACTCTTCAATTCCGATCCTTGGTAGAGGGTTCTGATACTTTAAAATTTGATCGTATTGAGGATGATTCGTGTTATATATCATCTACCACTTGTGAGCTTGTTGATCCAGATGATCAACCGATTTTAATTCGAGGATTTGAGGATAGCGTTGTTAATGCGAACTAAGTACATAATATTATCTATCATATTTTTTTGTTTCGCCCATGGGCAAATTGTGAATACCGTAGCTGGAAGTGGGAATGCATCTTGGCAGAATGGTACAGGCACAAATGCAAGTTTTAATAGACCTCAGGGAATTGATGTAGACGCTTCAGGAAATATATACGTAGCTGATTTTTATAATAATCGCATAAGGAAAATCACTCCCTCTGGCGAAGTCACCACTTTGGCCGGTAGTAGTTATGGCTATCAGGATGGGAGCGGTGCAGAAGCAAGGTTCCGGTATCCATCAGATGTTGCAGTCGATCTTTTAGGTAATGTTTATGTAGCTGATTCATATAACCACCGTATCAGGAAAATAAATTCTATGGGTATTGTAACTACAATCGCGGGCAGTGGTTCAGGCGGTTTTACAGATGGATTAGGAACGTCAGCAAGATTCAACAGACCATCAGGTATTGCAATTGATGCTAGTGGAATAATCTATGTAGCTGACAGATATAATCATCGCATAAGAACAGTTTCTGCATCAGGACAGGTGACAACCATTTCAGGGAGTAGTGCAGGATATCTTGATGGTGAATCTTCTAATGCCAGATTTTATGAGCCTATCGATGTCGATGTAGATGGTGTTGGTAATATTTATGTATCGGATAAAAACAACCATATTATCAGGAAAATTTCTACAAATGGATCAGTTACAACTGTTGCTGGTTATGGGGGCTCATCAGGAAGTACAGATGGATCTGGAATAGATGCAAGGTTTTTTAATCCGTGGGGTGTGGCAGTTGGTGCAAATGGAATTATTTTTATCGCAGATGAATCGAATAATAGGATAAGAAGAATATCCGCAAGTGGGGATGTAACTACCATAGCTGGAAATACACCAGGATACAGTGATGGTATTGGCAATGAGGCCCTTTTTAATTCTCCGATGGGTATCGCGGCTTACGGCGATAACCAATTGTACATTGCAGATTATGATAACAACAGAATTCGATCTGTCTTGGTAGACTCGAATTTGACTTCAAGTGAAGAAGTGAAATTTTCTCTGGCAGGCGGATATAATTCTTACAATATCGCATCTAGCATATCAAATAATGGGAGCTCTACAGGTGGGATAACTATGTCAGCTACTGGGCTTTTACCAAATGGAACATATTTGTTAAAAGTTTCATTTGACCAAGGTAATACATGGCATTTAATCGATCAAGCAAATGCAACCATAGGTACCTATGATGGGTCAGGATCGTTCAACTCAAATACAGTTGGTAGCGCCGAAATTGAGATCTCCCATATTAGTTTGTCTAGCTTGGCTAATTGGCCTGGAAATGATGGTACTGTAAGGGTAAGAGTAAGTAATCCAATGGAGACATATCATTTTCCAAATTCATTGGGAGAACAATTCATTTTGGATCTAACGAAACCGGAAATTAATGTAGTGTCAATATCATCAAATAATTTAAATAACTCATCCTATGCATCCCTAGGCGATATTATTACTATTTATTTCCAATCATCAGAGATGCTTGGTAATACAACTCAACCAATTTCGGGAACCATTAATGGCAATTCCATCACGGCAATAGGTTCAGGAACAGCTTGGCAGGTATCTTCTTCGGTGACTAGTTTGGATCCTGAAGGAATTACTGTCTTCGAGATTTCTTATTATGATGTAAATGGAAACCCTGGACAATCCTCTATCTCAAGCACTACTAACCAGTCATTTGTTATTGTAGATAAGATAGCCCCTACAGCTTCAAATATCACTATATTCTCTAGTAATACTGACAATACACAAGCGGGTTCTGGCGACACCGTTACAGTCTCATTTACTGTTAATGAGCAATTAAGTAATTTAACCGAGGTAAAAATAGCAGAACAAACAATCCTCACTTCAAATATTTTTAATTTAGAAAATAACTCATGGAGTTTTTTCTATGTGTTGCAAGGAAGTGAAAAAGATGGAGCTGTAGATTTCACCTTTACTTTAAATGATTCTGCTGGAAATTCACTCACTTATGATACTCCAGAATCGGGTTCTGTGGTATTTAATGCGGACCCAATTATAATTTCGGTTAATGCGAATAAAAACAATGGATATTATAATTCCGGTGAGGTCATTGCAATCACTGTTAATTTCATTGAAGAAGTGTTTGTAACCTCTGGTACACCGACTCTAGAGCTTGAGACAGGAAATACAGATGCAATCGCCAATTATACAAGTGGAAGTGGAACCAAAACTCTAATATTTACATACACTGTATCGGAATCTGATTCCTCTGATGATTTGGATTACACTAGCTCAAATGCACTTAGTTTGAATGGTGGTACAATAAAAGATGAAGCTGGTCATAATGCGAATATTATACTTCCTGATCCAGGTGAACTAAATTCCCTTGGAAGAAACAGAAATATCGTCATAGATAATGTTGATCCTGTATTAAGCTACGTTACTTCTTCTCAATCTAATGGTACATATAATATTGGGGACAATATTTATTTAAATGTTGTTTTTAACGAAAATATATATGTTGTAGGCTCACCCAAGCTTGAAATTTCAGTTTCAAATCAAACAGTGAATGATAGCTCTAAAACAATCGGTTTTTACAACAGAAGTGGGTCAATAGCTCGGTTTCGCTATCAGGTTTTAGAGGGAGATACTACCAGCCTATTGGAGTATACATCGCAGAGCGCATTATCTCTTAATAATGGTAACATAATTGACGCAGCGGGAAACTCAGCTTCAATTATCTTGCCTATTCCTGGTTCGTTGAACTCATTAAGCTCAAATCGGAATATAATTATAGATGGCATTGCTCCATTCGTCAAAACAGTATCATCATCATCAATTAATGATATTTACAAAATTAATGACAATATTGATATTGAAGTTGAATTTTCCCAGCCAGTTATAATATCGGGCACTCCATACATTGATTTAGAAACGGGTGAATATAATGCTAGAGCGTACTATTCAAGTGGTGCAAATACCCGAGTTTTAAAATTTGTTTATAATGTAGCTAGCGGTCATTCCAGTGCTGATTTAGAATATATAAATAGCACTAATGCGCTTTATGGAACAATAAGAGATCCTTCATATAATTATGCCAGTAGAATATTACCTCTTATTGGAACGGACAATTCTTTATCGGGAACAAGTTCCATAATCATCGATGGGATTATTCCAAATGTGATTAGTGTTAGTTCTGATAGCCCCGATTCCACCTACAAAATAGGAGATTCAATCGATATTAAGGTTTCTTTTAGCGAAAATATTTTGGTAACTGGAAGCCCCAGCATAGTTTTAGAAACGGGATTAAATGATGGATTGGCAAATTATCATAAAGGATCAGGTAGTAATGATTTGATCTTTGAATATATCGTAAGAAACGGAGATCAGTCTATTGATTTAGACTATTCGAGTAATTCTGCTCTTCTTTTAAATAATGGTACTATAAAAGATATTGCACGTAATCCAGCTAATCTTGAACTTTTTAGTCCAGATTCTACAGGCTCCCTTGCTGCTAATAAAAACATTGTTATTGATGGTATTGCTCCACAAGTCAGTGAGGTGTCTATCAGTTCGAATAATGAGAACGATCAATTTAAGGCTGGACCTGGAGATGTCGTGACAATTTCTGTGACATTTTCTGAGCCAATTGAAACACCCACAGGTATGATTAGTGGATATCCTGCAATAATATCTGGAGGGAATAAAATATGGAATTTTTCAAGAGCCCTTACTATTGAAGATATTGAAGGTTTGGTTGGTTTTAATATAGGATTTGTTGATCGAGCAGGTAATGTAGGATTGGAGGCAACTGAGGTAACAGATAGTAGTAGCGTTCTTTTCGATAAAACAAAACCATCCTTAATTTCAACAACATCATCAAATCCCGATGGTACTTATATCGTAGGAGATGTAATATCAATAATTACTATTTTTGATGAAATAGTTACGGTTCAAGGCAATCCCAAATTACTATTGGAAACTGGTCCAAATGATGGTTATGCTGATTATACTAATGGTAGTGGCACAAACCAGATTGTTTTTAATTATACGATTGAGGAGGATGATTCAAGTGCAGACTTGTCGTACAAAACTGTAAACTCGCTACTTTTAAATAATAGCAGTATCAATGATATAGCTGGAAATCTAGCAAATGTAGGCTTAGATATGCCGGGCTCAGGTAATTCATTAAGCGCTAATAAGAACCTAATTATTGATGGCATTCTTCCAAAAATCACAAACGTTTCATCATCAACAACTGATCGTACCTATAAAATTGGTGATTTAATTCCAATTGAAATTACCTTTGATGATTATGTCACCGTTCTTGGTACTCCACATTTAATTTTGGAGACTGGTATTGAGGATGCGCACGCCAATTACATCAGTGGTTCAGGAGAAACGGTTTTAATTTTCAATTACATTGTGAAAGATGGAGATATATCTCCTGATTTAGATTATGCAGGCATATCCGCTTTAAAAATAAACCCAAACAGCACTTACATAAAAGATGGTAATGGTAATAACGCAAATCTTCATTTACCCGACCCTGGATCTTTAAATTCCTTGTCATCACAAAAAAACATTGTAATTGATGGTATTAAACCATCTGTCATTTCTATTACTTCACAAGCATCAAATGGGACATACAAAATTGGAGATCAATTCGTAATAAATACTGTGTTTAGTGAACTAGTTAATGTTACTGGAGAACCTCAACTCCTATTAAATACTGGAAACCTTGCACCTTCAGTTGCAACATATGCTGGCGGTACAGGTACAAATGCTCTTTCATTTTTATTCACTGTTTCAGAGGGAGATACAAGCTCAGATCTTGACTATTTTAGCAATCAGTCTTTAATACTAAACAATTCGATAATAGTTGATAGTGTTGGAAATAATTCAAATTTGAATTTATTTGAGCCCTCAACAAATAATTCATTAAGTTATAATAAAGACATAATAATTGACGGTAATACCCCAAAGATTCGATTGATAACATCAATTACTGAAAACGGGAGTTATAATGAAGGTTCTGTCATTGACATTAACATTCATTTTAGAGAACCTGTTGTTGTAAGTGGTGGGCCGTATTTGAAGTTAAGCACAGGCCAGGATAGTGCTTATGCATTTTATGAAAGCGGTACAGAGAGTTCAGTATTGGTTTTTAGATATCAAGTGGGGAGCGGAGAAAATTCTTCAAATTTAAACTACATAGACCAAAATTCTTTTAGAATTAATGATGGCATGTTGAAGGATCTTGCAGGTAATCAAGGGGAACTGTTGCTTCCTGATCCTCTTGGAAACAACTCTTTATCTTCAAATAGCAACATAATCATAGACACCGATAGTCCTAAAACTTTTTTCGCTTTCAATGAAAAATACTTTAATAAAGATGGTTGGTCTGAAATTGGTCAAATATTTGGAACCTCCTCTGATTCTTTGTCTGGTGTATCGATCGTTAAGATCAAAATTAAGAGAGAGAGTGATGAATTCTTTCTGTCCGAAGATAATTGGAGTTCAGAGAGTATTTGGTTAACGGCACAAGGCGCGGAACAATGGGTATTCGATCTTGATCCCCAGTTACTATCAAGTGGTGTAGAATATACGATTTTTTGTAAAAGTTTAGATATTGCAGGTAATGTTGAAACGTTAGTAGTAAAAGATTCATTTATTTATGATACAGAACTTCCATCTTCAGATATTCAAATGATTAGTCACATATATAGCGATTTAAATTGGGAAGATGATTCATCTATCGCAGGTTTCGCTACGGACTCTATATCGGGCATTGAAAATGTTTTTTTGCAAGTTAAGAATCTATCAAATGATACATATTGGTATAATGGAGAATGGATGGAAGACACCAATTGGATTCAATCATTTGGATCTAGTTATTGGTATTATCCGTTAAATAAAGAGCAATTAGAAGATGGTTCATTATACAGGATTTTTTCGATTGCTGTTGATAGCGCAGGTAACATGCAAACTGACTCAACATATTTTGATTTTATTTTTGATATTAGTGGCCCCTCCAAAGGATGGGTTTATGATGGTCTATCTGAACAAGATATATCATGGTCAAATAATATCGCATCAATTCAATCCCATTGGACAGGTTTCGCAGATGCCTCAAGTAATATTATATCTTACCATGTATCTGTTGGTACGGATTCTGGGAGTGCGGACTTAATTGAATGGACTGATGTTGGATTAGATACGTTTTTTGTTTTTGATCAACTGGAACTTAGCAATGGCCTAAGATATTTCTTCAATGTGAGAGCTAGTGATGAAATAAATAATTTTTCTCCAATAGCAACGAGCAATGGCGTTACGATTGATATTTCACCACCAGTAGTATCAAACGTCTATGAGGGTGGATACAATGATCCTAGTTATCAAGGATATACTACCCAGGTCTTAATCAACTGCAGGGCAGATGATGATTTATCTGGAGTTGCTTCATATGCCTTTTCCTTAGGTGTTTTTGAGGGCGATACGAGTATCTCTAATTGGAAACAAAATATTCAAGATTCTATTTACATTTTCGAGAACTTGTCTCTTGAAAACTCAAATAAATACTGGGCAAACGCAATGGTTACTGACTCTGCTGGAAATATATCTGAAGTTGTTTTTGGAAATGGAATTATTATTGACGTAACTGGACCTAGTGTTGGTAGATCAATTGACCTAAGTCCAATAAATGAATCTGAGGACCAAAGATATACACCCTCCGATTCATTAATTATGGCTTCGTGGATCGGATTTAAAGATTCATTAAGTGGTATTGGAAGATATGAATACTCCATCACAACAGATGACACGGTCCTTGTAAATTGGACAACTACTGGGTTGGATACTATAATGATTGATAATTCACTTATTTTGCTTAATGGTCAGCAGTATTTCTCACACATCCGCGCATTTGATGAAGTTGGGAATGTTTCTTCAGTTATTACTACCGATGGAATTACAGCAGATCTTGTTGGGCCAATTGGTACTTATGTTTTTGACGGAGACTCAATAGATATTGATAGGCAAAACAATTTGCTTAATTACAACGGATTTTGGTCAGAATTCATGGATCAACAATCAGGTTTGTTGGGATATGAAATCGCTTTATATGACAAAAAAGATTCTCTTATTTTAGTTGATTGGGACTTTACTGGCGTGGATACCTTTTTTAGATTTGAGAATATAACACTATTACCAAATCACACATATGAGTTGCATGTTTTAGGTATAGATTCTGTTCTAAATAAAGGACCAATATTCAAAAGCGATGGCGTGTTCATTGATATTGAAGCTCCAACAACCCCAAAAAATTTAATCGCAAAGTTTTCATCAGAGAGAATTGATCTCAGTTGGTCTCCTGTCCCCGTAAATGATTTTGGTCATTTCATTGTCTATGCAGGGGAGGATTCTTCTGTAATGAAAGCCATTTTAGAAACAAAAATGCCTCTTGCTAATGGGTTTACAAATGAATTTAGCAATGGAAATAAGTATTATTTTCAAGTTTCTTCAGTAGATAATTCAGGAAATGAAAGCCCACAATCAGCTTTGGTCTCTGGTACTCCACAATTTGCCAAAATTCACCGCACTTACCCGGACACAGCCTATATTTTGCATCCTCGAGATAAAACACTCAGATTTAAATACTCTCAGCCTTTGAATAATCCGGGTGTACCATCCATTAGTTCCGCTGTGTATGATAATATGAGATACGAAATGTCCTATTCTGATGACGATACTGCATTAACACTAACATTACTTGATCAGATTCCTTCACTTGATACAATTCTAATCGCAATTAATGGTATTGAGGATTGGGCTGGCAATATTTCAAACACTAATGACATATCTTTCTATACTTTTTTACTAGGAGATTATGACAAAAACTTTCATATTGATGTTCACGATGTCGCTCTATTTGTTGATGCCTGGGATAATAATCATATTCAAAATGAACTTGGACCAGTATTTGGTAATGTCCCGAACCTAATTCAGGATCTTGATCAGAAATTTAATATGAGAGATATCATGGTTTTCAAGAGAATGTGGGATTGGTCCAATTTAACCCCGCCCAATATGATTGCATTTCAAGAACAAAAAGGTCTTGATTTAAATGTTATTCAGGAAGGGAATGATTTAGTGATTTTGCTTCCAGAAAATATTAAAGCATCTGAATTCTTGATTGATTATAATTTTGGCTCTGATGAATCGTTTCCATTTAGTTTAAAAACTACAAAGAATAATGATATAATGACTCTTCAAAAAACGTATGAGGGATCAAATAAAATTCTGCACATAAGTGCATACAATTCAACTAGTAAAAGCAAGCCTAGCGAAGAGATTAGGTTGAAAATAAATAGTGAATCTGAATCGGGTTTGAATTTTTCAATCGGTTACAAGGTTATAGGAGTGTCTGACATGGTGGTTGCAAAAGGGATTTCCGAACTAACCTTTTTTCCCACACCAAAGGAATATGCTCTGATGCAAAATTACCCGAATCCTTTCAATCCATCAACTAACATCAAATACCAGTTGGTTAACTCTGGTGATGTAAGTTTAGTAATATTTGACATAATGGGAAGAGAAGTAAATAATATCATAAACGCATATAAAACTGCTGGATACCATTCACTTACATGGAATGGTCAAGATAGGAATGGGGAACAAATGGCTGCAGGTATATATTTTTATATGATCAGAGTAAATAATTTCAAACAAGTCCGTAAAATGATCTTATTAAAATAACTATTTAAACATAAAATACCCGCATGAGTTCCGTCCTTCAGTTTTCTTACGCAATTACTATCGTTTTCGTTGGTTGCTCCTGTGTTGGCTCCAAACCTGAGTGGATAAATGAGCTAAAAGATCGAGATAAGTATTTTATTGGACTCGGAGTGTGCTCTAAAAGTGAAAAAAATTATCGGGAAATTGCCTTCAATAAAGCAGAGGTTGAGATAGCTCGTCAGTTAAGAGTCCAAACAAAGAGTTCAGTCAAAAGAGAAAAAAAGGTTGTGCTATCAGTGACTGTTCAAGATAAATATATTGATCTTGTTCAAAGTGATATCCAAGCAACTTTAGATGAAATTGAGAAGTTAGATGAATATCAAGATAAAAAAAACTTCTATGTGTTATTGGGATTAAATAAAGAAGACTATTTTCAGAAGAAAAAAAAAGAAAAAGCCAATGCGATTGATAAAGTATCCCAGATTATTAAAAACCTGGATAGTTTGAAAATTGACCGACGCCTTCAAGAGCTCAATGAGGCAATTAATATTCTTTTTTCGAAAGAACTTATTTACGAAAAAGATAGTTCCGGAAGGTTCATATACAATAATTTGAAAAATAAATTATCTGAAAATTTAGATAAACTTTTTTTAGATGCTGGAACTTCAAGGTTATACTATAACCCTTTTCTTCAAAATAAACTAACCGCCACAATATCTGTACTGTATGAAGGTAAGTTATGTACTCCTCTTCCAATTGTAATCGAACTTGATGGAGCTATCATATCAAAATTATATTCTAGTGACAAAAAACAAACCGAACTAGTACTAGAGCCAAGCAAGAAAAATGAGCAAATTGTGAAAGTAATTTTGGATCAAACTATTTTTGGAGAAAAAATTGATCTATTAAATCCAAGTGACCTAACAATTGGAGAATTTGTCCTTGATCCAATAATTGGAGATTTAGATATAAGTTTTAATGGACCACTTAATAAAGATCAAAAAAAAAGAATAGAAAGTAACATAGAAAATTTTTTCTTTACAAGATTCCAAAAGAAAAAAACCGAGTTTAATGAATCAAAAGTTATTGTTAGTGTTGAACGATCTGATCAACCAAAACCTCAACATAATTTTCCAAATATATCCTACATAAGCGGCTCTATAAGTATAAGTAATGGTATATTAGAAAATACATTTATTATTAGTAGGACTAAGGGAGTTGATTTTGAATCGGCAGATAGAGCTTACGATAAATCGATCAGTAATTTATTGTCGGAGAAGCATCTATCAATGATATTCAAACAATAAATCATGTGTCTCTTGTTTAACAAGCATCATGCGATGAGTTTAAAGTACTGAAGCAATTAAAAGAAATAAACGACTAACTACAGTTAACATATTGAAGATTTATTTTTGCCAACTTATAATTGATGTTGAAATTTTACAGTCGTTTGTATTAATTTTTTGAAACAACCAAGGAAAAAACATGAAATACTTATCAATTTTATTAACCCTATTCTTTTCTTTTATCTACGCTGGAGGAGAGTGCGGGTCCAAGAGCAAAAGTGCATACAACAAGTTAGGCACTGACGTTGCATATAACAAAGTTACCATGAAAGTTGATGGGATGCAGTGCAGTTACTCTTGTGCAGGAAAAGTTAGCACAGTTGTTCAAAATATTAATGGCGTGAAAGACATCAATGTAGACTTTAGCAATGGTATTGCCACTGTCACTTATGATAACGAGAAAATAGAGCCAAAAGATATCGTCGACGTTTTGACTAACAAAACCATGTATAAAGTAAGTCAAGTTGATAACCAATCAAAAGATAAAGAGCCAACTAGGCTATAAACCTTTGAGATTTTTGAAAAAAGCCCCTTCAACGGGGCTTTTTTTTTATTATAAACCTTTAAGGCTCCAGAATAACAAACTCGAAATATATTTGCAGAGCTTGCATAAATAATTTTAGTCTGCAATTTTATCAAGTAACTTTAGTTGTTTAATTTTACAATAATAGGAGAAACTATGTCGGAAAATCTTCATGAATTTAATGATAATACGTTTGAAAAGGATGTGGTACAATCTGACATCCCTGTACTAATTGACTTTTGGGCGGAATGGTGCGGTCCATGTAAGTCCATAGCCCCTGTAATTGAAGAAATTTCTAATGAGTATAATGGCAAATTAAAGGTGGGAAAATTGGATGTGGATCAAAATCAAAAGACGGCAATGCAGTACGGTGTTCGGAGTATTCCAACAATGCTAATAATGAAAAATGGTGGAGTTGTGAGTCAAATAGTTGGTGCTGTGCCGAAAGATAATATAACAAAAGCAATTGATGAGATTTTATAATTGACAGGTCTCAATTAATAATGAAAAGAAAAGTAATCATTATAGGCTCTGGTCCGGCAGGATTGACATCCGCCATTTACGCCGCCAGGGCGAGTTTAAAGCCGCTAGTTTTTGAAGGTATTCAGCCTGGGGGTCAGCTAACCATAACGACAGATGTAGAAAATTACCCAGGTTTTCCAAAGGGAATACTTGGACCAGAACTTATGGATTTGTTTAGAAAACAAGCTCAGAGATTCGGTGCAGAGTGCAGGTTCTCTGCAGTAGATCATGTTGATTTATCTGAAAGACCGTTTAAAATAATATCTCAAGATGAACAATTTTTTACAGAGTCAGTAATTATATCTACTGGGGCTACTGCCAAACTTTTAGGGCTTAAATCAGAGAAAAAGCTGATGGGTCACGGTGTTTCGGCATGCGCCACCTGCGATGGATTTTTTTTCAAAGAAAAAAAAGTTCTGGTTATTGGCGGCGGTGATTCTGCTATGGAAGAAGCTTCCTTTTTAACAAAGTTTGCAAAAGAAGTTG
>MDTA01031635.1_pt1 | contig 13376 bp, 14 predicted proteins | sample 811151 | NCBI WGS metagenome assembly MDTA01 (sample SAMN05326648, study PRJNA326480) | marine metagenome | isolation source: seawater | place: Indian Ocean: South | collected 2010 | reverse complement strand
TTACCTGATCTTTTGCATCTCTTGGACAAAATTTATTATTAAAATTTAAAAAAACTTGAATTAAAGCTGAACAATCTATTCCTTTAAAAGATTTTCCTCCCCATTTATACTTGACATTCTTAAAAATGCTTATTTTTTTAAAAGGGTTTCTTTCTTTAAATGCAATAGGTTTGACATCACTTTTGGAAATCCACCCTTTTGAGAATTTTAAAAATTTTGAATTATTTTTTTCAACTTTTATTTTTGAGCCAAAAGGAATTTCAATTAACTTTTTTTTGTTATTGACAAATTTATATACCTTAGCTTTTAAAACATCTATTTTATGTGTTGGTATTATAAAATTAGCATATCTTTTATTTTTTATATAACCTTTATAGTTATCTTCTTTAATTTTAATTTTTAGCCATTTTTTTGTTTTTTTGTAAATTGAAAAACTATCTCCATAAATCATTTGAGTTACAATTTCCGATTTAGTAGATGGCTTTTTGTAAAGGTTTATAATTGTATAGTTGTTAGTTAAATATTTAGTCATTTAACTTCAACTTATCTTTAATCATATACAAGAAAACAAGAGATGGAATTACCATTACTGCTGTAATTATGAAAAATATACCCCAATCTCCATTTAACCAATCGACAAGAGCTCCAGAAGAAGCTGCCAAAGTAGTTCTTCCTGCAGTTCCAATCGAGGCAAGAAGTGCATATTGTGTTGCGGTGTAAGTTCTATCGACAAGCATTGAAATGAACGCAACGAAAGCGACTGTTGCAAAAGCTGCCGCCATATCATCGAATATGACCGCAACAGCAAATAATAATTCAGATTTACCTGACCAAGCTAACAAAGAGAATAATAAATTTGTAGAAGCCATCAATATTCCAGATACAAACATTGCTTTCACGACACCAGATCGAATTGCAAATAAGCCACCCAGTAAAGTGAAAATTACAGTTGTAATCCACCCAAGTCCTTTGGAGTAAAGTGCAATATCTGATTTGGTAAATCCTATTTCTTTATAAAATATAACAGACATTCTTCCCAAAAAAGCCTCACCAATTTTAAAAAGAAACACAAAACCTAAAATTGCAATGGCAATATTAAAGCCATTTCTTTTAAAAAAACTTATTACTGGACCAATTACTGTGCCTGTCAACCAAACAACAACTTTTGTAATTATATTTGAAGAGCCTAATTTATCTTGTATCATTTTATCAGTTTGCCTTTGGCTTTCTGCTCTACTAGTTGGTTGCGGTTCATCAATAAAGAGAAGACCAATATTGCATGCTATGATTACTATTCCTAAAACTAAAAAAGTTATTTGCCAGTAATTTTCAAAACCAGAATTTTCAAAAAATTCGGCTGAACTTAGAGCAACTACCCCTCCTAATTTGTAGCCTGTCCACCAACCAACAACTGCCATCGCAGCACCAGCCTGCATTGATTTACCTTCATGCTCACCAATTTGTTAAATTCTTAATGCATCAACCGTTATGTCTTGAGTTGCTGAAGCAATTGCGATGATAAGCCCGATACTTATAACCAATGCTAAATTTGCAGATGGATTTACCAAACCCCAGCTAATTAAACTAATAAGAATTATTGTTTGCATTGTAATAATCCACCCACGTCTATGACCAACTTTTTTTGTCAACCAAGGAATTCTTATTCTATCAATAATAGGAGCCCATAAGTAATTGAAAGCGTAAACTGCAAATATTAATCCTGCCCATCCAATGGTACTTCTGCTTAAGCCATCTTCTTTTAACCAAAGACTAAGACTGCTTCCAATCAAAACCCAAGGAAAACCACTTATTGCGCCAAGCAACAATATTTTTATCATTCTTCGGTCAAAATAAACTTTAAAAGTATCTGAAAATGATTGTTTTTTATAAATCTCCATAACTTAGTTTCTCCAAAAAGAAGGGAAAAATAATACTAAAACTGCAAAAAGCTCCAATCTTCCGAGCAACATACCAAAAGATAATATCCATTTTGATAGATCAGGTATAGCTTTATAATTACCATTAGGACCAATAACATCACCTAGACCTGGTCCTACATTTGATATAGCACTTGCTGCACCAGAAATTGCGGTGAGAAAATCTAGTCCTGTCATTGAAAGCAACAAAGAAATAACAAGGAAGATAAATAAAAATGAAAAAATAAATATTATTACAGAATTTATATATTCACCTGAAATTTTTTGATTATTATATTTTGTTACTATTATACTGTTGGGAGAAATAAGTTTTTTAATCTGATTGAAAAAAAAAATAAAAAGCATTTGAAGTCTAAAAATTTTTATTCCACAAGCTGTGGATCCAGCACAACCACCCACAAACATTAAAAACAAAAAAAATATTAATGAAAAATTTCCCCATAAACTAAAGTCATCAGTCACGTAACCAGTTCCTGACAATATAGATATAACATTAAAAGAGGAAATTCTTATCTTATCCAATACTGAACTTTCATAATTAATAAAAAGAAGATATAAGAACATTACTAGTACTGAAATAACAAGTAAATAAATTAACCCTTTAATCTGTATATCTTGAAAAAAAATTTTTTTGTTTCCCTGGGCAAATTTTAAATATGAAATGAAAGGTATGCTACCAAGGACAATAAAAATACTTGCAATTATTTCAATTTCAGAGCTTTTAAAAAAACCAATAGATTCATTATGAGTTGCAAAACCGCCTGTAGCAATTGTAGTCATGGCGTGAGCGATACTATCAAATGAAGACATACCAAATAACCAATAAAAACCACAACATAACAAAGTTAAAATAAGATATGTAGAGATAATGATAGTTGCAACTTCAATTGTTCTTGGCAGAATTTTTTCAGTTGTACCAGGTCCTTCCATTTTAAAAACTTGCATGCCACCGACTTTTAACAAAGGTAAAATAGTTATAGCCATAACAACTATTCCTATTCCACCAAGCCATTGTAAAATAGCTCTCCATAAAAGAATGCTTTTTGGACTGTTGTCTATATCAGTTATAATTGTTGCGCCTGTGGTTGTAATGCCTGACATACTTTCAAAAAAAGCATCACTAAAAGTAAACTCTTTAGGAGACAAAAGAAATGGCAAGGAACCAAAAATGGCAACCATTAACCAAGCTAAAGTTGAAAAAAGGAACGTTTGTCTCAAACTTAACTTAAATTCCCTTTCTAAATTTGATAGAATAAACAACGTCCCTATAAAAATTGTCACAAACGCCCCAGATATAAATGAATGATTATCCTCTTTATATATGAGCTGAACTATGTATGGAGCTAACATAGCTGTTCCAAGCACAACCAATAATATTCCGATTAAAAAAAAAACAGTTTTGTTTGTAGCCATAGTTTAAGACTATTTAAATAGTTATAAAATTCAACTTAATATGACGTAATTATATCTGTATTTTACACACAAAATTTAATAAACCATTGTTATGCTTGATAATAACATAATTCAATCAACTTCTTCCTGGCCTTTTGTAGAAATCAGAAAACTTCTTAAAGATAGAAGAGATATAATTAAAGGCAAAAACAAAATAACTTTCCAAACTGGGTATGGACCTAGTGGTTTACCACATATAGGAACATTCGGAGAAGTTGCTCGAACCACCATGATGATTAATGCACTAAATCATATACAAAAGATCGATCATGAATTAATTACATTTTCAGATGATATGGACGGTTTAAGAAAAATTCCAGACAATATTCCTAATGATGAAATTTTAAAAAAAAACTTAGGCAAACCCCTTACAGATATTCCTGATCCTTTTGGAAAATTTAAAAGCTTTGGTGAACACAATAACGAAATGTTGAAAAAATTTTTGAAAAAATTTAATTTTAAATTTATTTTTAAAAGCTCAACTAATAATTATAAAAAAGGAATTTTTAATAATTCTTTGATGAGAGTTTTAGATAAGTACGAGGAAATAATGAATATTATTTTGCCTACTTTGCGTGAAGAAAGAAGAAAAACTTACTGTCCTTTCTTGCCACTTTGTCCTGACACAGGTAAAGTTTTAGAAATTCCTCTTAAAAGCATGAATAAACAAAATGGCAAAGTAACTTTTGATAATAAAGGAAAAATTTTGGAAACTAATATTTTAGACGGAAATTGTAAATTACAATGGAAAGTCGATTGGGCTATGAGATGGTTCACGTATGATGTTGATTTTGAAATGTATGGAAAAGATTTGACAGAAAGCGCAATACTTTCCAGTAAAGTTTGTAAAATTTTAGGAAAAACTCCTCCCAATGGTTTTGCTTATGAATTATTTTTAGATGAAAAAGGTGAAAAAATCTCTAAATCAAAAGGTAACGGTATTTCAATAGAGCAGTGGTTAAGATATGCGTCGCCTGAAAGCTTGGCTTTGTACATGTATCCTAATCCAAAAAGAGCTAAAAAACTTTATTCAGAAGTAGTGCCCAAAACAGTTGATGAGTATCTCTCTTTATTAGAAAAATATCAAAGTCAAAAAGATAAAGATAAAATCTCTAATCCTGTCTGGCATGTCCATAATGGAACCCCTCCTAAAGAAAAGATTATTATGCCATTTTCAATGTTGTTGAATTTAGCAGGCTCAAGCAATGCAGATAATAAAAAGATATTATGGAAGTTTATAAATAAATTTCACAAAGAAATAAAGCCAGCAGATTTTCCTATTTTGGATCACTTGACTGAATACGCTATAAATTATTTTAAAGATAAAGTAGAACCTAATAAGAAATTTAAAAAACCTAATAATGAAGAAAAAATTGCATTACAAAATTTGGTATTAAATTTGAAAAAAGTTGATAAAAACTTAAAACCTGAAGATATTCAAACAATTATATATAGTGTTGGTAAAGAAAATGGTTACGAAAAAAATTTAAGAGATTGGTTTAAACTAATCTACCAGGTAGTATTTGGAGATATTGATGGCCCAAGAATGGGTTATTTTGTAAGTTTTTTTGGACTAAACGAAACAATTGAGTTGATTGATGATAAGATAAAATAATTATGTTTTCAATTTTGAGACCTTACATTTTCTCTTTAGACCCTGAGGTTGCACATGATTTAGCGATTAAATCATTAAAGGCTAACATTTTACCTATGAGCTTTTTTGGTGTTGAAGAAGAAGAATTATTAGAAACAAAACTTTTTAATAAAAGGATCAAAAATCCCATCGGCCTTGCAGCTGGATTTGATAAAAGCGGGGAAGTTTATAATTCACTTTTTAAGCTGGGTTATGGTTTTGTTGAGGTAGGCACGGTTACACCTAAAAAACAGTTGGGAAATCCAAAACCGAGAATTTTTAGACTTGAAAAAGATAATGCTTTAATTAATAGACTTGGATTTAACAACCATGGTTCAGATATCGTTGCAAATAGAGTTTATCAAAATAAACCACAAGGATATTTAGGTATCAATATTGGCCCAAATCGAGAAACGAAAAATAAATTAGATGACTATAATATTTGCTTATCAAAACTTCATTCATATGCAGATTACATTACTATTAACATTTCATCACCAAATACAGAAGGATTAAGAGATTTTCATGAAGAAAATTCTATGAAAAAATTATTAGGAGCATTAAACAAATTAAAAAAAGAAAAAAATATTAATAAACCTTTAGCAATAAAACTTTCACCCGATATAAAAGAAAAAGATATAAGTAAAATCATAGAAATAATTCTTGAATATAAAGTTGAAGGACTGATAATTGCTAATACTACTGATCAAAATAGAGAAAAATTATTAGACTCCCAAAAAAATGAGTCAGGAGGATTATCTGGCAATCCTATTAGAGGCATTTCAACTGATTTAGTTAAAAAATTTAGTAAAGAATTAAAAAAAAAGATAACAATTATAGGCGTAGGTGGAATTGACTCTGGCCAAAGTGCTTTTGATAAGATTACCGCAGGAGCTAGTGCAGTTCAATTATATACTGGCATGGTCTATAAAGGACCTGGAGTAGTTAAAGAAATCAAAAAAGAATTAATTTCAATATTAAAGGTTAATAAATTAAAAAACATAAGTGATGCTGTAGGAATTAACACTTGACCAGCGATCTTCTACGAATTATATAGCTCTAAGAATTATTATGACTAAAAGATGTGAATTAACTGGCATTTCACCTTTAAAAGGAAATAATGTTAGCCATGCCAAGAATAAAACAAAACGTAGATTTTTACCAAATCTTAAAAAAGTCACTTTTAAAAGTGATATTCTTAATAAAAATATTAAACTTAATGTTACTAATGCAGCATTAAGGACAGTAGATTTTAAAGGTGGTTTGGATAAATTTTTAATTTCAGCAAAAAAAACAAAATTATCGAAAAAAGTAAAAAAATTAAAAGCATCAATTTCTTTAAAATCTTAAAATGAACTTGTTTTATAAACTATCAATCCTAATGGGTTTAGTAGTTGTTATATCAAATTTTCTCGTTCAATTTCCAATAAATTATTACGGTCTTAATGAAATTTTAACTTACGGAGCTTTGAGCTATCCTGTAACATTTCTAATAACGGATTTAGCAAACAGAGCATACGGCAAAATTGTAGCTAGAAAAATTGTTTATATAGGATTCTTTATTGGAATAATGTTGACATTATTAGTTTCAACAAATTTTTCAGAAATTATTTCAATTAGAATAGCTATAGGATCAGGCACAGCTTTTTTTATTGCTCAAAATTTAGACATATTAATATTTGATAAGTTAAGGAAAAAATCTTGGTTCGTAGCACCACTAACTTCATCTATAGCTGGTTCAGTTGTTGACACTTTTTTATTTTTTTCTATAGCTTTTTATGCAACACAAGTTCCATGGGTAACATTAGCCCTCGGAGATTTATTCGTAAAATTGATAATATCTTTAACAATGTTAATACCTTTTAGACTTTTGTTATCGAATATAAAAGACATAGGTGACACAGGTCTTAATGGAGCAAAATAATTAATGAAGTGTTTTTTTATTTTTATCAACAAAGAGATCAGTAAGTTGATTAATCATTACATCCCCCAAATCTTGTACATCAGTTATTTTTACTGCTTGATTGTAGTATCTTGTTACGTCATGGCCTATCCCGATAGCTAGTAACTCTATATTAGTTTTATTTTCTATCCATTTTACAATATTTTTTAAATTTGTTTCTAAATAATCACTAGAGTTGGTTGACAATGTTGAGTCATCAACTGGCGCACCATCTGATATAACCATTAATATTTTTCTTTCCTCTTTTCTTTTAATCATTTTATTGTAAGCCCATTTTAATGCTTCACCATCAATATTTTCTTTAAGCAAACCTTCTTTAAGCATTAAACCCATGTTATTTTTTGCTTGTCTCCAAGGAGTATCGGCAGATTTATAAATTATATGTCTTAGATCATTTAATCTCCCTGGTAAAATTGGTTTGTCATTTTTCATCCACTTCTCTCTTGAAAAACCACCTTTCCAATGTTTTGTTGTGAAACCTAATATTTCTACTTTAACAGAACAACGTTCTAAAGTTCTTGCAAGTATGTCTGCGCATATTGCAGCTACTGAGATTGGTTTGCCTCTCATTGAGCCAGAATTATCTATCAGAATTGTTACTAGAGTATCTTTAAATTCAATGTCTTTTTCCTTTTTAAATGAAAGTGAATTAAAAGGATCTATAATTACTCTTGTTAATTTAGAGGTATCCAACAAACCCTCCTCTAAGTCAAAATCCCAAGATCTATTTTGTTTTGCTAAAAGTTTTCTCTGTAATTTATTTGCAAGTTTTGAAATGAAATTTTTAAGCTGTAGTAATTGCTGGTCTAAATTTTTTCTTAATCTATTTAATTCTTCTTCATTTTCTAGTTCTTCTGCTTTAATTATTTCATCAAATTCTTCCGTGTACGTTTTGTATTTTAAGTCTCCTAAATTATTTTTTAAATTTTTTCTTATATCTGAGTTATTATGATCCTCAACTTCAATTTCCTCATTCGCTTGATCCGAGTCTTTTGCTTCATTTTCCAAATCTGGTATTCCAGACTCAATCGACATTTCTTGCTGTTCTTGTTGTTGCTTTTCTGTTTTTTGTTCTTGATTTTTTGGATTTTTTAGATTTTCCTCTTTATTTTCCTCTTCTTTTGTATCCTCTTCGTCATTATTTTCATCTAAATCCATTTTTGTAATTAAATTGGAAATTAATGAATCATATTTAGCTTGATCATTTGCCAAGTTATTTAAATCTTTAATCTTATTTTTGAATTTTGTGTCTAAGTCTTTTTTATAAGTTTTTAATTTTTTCTCCAATAATTTATCGTTTTTTAAGTCTAAAAGTTTTCCTCTGAGATAGTTTTCAAAAGATTCAACTATTTTATCCTCACTGCTTTTAAAATCTAAAGACTCAATTCTTTCTTTATAATATTTTTCTATATTATTTTTTACTCCTTTGAATTGATCTGAACCTAATTTTTCATATCTAATTTTTTCAGCAATTTTATATAATTTCTTTGAAATGCTTCCTTCAGGTTCAAATGTCTCAAAAGTTTTAGTATCGCTAAATCTTAATTTAAGCGATTCCGAGTCAGCTATTGCTCTTATTTGATTATAATTTATTTTATTACCTATATGTTCTATTTCAGGCAACCTTACAGATAATTTGTCTGATTTAAGATTTTGATTTCCAAACGAAATTTCTATGCTGTCATAATTAGACAGCGATTTAATTGTTGAACCAATGGCAGTTTTAAAATTTTCAAGTATTTCAGTTTTTTTTTCCACTTTTACAAAGTTACATTAATTGAAGACTCTGGAAGATCTTCACCAAAACATCTTTGGTAGTACTCAGATATAATTTTTTTCTCTAAATCATCACACTTGTTTAAAAAAGTAACTCTAAATGCGTAACCTTTATCTTTAAATATTGACGTATTCTCAGCCCAATGCATTACTGTTCTAGGACTCATCACAGTAGATATATCCCCATTCATAAATCCTTTTCTTGTCAAATCAGCAACTTTTATCATATTAGACAAAGTGTCTTTACCTTCCTTATTATTAAAACTTTTATTTTTTGCCGAAACAATCTCTAGTTCTTTTTCAAATGACAAATAATTTAAAGTGGAAACTATATTCCATCTATCCATTTGGCCCTGATTTATTTGTTGAGTTCCATGATACAAACCAGAAGTATCACCTAGCCCAACAGTATTAGTTGTTGCAAAAATTCTAAAAAAATCATGTTGTTCTAAAACTTTGTTTTTATCTAATAGCGTAAAATTTCCATCACTTTCTAATACTCTTTGAATTACGAACATAACATCCGGTCTCCCTGCATCATATTCATCAAAAACTAAAGCAACTGGATTTTGAATAGACCATGGTAAGATTCCCTCTTTAAATTGAGTAACTTGCTTATTATCCTTTAAAACTATTGCATCTTTTCCGATCAAATCAATACGACTTACATGGCTGTCTAAATTCACTCTGACACAAGGCCAGTTTAATCTAGCTGCTACCTGTTCTATATGTGTTGACTTTCCCGTTCCATGATAACCTTGAATCAAAACTCTTTTATTAAACGCAAAACCTGCAAGTATTGCTAAAGTAGTATTTTTATCGAATTTATAATCTGGATCAATTTTTGGAACATATTCATTTTTTTTTGAGAAAGCGTCAATTTGCATCTCGCTATCAAAACCGAAAGTTTGTTTTACAGATATTTTTATATCTGGCCTAGTTATAAATTTTTCTGTGCTCATTTTTTTCCTAATGTTTTTTTAAGTTGACTATAAGCTAACGTAATTTTCTTTAATTTATCTTCAAATTTTTTACTACCATTGTTTTTATCAGGATGAAATTTTTTCACAAGGTTTTTAAATTTTTTATGAATTTCATCCCATTTTACATCATCATTAAGATCTAAAACTTCTAAAGCATCTCTATCTGTTTGAGAAATATTAGCTTTTTTAAATTCCCTGAAATTTGCGCTTTTAAAGATATTGATTTTATCATCTAAAGCATTGTTCCATAAAATATTAAAAAAATTGTCAGATGATCCAAAATTTTTAGTAGATTTGTGCCATGTTAAATCTGATTTAATAAAAAATTCAATTTCTCGGTCATTCATATTTTCAAAATAATTCCAATTTTTGTTAAAAATTTTTATATGTCGAAGACACAGTAGTCTAAATTTTTTACTATTATCTTTTTCAACAGGTGCTTTATAAGAACCTATTTCTTTACAATTTTGCCAATCACAAATTATTTTCATATTTGTTTAAATTCTATATAGTAAATTTCTTAAAATGGAAAATTATTTTAAAGATATTGAAAAAAAATTAAGAGAAAAAATAAATATTGAAAAATTAGAAATTATTGACAATTCTTCAAAACATAAAGGACATAAATTTTTTTCAAAAAATAAATATCATTTACATCTTAAGATTAAATCACTATACTTAAAATCTTTAACAAGATTAAGTGCACAAAAAACAGTTATGAATATTTTAAAAGATGATCTTAAAACAAAAATTCATGCTTTGGAAATTAGTATAGATTGAAATAAGTTAAATATTTTTTTAAATTTTCAATAGATATTTTGTGTTGATCTGGTTGACAAGTCTTTCCAATTTTTTTTAATAAAATGAAATTTATTTTGTTATCATTATTTTTTTTGTCATTTTTTAAAAATGGTATTAATTTTTTTATCTCTTTGATATCATCATACTTTCTAAATACATAATTTAAATTATTGTCTTTATATATTTTTAAAATTTCACTTAGTGTTTGCAGTTTACAAACTTTTTTGATTATTGAAAGTTTAGTAGCTAATATTATTCCAGCTAATACAGCTTCTCCATGATTTATGTTTCTTGCATAATTATTTTTTACTTCGATAGCATGTGCAAATGTATGGCCAAAGTTTAAAATCATTCTTAAATTTTTTTCTTTATAATCTTTATTCACAAAAAATAATTTTATTTTACAACTTTTTATAATTGCATAATTAAGTTTTTTTGGGTTTTTTGATAGAATATCTTTCGTGTTTTTTTTAAGCCATATAAAAAAATTTTTATCATTAATAATTGCATGCTTGAGAATTTCTGCGTAGCCACACACCATTTCTTTTTTTGGTAAACTTTTTAATGAGGATGAATCACAGACAACTAATCTAGGTTGAGAAAAGGATCCAATTAAATTTTTTCCATATTTAGAGTTCACTCCTGTTTTTCCTCCTACAGCAGCATCAACCTGAGCAAGCAAAGTTGTAGGAATATTTATTAAATTAATTCCTCTTTTGTAAATACTTGCAACAAACCCTGAAAGATCTCCTGTAATTCCTCCTCCTACACAAATAATTAAATCAGTCCTATTAAAATTTTCAGAGAACAATTTGTTTAAGTAGTTGTTAACTGAAGTTATGGACTTAGCTTTTTCGCTTGGTATAAAATTAATTTTGAACAAATCATATCTTTTTAAAATTTTAAATATTTTTGTTTTTAATGATGTAGGAACATTTTTATCGACAATCAAAGCTATTTTTTTTGTTTTTGGGCATAGTTTTTTAATCTTTTTAGGTAAAATATTTAAAATATTATTTCCTATCAAAATAGAATGCTTCTTTGACTGATCTTTAAATCTAATTTCTTGAATTTTCATATAAAGTAATTATCTTATTTACGATTTCTTTTTTGTTAATTGTATTACACTTAATTCTATAATGGGCTTGATTATAAATTTTCTTTCTATCCAAGTAAATTCTATTAACAGTTTCCTCTAAATTGTTATCATCTAATAAGGGCCTTTTTTTAGCATTTTTTAATCTTGGTAATAAAGACTTTATACTTACATCTAGCCAAAAGCTTACCGCAGAATTTTTAATTTCTTTCCGAATTAAGTCATTTACAAAACCACCTCCTCCAAGAGCTATAACGAGATTATCTTTCTTTAAAATTTCAAGAGTTATTTTTTTTTCGATTTTTCTAAAATAATTTTCCCCTTTGAGCTTAAAAATGTCTTTGATTGTATTTTTTTCTTTTTTTTCTATCAATTTATCAATATCAACAAATTCCAAATCCAGCTTTTTTGAAAGCTTTTCGCCTATGGTGGATTTTCCAACTCCCATCATTCCAGTTAATACAAGGTTTTTTTTCAATTTTATTACCAATTTTAAATTTGATTTATCACAAATATGTCTTATTTTTCGAGTTTAAATATATTTTTTTATGATGCAACTTAAATACAATCGACAACAAAGTTTCGGAAGTACGTTAGTAAGATTGTTAATTAAATTGGTTCTAATACTATTTGTATTAGTCGCTGGAATTTTTTTGATTGAAAAAATAAACTTTCCTAGTCCTGAAAAAAGTTACAAAATTGATATAACTGATGAAATTAAAAAGCTTAAATAAATTTATAGGCTTTTTAATTTTATCACTTTTATTCTTTCCATTGAAAGCAGAAGAGCAAATAGACATATGGAAAAAAGAAAAAAAAACAGAAACTGATCAAAAAAAAATAGAAAATAATAACAATAATACAATCTTTAATACAAAAATATTAAATTCAAAAAAACAAGATATAAAAATTGAAGGAGAAATTTTAAGAAACTCAGAGGATCCAGACATATTTGGAATTTACGACCCAGCAGAAAACGGCTTTAATTTGAATATGTGGTCCACGACTAATGCAGAAGATATACGATCAAGCATCAAAAGAATTAACAAAATAGATCTATCTAGAACTTCCGAAATTCTTTTTGAAAAAACTTTATTTTCTTATGCTTATCCACCAAAAGGCATGGATAATAAAGAATTTGTCAATTTAAAATTAAATTGGATGATAAAAAATAAGCGGTCTGATCTCATTGAGCAATTTTTAAATCAAAATGAAAAATTTTATAATAAGAAAAAAATTGTTCAATATGTAGTAGATGACAGTATTTCAAAAGCAAACATAAAAAAAAGTTGTGAGAAAATAAATTTCATAGACAAAAGTATAAAAGATGCTTATTTAGAAAAATTTAAAATTTACTGTTTGATTTTTAATGATAAAAAAAATGAAGCACAACTTTTGTTTGATATATTAAGAGAACAAAATTTATCTGATAAGTTTTTTAATGATAAAATAAATTTTCTTTTAGGTATAACGAACAGTACATCTGATAAAATAAAAGAAGATAACTTACTAAATTTTTATCTTTCTACAATTACAATAAAAGATTTTAAATATGAACCATCAAAAAAAACAAAAAAAATAATTTGGGAATATTTAAATGCTGCAAACCTAATTAAGTTCGATGATATAACTAATAAAGAAAAACTTAAAAGTTTAGAAAATGCAGCTAACCAAGGCCAAATAGATGCAGAGAAAATATTTGATATTTATAAAAAAATTCCTTTTGATCTAAATA